>Ga0190344_1001088_pt1 | contig 10484 bp, 5 predicted proteins | sample 48721323_MG_FD_161662 | JGI IMG/M metagenome (GOLD analysis project Ga0190344, IMG submission 161662) | Hydrothermal vent microbial mat bacterial communities from Southern Trench, Guaymas Basin, Mexico - 4872-13-2-3_MG | ecosystem: Environmental > Aquatic > Marine > Hydrothermal vents > Microbial... | reverse complement strand
GCTAACCTACGGCGAGGTCTCGGCGTGGTGGTCGGCACGGACTGGCGAGTATCTCGCCAAAGACCCCGGTGGCTGGCTAAGGCTGATGGCGACCAAGCTGCTGCTCTTCAGCCATCGCCACGAGATCATGCAGGTCTCCAACATCCATGTAATCCTTGGCTGGGAGACCCCGTCGGTTATCTTTGGGCTGCTCTTCACTCTGGCACTGCTGGGGATTATCTGGGATAAAAAACGCCGCCGTCTCGGAGCAATCTGGCTCTTTGGGCTAATCTACGCTTTGAGCATTGTGGTCTTCTTCATCACCAGTCGCTATCGCCTGCCCTTTGTAGCAGCGATGATTCCTCCGGCGGTCTGGGGAGCGACCGAGCTTTGGCGACGACTCAAAGCAGGCGTGGTTCCTGCTTTGAAGACTGCGGCTCTAGCCGTCCCGATTCTGCTGGTAACGAACCTGCCCCTGGGTTGGTTCGGCATAGACATCATGGACAACAACGCCGCAATCCACAACAATCGGGGAACGATCTACTACGACCGGGGAACCTACAACCTGGCGATCGAGGAGTTTGAACACGCCATCCGGGTTCAGCCAGAGCATCCAAAGATTCACTCCAATCTGGGGCTGGCTTACCTGAGTCAGGGCTACTCGGTGGCAGCGGCACTGGAGTTCGAGGAGGCCCTGCGCCTCTATCCAAACGAGCCGAAGGCACTGGTCAACCTCGGCGGAATCTACCTTGAGCGGTACCTCGCTGGGGAAGAAGAGTACGCCGACCGGGCGTTGCAGTACCTGACCCAGGCGGTAACCGTGGTTCCCGGCAGCACTCCGGCGCAGATCAACCTGGCGATTCTGCGATTATCCGGTGAGGATTACATCGGAGCGGCAATGGTGCTGGAGAAGGCACTCAAGTTCCGCCCGGAGAACCCAGATATTCTCTTCATGCTGGGTCATCTCTTCGCCAAAGAGCTGAACAATCCCGAACGCGCTGTTCCGCTGCTGGAACGCTTCCTTGAGACCCGCCCCTGGACCGAGCGGCATAACGTCGCTCTGGACTGGCTGGAATACCTGGGCGGCTAGAACGACCCCTTCACCAGAGAATATCTGAGGATTCCGTTGGAGAACCTTCGCCGAGAGCTGGAACGCTTCGTTACCCCCGGTTTGGCGCGATACGCCCTGACCGAGGCGGAGCATATCGACGCGCTCCTCGGCGAGCTACGCTCTCTGGAACGGCAGTACCACACCCTTACACGGGCGTGGCCACTGTTGGGGGTTCTGCTGGAGGACGAAGAAACCTCTGCTGGACGCTACGGCGGAACGATACTCGCCATCCAGCTGGAGTCAACAAGTTACGAGGCTCACGCTACGCTGGCAGAGGGGCTACTCTCATCACTGGAGGACTACAACGGTCGCCTCTGGCTCTGGGGAGGCGGACGGGTGATGGCGTTTTTCCCCGGTTACACCCGCACCGGAGCCTCGACCGATGCTGACCTATTTCGCGCCTGCTTGACCGCAGCGGGACTTCTGGACTCAAACGACCGGGGTTTTCGGGCTGCCCTGGCAACGGGGGATGCCCGACTGACTACCCTTGAGGCAACGGGAAGAAAAGCCGTCCTGCCCACCGGGCGTGCCGTGGAGGAATCGTTACTCCTGCTGGAGCAAGCACCGCCGGGAACGATCCTGCTGACCCCGGAGGTTGCCGAAGAGGTTAACCAACGCTTTGAGATAATCGAGGACACCGGACGATTCAGTCTGGGCAAGCGAATTGAAGGCTCGCGGATTAATCGGGTGGTGGTGAACGATCCGGTTCCCGAACCGCCGGTCGCTCTGCTGGAGCGGCTGTCCGTCGCCGTCGAGGGAATGGAGCGGGTTCGTCCGTGGTTCACGCCGGAGCAGCTCTCACCGCTGGGCAACCGACAATCGGGCATCAACCAGCTTGCCTCCGAGGGACTGTTGGCGGTGAGCTGGCCTGCTCCCACAGAGCTTGCCCGAAGCAACCCGGAAGCTCTGGAGAAACGCCTCCGTCTGGAGATCGAGCTTTGTGCCACCTGGGAGGGAACCCTTTGGGGTATTATCCCCGGTGAGGCAGGACTGGTCAGTATCTACAGCTTTTCCGAGAGCCTGGCGGCAGCCTCTGCCGGTTATGCCCTGCTGAACGAAGGGGTGGACTGCTCCTGCTCCTTTGCCCGGGGGAACCAGCTAGATCACCTCCTGCGTGGTGGTAAATCTACCGTTGCCGTCCCCGACGGAGCGGCTCTACGCCGAGCGGTAACAGCTCTTTCTCACGCGCCGACAGGACAACTGGTCTGTCATCCCGGCGATGTTACCTCGGTGGAGGCAGAGTTCGAGGAGGAACGAAAGGTCGAGACTGGCGAGGTTAGCATCTCGCTGCTGGCTCCGACCCAGCTTCGCGAGGAAGCGGGGCTTCCTCTGCTGGGGATGAACGCGGTAATCGAGGCTGCCAACGGCTGGCTTGAGGAGTTAAAGGCTGGCAGGTCTGTAATCGGCGCAATCTCCGGTGGAGCGGGAAGCGGCAAAAGCCGAACCGCCGAGGAGCTGATCGACCTCTTCGCGGAACAGGGCGAGGCATATCTCTTCCGCTGTCAATCCTGGTGGAGACACGATCCCTACTCCCTCTGGCGACGGGTTCTGCTCGCTCTCTGGGGTGCTCCGGCAAGCTCAACCGCCGAGGAATCGCAAAAACGCGCCCTGGGCGACGCCGCCTCCGGGTTGAAGCTCTTCGTCAGTCGCTTTGTCTCCGGTGAGCTTCACGAGCCGCTTTGGGGGCTATCTCCCACAGAGAAACAGGGGATGGCGCAGGAGCTGCTGCTGGCGGCACTCAAGGAACGAGGTGGGCGACCGCTCACCCTGATTGTGGATGATGCCGACCAGCTCGACTCCGGTTCGATTCATCTCTGCCAGAGCCTTGCCAGCCTGGGGCTGCCGCTGGGGATTATCCTGGTAGGCGGAGCAAAGCCCACCGGGGTTGATGCCAGCGTCATTCCCCTTGAGCCGCTGGATGAAGAGGAGGCGGTACAGCTATTCTCTTCGCTGACCGAGACCGCCGAGCTGCCCTTCCGGCGATTGCCAAAGCGCAACCTCACTCCGGGACGCATTACCGACCTGGCACAACTGGCAAAGTCCGGCACGCTGGCGGAATCCTACACGCGACTCTCGCCGGAGCAGCTGGCACGGGAGCTATTTAAGAGTTCCGCAGACGCAGACCTGTTGAAGGTAGTCTCGATTCTGGGGCAACGCTTCGATACCGGAGATCTGGCTGCCCTGACAACGGAGGTCGGCAAGCTGCGCCAGCGGCTGGAGGACGAGCCACTGCTGCGTAGGAAGGCTGGGCGTTACTCCTTCCACAGTGCCGCGCTCTGGAGTTTTTCCTACAGTCAACTAAACTCCCCAGAGCGTAGAGAGTTACACCTCAACGCCGCCCGTTTTTATCAGCGTCGCCACAGTGGTATCTCCGCCCAGGCGGTTAACCACTTTATGTACTGTGGCGACCCCCGTGAACGCATCACCGCACTGGAGCTTGCCGGTAATCGAGCCGCCGCTGTTGGCTCTTTTGTAGCAGCGCAGGGCTATCTTCGCAAGGCGATTGAGACCGAGCCGGATCGCCGCGATTTTCGACATCTCTCGACCCTGCTTGCTGATAGTCTGGGCGAAGAGGTTGCGACCTTCACTGATGGTATAGACATCCTGAAGCCACTCTATGAAAATAGAGAAGAAGGCGAAGAACAACAATGCGCGGAAATTGCTCTAAAAATCGCTGGAATCATGTGCAGGTATCGCCAGAAAAGCGAAGACATTGAAAAATGGTTGGAGAAGTCCGCCCAGCTGGATTCAGAAAACAAACTGCTCCATCGGCGAATGCTTGTTCGGGGTGAGTCCTCTCTGATCGAGCGACGATACGACGATGCCCTCGTACCACTAAAAAAAGCTGCTCAGGCGCAGGATGTTGGCGGTGCGCTTGCTCGCTTCCACCTGGGTGAGGCTCTCCTTGCCCTGAAACGACCTGCTGATGCTCTGGTCCAGTTCAAAAAGGCGTGGGACTGGGCGCAGGAGAGTTCGCGCGTTCCGCTGCTGATTGATGCCGGACGGGGCATGGCGCGGGTCCACAGCGAGCTTGGGGAACCGGAGCAGGCTAAGGATATTTTAGAGGCGGCTCTCCAGCGGGAACGGGCTCTCTTTCAGACAGAGTCAATTGCCGAAACCCTTACCGATCTGGCAGACCACTATATCGAAGTTGGCGAATCAAGCCGCGCCCTCGCCTATCTGGCTGAGGCAGAGAAGAACTGGGAACGCCTGGACAAGCTGACCGAGCGAATAGCTATTCAGCAGAAACGCGCCCTGCTGCTGGCGGAAACGGGACAGCTATCGGAAGCAATTGGGTTGCTGACACCGACAATCGAATGGCGACGGAAACATCGGGATCGCTACGGTCTTGCCACTCTATCCTTCGAGCTGGCACGGCTTGAGTCGATCCGGGGCAACCATCGCGCGGCGGAGAAGCTCTTCAGTGATGCGATTGTTACGGCGCGGGCAATCGGAAACGATCAGCTTATTGATGAGTGCCGGGTGGAGTACGCTCGCTCATTCTTCCTCGCCGGGAAGCTGACGGAAGGTTACGAACAGCTTTCACAGGTTGAGAAATCAGCCGCCACCCTGTCTCTGGAGGGTGAGCTGCTCCGGGAGCTTTACCTCTTTGACGCTGCCACCGAGAAGCACCGAGAAGCACTGAGGTTAAGCGACAATGCGAACCCCTGGCTCCGTCTGATGCTTGCCACCGATCAACTGGAGGTTGGAAAGCTGGCATCGGGACAGAAGGTTCTGGCGGAGTTCACCGGTCCGCTCCGGGCGAACCTTATGCTGGATCTTGCCATGCTTCGTGCCAAAGCCATCCTTGCCGTGGGTGGAAGATACCCCCGCGCCAGCGAAGCCTGTGCCAGCTATCAGCTGTTGGCAGATGACTCCGGCGCGGTCTGGCATCGGGCATTAGCACAGAAGCTACTGGCAACCCAACGGGCGATGGATGGTAAAGGCGAGGAGGCTGTTGAGGGGCTGACTGAATTTCTGGCGGAGAACGACCCACCTGATATCGTCGCCTGGCAGCTCTGGTTCCTCCGTGGTGTTCTTTCTAAAGAAACCGAACAGCGGCAAAAAGCGAAGAGCATTCTGGACAGGCTCGCCGCAACGATGCCCGACGCTAAGCTGAAACAGCAACTATTCAACAGCGCGATCTACCGCTCTCTCAAAGGGTAACCGATGAAACGTTTTCTTGCTCTACTCGTTGTGCTGGTGTTTGGAATGCTCCTCCTGATCTCCTGTGCGCAGAAGGCATCTCCGCGAATCAGCTGGATTGAGTCTCGCGGCGGAGGAGACGAGGTCTATCTCCACGAACTGGACTCCGATGAAACCAGCCAATTGACCTTTAGCCGTGGCCGCAAGCTGGATCCGGCTTTCTCGGCGGATGGCAGGGCGGTTCTCTTCGCCAGCGATTCCGATGGCGACTTCGACATCTACCGCGTATCGCTGGATGCCGATGAAGCGGAGAAGCTGACCGCGAACCTGGTGGACGACCGCTTTCCCGCCGCTGGCATGGAAGAGGCCGAGGTCATCTACCTGACCCTGAACAACACAAACTACATCCTGCGGATGGCGGACTGGTCTGACACCGGGCTTGATTTGATTGAAGAGCCTGTTACCGCTTCGCTGGACAGGCGTGGCGCGCGGCTCCTCTATCAGCCCGAAGGCGAGCAGGCTCTCTGGGTTTACGACCTCGCCACTCATCGCCGAGAGCAAATCTATCTCGCAGAGCCAGGTAAGCCACTGTCAGACGCGACCTGGAGCTACGATGGTGAGAGCGTCCTCTTCTCGCTGGGTTCCGGGGACTGGGCTGACCTCTACCTGGTTGATCTTGAGTCTGGAATCGCCACCCGCTTGACCAACGAGGTCGGTATAGAACGCTTTCCCCGCCCCCGGGAAGACAACGAGGACGTTTACTTCTACGGTACCATCGGTGGAGTGAGCGGCGTTTATCTGCGTGGTACCGAAGAGGGACGACCACCGCGTCTGGAGTTGATCGTAGAAACCGAGGGCGAGGTCAAAGGTCTGGCAGTTTACCCTTAAGAGACCTTTGCATAATTCGACGGATTTGACTTTTCACCTATTCGGGAGGCTGCCATCAGATTGTCGACACTTCTGTAACTGTAGCAGATACCCGTAGTTATAAAATTGCGACAATTGTTAGCCAAGCCGAACGTTCGAGCCGAAGGTCTTTATGCTAAAAAACCCTTAAACAGGATCGAGAGCAATGGCGAGGCGCAGCCGCTTTCCCAGCACCCTCTACTTCCTTCTGCTCTTTACCATCTTTGGGGTGGGGCTGTTCATGTACGCCAACAGTCTGATTGGCGAGCTGGAAACAGAGTACCGTGCGGTCTCCATCGCCTATGCCGACGCGACCTCGGCAATTATCTCCTCGCCCGATGTCCCCGCCGAGGTGATTGGTGAGGTGGTCGAGAGCCTGAAGAACCTGCTGGACTTCCCGGCGATTGTGATTACCAGCGATGGCGAGCTTGCCACGGCGCGGTATCTGCCGGATAGGCTTCAGGAAAAGGTAGATCACTGGCTCCACGGTGGCGAGCTGGACGAAGCTACGAAGTGCGTAATCTTTGAGCTGGCAGCGGAGATGGACGAATACAACGAGCCTGTCCCGCTGGTTGAGCGAAAAACTCACCAAGCCAGCGGAACGACCCACGAACGAGAAGTAGCCCAGCTCCACTACGCCATGCCCTACATTATCCAGACACTAAACTGGACTCCGATTATCGGAATCGGCTTTGTACTGCTCTTTGCCGGACTGGGGGTGTTGGCGGTTCGTCGCTATCAGCGCACCGAACAGCAGGCGATCTGGGTTGGACTGGCACGGGAAACCGCCCACCAGCTCGGTACGCCGCTTTCCAGTCTTTTGGGCTGGCTGGAGATTCTGCGCGAGCGACCGGATCAGCTTCGGGAAGTAATCGGTGAGGTATCCTCGGACATCGGGCGGCTGGAGGAGATTACCCATCGCTTCGGTGAGATCGGCAGCAAGCCAGAGATGACGGCTCTGCCGCTGAAGCCGGAGATCGAAAAGGCACTGGATTACTGTCGACGGCGTATCTCATTAAACCGGATTCGCCTGGAAGGTGAACTCCACGATGTTCCTCCCACTCCGATTAACGGACCGCTCATAGGCTGGGTTATTGAGAATCTGGTCAGGAACTCTTCTCAGGCTCTCTCCGCCTGGAACCGTGGCGACCTGCGTCCCGATGGCACAGCTCAGGCTCCTACCAAGGAAAAACCCACCGGCCTAATTCGGGTGGAACTCCATCCGGTTAATCGGGGGATCGAGTTGATCGTCTCTGACAACGGTCCCGGAATGGATAAACATACCCGTCGCCACGCCTTTGATGCCGGTCAGACCACCAAGGCGCGGGGCTGGGGGCTGGGACTGACTCTGGTTAAGAGAATCGTCACCGAATATCACAGCGGGAAGATCCGCCTTGAAAGCACTCCAGAGCAGGGAACCCGGGTTATCATCTTCCTGCCAGCTGAGAAGTAGCAACATCAATGAAATTACATAAGAAAAGGTTTCAACGAGGTTATTGTGGAAAAACGACGCATACTCTGGGTTGATGACGAGATTGAACTGCTGCGCTCGCAGATTAAATATCTGGAGCTTCACGGCTACGAGGTCGTCGGCGTAACCAACGGCGATGACGCTCTGGAGCAGGTCTTCGAGCGTCGCTTCGATGTGGCACTGCTCGATGAACAGATGATGGGGCTTTCCGGAACCCAGACGCTGACCGAGCTGAAGCGCATCAAGCCCGAACTGCCCGTGGTAATGGTAACCAAGAACGAGGACGAGGGTCTGATGGACGAGGCCTACGGTCTGGCTGCCGAGGACTTCGTCATCAAACCGGTCAAGCCGACCCAGCTAACCAGTGTGCTGAAGCGCATCCTCGACCGTAGCGCACTGGAGACCGCCAGCTTCACCCAGCGTTACATGGCGGAGTTGAGCCAGCTTGATCGAACACGAGAGGATATTGACAATACCGAAGAGTGGCTGGAACGCTACGTCTCGCTGATGAAGTGGGACATCGCCATCGAGGGAGCCGGGGATCCAGTCCTCCTCGATCTCCATCGTCAGCTTATTCGCGACGACAATCATCACTTCAGCCAGCACATCATCAAGCATTATCCAGAGTGGGTAAAAAGCCCCGGCAACCGTCCAATTCTCTCCGTTGATCTGCTGCCCCAGGTTGTGGTGCCATTCCTCGATACCGGGCATCCTGTTTATCTGATCGTGATTGACGCGATGCGCTACGATGCCTGGCTGATGTTCCGACGGATTTTGGAGACGGACTGGCTGATCGATGACTTCCCTTATCTCTCCCTGATCCCGACCAGTACCAACTACGCTCGAAATGGAATCTTCTCCGGGCTGTTCCCTCTGGAGCTGTCAGAACTATGCCCGGATAGCTGGCGTGAGCGTTCCGATGAATCGGCAAGCCTTAACCGCCACGAGGGGATCTACCTCAATGACTACCTGAAACGGGAAGGAATCCAGCCGCTTCATCGTCCCAGGTACAAAAAAACCCGGGGAAGTCGCTCTGATATTGACCTGCTGGAGCTTTTCCGAAGCTGGAAGAATCCGACCCTCTACTCACTGGTTATCAACTTCTTAGACATTCTGACCCATGAGCGTTCTCACTTTGAGCCGCTAAGTGAAATCAGCGACAACCCCCAGCGATTCCGTTCGCTGGCAGCCTCCTGGTTTGCTCACTCCGGGCTGGCGAAGGTACTAAAGGAGCTATCGCGGAAGGACGTAACCGTCATCATCACCAGCGACCACGGCAGCATCCAGACCGAGCGTGCCGTCATCGCCTACTGCGATAAAAACACAACCAAGGGGCTGCGGCTCTGGTTCGGACCGAGCCTGCGTACCAATGGCGAGGGAGCCTTGCTGATTAACCACCCCAACGACTGGATGCTGCCAGCGGAGTTTGTCGGCAAGAACTATCTTCTCGCCCTGGAAGACTTCAACTTCGTCTTCTCTCACAATCGAAATGAGCAGCGTCGGTTCTACGCTGGTGCCTTCCAGCACGGCGGAATCTCGATGCAGGAGATGATCATCCCCTGCGCCATCATGCACCCGAAATAGGCAACGCCAAGCGTTGCACCACAGTTTCGCAGCGACACAATCAGACAGAAAACAACGACACCTGCGGATACGCTCCCGTTGGTCGCTGCATATCTTCAGCTCGATAGGCAGAAACGGCAGCACGGTGTGCTGTATTGCGTTTCTGTTTAACGGGTAAGCTCCATATCAGGATACTAAAACGCCCCTCGCCGTAACGGCAGGGGGCGTTTTTTTGCAAAGTTAACGCTTATTCAATCGTCGTGCCGTCCTTTGCCCAGATAATCGTATCACCCAGCTCCAGATAGTCGAAGAACTCGATCACATCTTCATTGCTGGAGCGCACACAACCGTGAGACAGCGCGCCGCCGATGGAGTCCGGCTCGTTCGTGCCGTGCATTCCGTAGGTCGGCAGGCTAATCCCGATCCAGCGCGCGCCCAGCCCGTTCTCAGGGTCATCGGAGGCGTAGCGTCTGCCTTCCCAGCTCCAGATCGGGTCAGCCTTGAGCCGGATGATCGAGTAAACCCCCGGCGGAGTTGGAGTCTCCGGCTTGCCGATACAGACCGGCCAGGTCTTGATGATCTCGCCTTCCATAAACAGCGTCGCCCGGCGGGCGGTAAGGTCAACATAGACCACCGTTCCACTGGCGTAGCCCAGCTCAGTCAGCTCATCTGAAGTAATGACCGGTACCTGTCCCGGTGGATAAAGACGCAGCTCGTTGAAGTCGAAGTCACTTCCCAAAGTCAGCAGAATAGCCGCATCGGTTCCGGTGGAGAGAGCCTCAATCGCCCGGTCTTCCAGCCCAAACAGGGCGGCGAGGTCGTAGGCGGCATCACGGTAGGTTGGTTCGTAGTGAATTTCGGTTTCAGCGGGAACCTTCAGCAATTCATTGAAAATGATTTTTGTTGCCGCGGTATCCCTTGCCATAGCGGCGAGCTTGGCTTCAATAGCGGCAGTATAGTCAAGCGAGTTCGCGGGAAGGCTAACCTCCAGCAGAGGGCGCGGCGGAAGGACCGGAGCTTCGACCTCTTCTTCACCTTCGGCGGCACAGCCAACCCCGACAAGGGTCAGCAGGATAGCAATCAGGAGCATGATTTTCATAGAAAATGCCTTTACTGGAGTAGCTCTTTAAGCAGCAAGGGGCAAACGCCCCTTGTCGTTAAATGTTCCATACCTGTTGCCAAAACCAACTTTACACGTTATCCAATGCCTGACCGAGGAACTTTCTGAAGCGATCGTTGGCTCTGCGAATGGCGTTGGTGTGGACAGAGAGAATCGCCCGATAGACCTTATGCGCCGAAAGAGGATTG
>Ga0190344_1001083_pt1 | contig 10506 bp, 8 predicted proteins | sample 48721323_MG_FD_161662 | JGI IMG/M metagenome (GOLD analysis project Ga0190344, IMG submission 161662) | Hydrothermal vent microbial mat bacterial communities from Southern Trench, Guaymas Basin, Mexico - 4872-13-2-3_MG | ecosystem: Environmental > Aquatic > Marine > Hydrothermal vents > Microbial... | reverse complement strand
CGATACTCTTTAAGCAAAAATATAATAATCAGAATCGGGCGAGTTTTTGCCTTTCAGTGAGTTTTTTGACATTTTTAGGAAATTTTCAGCAGCCGGGATTTTTTGGGTTTCGTTAACTCCTGATTCTCTATACGAAAAATTATAATAATCAGAATCGGGATAAAAAAAGTGTCTACCCATAAACTAAACAAAATCAATAGATTAACCGTTAAAGGCTTTAACAAACCGGAAGCGACTGAGAAATCTTATTTTTCTCGCAACGCTCTTTTTGCCTTCACCCTTCGGCTCCGCTCAGGGTGCGACAAGAAGATAACCGTAAGGGCACAGCGCACTGTGCCCTTACAATTCGTGTAAATTCGTGGATCAGAATCGGGATGAGTCCCGATTTTCTATCAGAAAAAATTATAATAATCAGAATCGGGAAAAATCTCCGCCCGGAAATGTAGTGTAAAACGTTTTACTCTTGCATTTTTCAGGTAATGCTGGTATATTTTTTACTATTGCAGTTAGATTCTGGACATAAAACTGAATTATCAAAAATTTTAATTGACAGATTACAGGATATCTAAGAATAAGGCGGATAATTTGCATTTTAAAAAAATCAAACTTATTTCTTGTTTAATAAAGGCATTTGTACCTGCTGCGCTTATTACTGTTTTCTCGGTTTTTACAGGGTGCTCTGTTGAACCTGCAAAGGTTCAGCAGCCTGAGCCGGTACGGAAAAAAGAGCCGTACATAAAAATAGGCATAATGGAGACATTTTCACCTGTAAATTTTATGATTAACAACAGATCCTTAATTACAAGTTATGACGGATCATTTATTGCAAAAGGGCTTAAAAAAAGCATCTGGCAGGCTCAGGCAAAAATAACATCACAGCCAGTAATCCTTTACCTTCTTGTTGTAGGTTCAATGAGCAGTTATGAAAATGCCGAAGATCTGGTTGTTGATTTAAATAAAAGGGGGATTTCTTCTTTTATTTTACCGGTAAAGAAAAAGGACGTATTCTCTTTTGAAAAGGATGGTAATAAGAAAATTTTCAGAGTATGCCTTCAAAAAAAATTTTATTCAAGACCGGAAGCTGCTGAATTTCAATCCTCAATAGAAAATAAAGTGGAAACTTTTATTATTAAACACGAGGCAAAAACAGCAGAAGGCAAAATTACACTTAAAAACATCCGGACAGGACAGATTTTTGAATCCTCGAATCCTGTTTACATAAAGGGCTCTTCAGTAAAAATATTTAACGTGCCTGTAGGCAGAGGCTTTCACTGGGAATCTTCAGAGACAAGAACATATCCGGAAAAAATATCCTTACAGCTTGACAGCAGCGGCCGTCTCGTTGTTATTAATATTCTGCCTGTGGAAGAGTACCTTAAAGGAGTGCTGCCTTCTGAAATGCCTGATACGTTTCCCATAGAGGCTCTTAAAGCTCAGGCTGTTGCAGCAAGAAGTGAAGCTCTTGCAAAAATCGGTCATGCACATAAACAAGACCCGTATGATTTATGCGCAGATGTACATTGTCAGGTTTACAGCGGTTTAACAAAAAAATCAAAACATACTGACAGGGCAGTTAAAGAGACAAGAGGCCTGGTTTTATGGAATAATCATAAAATCTGCGATGCTGTATATTCCGCTGTGTGCGGTGGACATACGGAAGATGCAAAAAACGTATGGGGAGGGCAGGATACGGAATATCTGAAGGGTAAATATGACGGGCCCTACTTTTTAAAACAGAAATACGGCTCACTGCAAAACGAAAGCAATTTAAGAAAATGGATTGACCGGTCGCCGCCTGCTTTTTGTAATTCAACAGGCAGTGTACCTTCATCTCTTAATTACACAAAAAAATACTTCCGGTGGGAAAAAACAGTCACTCAGGACGAACTTGAAAAAAGCGTAAAAAAAACAACCGGGCAGGATATCGGCATGATTAAAGAACTGGAAGTTCTCTCAAGAGGCGTTTCGGGACGCATAATTCAGATGAGAATATGGGGTACAAAAGGCAGTGTTCTTCTTAACAGAGAATTAAAAATAAGAAAAGCTCTTTCCGGAACAACTTTGTGGAGTTCCTGCTTTTATGTTGAACCCGGATATACTGTTAGCGGGATTCCGCAGACATTCAAATTTAAGGGAGCAGGATTCGGTCACGGAGTTGGTATGTGCCAGACCGGCGCTGCAATGATGGCTATAAAAGGAGCATCTTTTATTCAGATCCTCAATCATTACTATCAGGGATCAAGATTAAAAAGGCTGTATTAAAAACAAATGGCAGAATCAAAACTGTTAAAAGCAGGTTACATAGCGTTTATCGGCAGACCCAATGTCGGGAAATCCACACTATTTAATGCTCTTCTTAAGCAAAAGACAGCCATAGTTACACCAAAACCGCAGACCACAAGAAACCGGATTCTCGGTATTATGAACGGAGATGATTATCAAATCATCTGCCTTGATACGCCGGGTTTGATTGAGCCGTCAAATCCTCTTCAGAAATCCCTTTTAAAAACCTCTTTAAAAACTATTTATGATGCGGATCTGGTTTTTGCAATTATAAGCGCTGAAGAACAGAACCGCTATGACAGTATGGTTTTTGATTATATCCAAAAAGAAGGAACTCCTTCGCTTCTGATCATAAACAAAATAGATTTAGTTAAAAAAGAGGTACTTCTGCCGCTGATGGATAAAATGTATAAACTGCAGATATTTGATGAAATTGTTCCCATTTCTGCTCTCCGGCAGGAAGGTATTGACGAGCTTATTTCAATTGCAAAAGAAAAACTCCCTCCGGGGCATCCTTTTTATCCACCTGATATAATTTCAAGTGAGCCTGAACGCTTTTTTGTTTCCGAAATAATCAGAGAACAGATATTTCTGCAGTTTACAGATGAAATCCCTTACGCAACTGCAGTATCAATTTCCCAATTTAAGGAGCGGCCGGGGAAAAAGGATCTGATTTCAGCAGTAATAACTGTGGAAAGAGAGTCCCAAAAAAGGATAATTATCGGTAAAAACGGAAAATCAATAAAAAAACTGGGAATGAAGGCAAGAGAAGAAATTGAAAAATTTCTCGACAGACCTGTGTTTCTGGAACTGTTTATACAGGTCAGAAAAGGATGGAGAAAAAATCCGGTAAAACTAAAGGAACTTGGATACTGATGAAAGTAATTATGATTTTTCTGGATGGTGTGGGTATAGGGAAACCGGCACAGTCCAATCCTCTTTCTGACCCTGACCTGAAGATTTTTTCGTGTTCTGTAATAAAAAATAATCAGCTCCCGGAAAACGGAGAGATAATTGCGACAGATGCTTCTCTTGGGATAAAGGGTCTGCCTCAAAGCGCTACAGGACAGACAACACTTTTAACAGGTATAAATGCTGCAAAACTTCTCGGAAGACATGTCCCAGGATTCCCCGATAGAAAATTGCGGGAAATTATTTTAAAGGAATCGATTTTTATCAAACTGAAGAGTATGGGAAAATCCGGGACATTTATAAACACTTTTCGTCCCCTGTTTTTCAGCATACCAAAAAGCCTGAGGTACAGGCTTTCAGTCACTACAGTTGCCGCTCTTTCTGCTTATCTCTGTTTTTATAATCTGGATGATCTTAAAAATGACAAGTCAATCTATCACGACTTTACAAACAAAGAACTTTTAAAAAGAGGTTTTCTGGTTCCTGTTTTTTCGCCTGAACATGCTGCTGACATCCTGACCCGGCAGGCACAGAACTTTGATTTCACCCTGTATGAGTACTTTCTGACAGATAAGGCGGGGCATAAAAAAGATTATAGCCGTGCAAAAACAGTGCTTGAACAATTGGACGATTTTCTGAAAAATATTATTGAAAAATCAGATCTCAACAACACAAGTATTATTGTTACAAGTGATCATGGTAATATTGAAGATATGTCAGTTAAAACCCACACTACCAATCCTGTGCTTACAATGGTGTGGGGCAAGGGAACAGATCTTTTAATAAAAAGGATTAAATCATTAACTGACATTACTCCTGCAATTCTGGAGCTGATAGATTTATAAATCATAAAACTGGCAGGAAATTTGATTGCCGGCCTGTTTTTCAGATTTTCTTTTGTACGCAGGATATAAATGAGAGATGAATATTATTCATAAATCCCGCAAATCAGGGAATACAAATGAAAAATCCTTCAACGCAATATAAAAAACTGAGACGCGTTACACAAAAAGCAATATCAGGCTATGAAATGATAAACCCCGGAGACAGAATTATTGTGGGGCTTTCAGGCGGTCCGGACAGTTTTACTCTTCTGCATATGCTGAACGAATATAAAAAATATATTTTTAATGAATTTGAAATTTCAGCTCTTAATGTTGACCTTGGGTTTAAAGGCAACACGGAAAATCTTAAAAAAATCTCTATTTTTTGCAAAGAAAGAGACATTACTTTCCATACAGTAAAAACAGACATTAAAAAGCTTGCACTTGCCCCGGATGCAAAAAAGAACCCCTGCTTTATCTGTTCTCTGAACAGGAGAAAAGAGATTTATAATTTTGCTTTTAAAAACTCGTTTTCCAAAATAGCCTACGGACACCATCAGGATGATATTATTGAAACACTTCTGATAAATATTCTGTTCGGAAGAAAGATTGATACCATGTATCCTGTACAGGAAGTCTTTTCAGGTGACATTAAGATCATACGGCCCTTTTCACTTGCTCCAGAACATCTTGTAAAATCTGCTGCAAAAGAAATAAATACTCCTCAGACAAAAAAATTGTGCCCCGTTGACGGTGACACCAGAAGAGAAAAGATTAAAGACATAATAAATAAACTGCAAAAATCCGAACCTTATGCAAACATAAAAAGAAATATTTTCAGAGCACTTTTAAACAACACTTTGAATTTCCCGGAATTCAGAAGTGATTTTGACATGTAAAGAACAATCGTTTGCATAAGGTTTTAATTTCTACTTGATTTTAAGGATTTTTATATATATCCTTTAAAGAGCAAAAAAGAGCTTTCCCCTGCTTTTCTTTTCCATTGAGAGGCTGATAATGATAACTGCGGTTAATGTAGAAAGAGTAACACTTGACACATCAAGCAACAGGTTTGTTGTGATATTAAAGGATCAGGTCAACTCAAGATGGCTCCCGATTGTTGTAGGGCCTGCAGAAGCTCATGCAATAGCGCTTCAGCTGGAAAATGTAAGCCTTCCCCGCCCCATGACTCATGATCTTTTAAAAAACATACTGGACTCAATTAAGGCATCTTTAGTAAAAATAGTAGTAAATGATTTAAAGGACAATACCTACTATGCTGTTCTGGAATTGTCTTTGAACGGGGAAAAGATTACAATAGACTCCAGGCCAAGTGATGCCATTGCTCTTGCTCTTCGGACAAAATCTCCCATTTTTGTAGAAGAAGAAGTTATGAAAAAAGCTTCAATTAATGATATGACGGAAGAAGAGGATATGGCGAATATAGAGACTGAAATTGAAGAATTAAGGATATTAAGAACAAAACTTCAGGAAGCTGTAAAAGAAGAACGCTACGAAGATGCTGCAAGATACAGAGATGCTATTAATGAACTTATGGAGAAACTGGGAAAGACAGATAATGAACAGAATACGGACAGCAATGAGTAATCCCCGTTTTTAAAACATTAGCTTTCCTGTAAAATCTGTAAACCAATTTATATATAAATTCTGGCAAGCTTAATTTAAAGAAGTAAAATCGGAAAGGAAAGCCATGACAGATAAGACCAAACCTTCCATCCCCCTTTTAATGAGCCTTGTCCCTATTGCATTTTTAATAATTTCTCTGTTTTACGTTATTGCTGTTTTAAAACTTGATGCACACATACCTTTAATACTGGCCACATCAGTGGCAGCTGTCATTGCAACCATTTACGGTATAAAATGGAATGAAATACGCGGAGGTATTGTTCATGGTATCACTCTCGCTATGGGGTCAATATTAATTCTGATGATTGTGGGAACAATGATAGGAACGTGGATTCTTGGCGGTATTGTCCCGTCTATGATCTATTACGGACTTGAAATTCTTTCTCCGAAGATTTTTCTTTTTGCAACATTAATCATTTGCTCTATCGTTTCTCTTGGTACAGGCTCTTCATGGTCAACTGCCGGAACCGTAGGAGTTGCATTAATCGGAGTGGGCAGAGGACTTGGGATACCTGTTGCAATGGTTGCAGGCGCCATTATCTCCGGCTCATATTTCGGTGATAAGATGTCCCCTTTATCCGATACTACCAATCTTGCTCCTGCTGTAGCGGGAACTGACATATTTTCACATATCAGGCACATGGTTTATACAACTGCTCCTGCATATTTAATTGCTGCAGTACTGTATCTGATTATAGGCTTTCACACTGCCGGCGGTCAGCTTGACACCCAGAATATTGAAATGATAAAAAGCACACTGAATCAGAGCTATGTTATAAATCCTTTGCTCTTAATACCTCCGGTACTCGTTATAATTATGGTTATTTTTAAAATTCCTCCTCTTCCGGCTCTTTTTGCAGGAACCATAATAGGCGGGATATTCGGGATGCTGTTTCAATCCTCAACTTTGCCGCAGGTTATTTCTTCTGCTTTTCAGGGGATCACATCTTCAACAGGAGTGGAAACCGTTGATAATCTTCTGACCCGCGGAGGACTTATGAGCATGATGAATACTGTTGCACTGATAATGTGCGCCCTCTCTTTTGGCGGGATAATGGAAAAAACCGGCATGCTTGAAACAATTGCTTTATCAATGCTGAAGCGTGTAAAAAGTCAGGGCTCTTTGATTGCAACAACAATTTTCAGCTGTATAAGCTCAAATATCATAACCTGCGATCAGTACATGTCAATAGTAATTCCCGGAAGAATGTACAAAAGTGCTTTTGACGCACTTAGACTCCACCCTAAAAATCTTTCAAGATGCTTGGAAGACTCTGCTACTCTCACATCTTCTCTTATTCCGTGGAATTCCGGAGGAGCATACATGCACGCAACTCTCGGAGTGTATCCGCTTTTATACCTGCCATATGCATTCTTAAACTATATTACTCCCATGATTTCAATCTTTTACGGCTACACAGGCATAACAATTGTTAAACTGGACAAGGAAAGCACAGACCCCGGAGCTTCAGATGAATAGACAAAAAAAAGAAATCCCCCTTAGCGGAGCGCTTATACCTGTTGTATTCTTAATTATTGCACTTTTTTTTACAATTGCCATATTTAAACAACAGGCTCATATACCTTTGATATTTGCAACAGCAGTCGCAGCAATAGTTGCAATTGCTTATGGTTATCACTGGACAGAACTCAGGAAAGGTATGGTAAAAAGTATTGCTCTCGCTCTTAATGCAATCCTGATTTTAATGATAATAGGTACAATGATCGGAACCTGGATAAAAGCAGGAATTGTCCCGTCTATGATTTATTACGGTCTGAAGTTACTCTCTCCCACATACTTTCTTACTGCAACTCTTCTGATATGCTCTATTGTTTCTCTTGGAACAGGTTCATCATGGGCAACAGCAGGTACAGTGGGAGTTGCATTTATAGGTATTGGTAAAGGTCTGGGAATTCCCGTGCAGATTGTTGCAGGAGCAATTATTTCAGGAGCTTATTTCGGGGATAAAATGTCTCCTCTGTCCGATACTACAAATCTTGCACCTGCGGTGGCAGGGACTGATATTTTCAGCCATATAAGACATATGATATATACAACAACTCCCGGGTATATTATATCAATTATTCTCTATACTATCATAGGTTTCAGATTCAGATCAAGCGAACTTACAACAGGCAATATTGATATTATGCTCTCAGCTTTAAAAGGGAACTTTACAATACACCCTCTTCTTCTCGTACCTCCTGTAATTGTTATAATTATGGTAATAAAAAAAATACCTGCACTGCCTGCTTTGTTCAGTGGCTCAGTGCTGGGAGCATTAATCGCCGGTTTTGTACAATCAGCTCCTCTGCCCGATATAATCACAGCAGCATATTCAGGTGTAACCGCAAATACCGGAAATGCACTGGTTGACGAACTTTTAAACAGGGGCGGACTTTTAAGTATGATGCAGACAATCACTCTTGTTATGTGCGCATTGTCCCTGGGAGGAGTTATGGAGCAAACCGGAATGCTTGGCACTATTGCAGGTGCAATGCTGAAAAGAGTTAAAAGTACGGGAGGCTTGATTACTACCACAATTCTGAGCTGTATCGGGATGAACGCATTTGCGTCTGACCAGTACCTTGCAATAGTAATTCCCGGAAGAATGTACAAAGATGCTTTCAGGAAAAGAGGCCTGCACCCGAAAAACCTTTCCCGGTGTCTCGAAGATTCAGGTACACTTACATCGTCCTTGATTCCGTGGAATACAGGAGGTGCATTTATGCACGTAACTCTCACAGTAAGCCCTCTTGCCTACATGCCGTATGCTTTTTTTAATCTGATTACTCCTCTCATATCCATAATATACGGATACACAGGATTTACAATAACAAAGCTTGATAAGAATGATACGGATATTATAGAAGATGATATTACAATTTAATGAACAGACCCGCTTTTAAAACTTTTCTGTTTTTTTCAGCAGGAATTCTTCTGTCAAAGTATGTTCACACTTCACCTGCGCTTGGCCTTTTTTTAACCGGACTGCTGATTATTCTGGCATCATACTTTTTATTTAACAAAGGGAAAAACTATTCCGGTATTTCATATTTACTGATTGCAGCTATAATTCTTGCAGGTTATTCATTTTCAAACATAAAGACAAATTATATCCCTGTCACTGATATATCAAACTTTGCAGATTCCGGATCAAAAATAGTTTTAAAGGCTCACCTTATTAAATATCCTGTGCATTATGATAAGAAAACACGGCTCTATGCAGAATGCGAAACAATTACAACCCGGGACACAACGATTAAATGCTCCGGGAAAATTCTTATAACTGCGTACAGGAACGTACCATCTTCTCTGCAATACGGTGATCAGTTTATAACTGAACTGTCAATTATCTTACCTGATAAAAGGAGAAATCCCGGAGGCTTTGATTACCGGGCATTTCTTGCATCAAAAAATATTTTTGCAATCGGGAAAAGTGTAAAATATATAAAAAAAACAAAAGAAAACAGCGGCTCCCTGATAAACAGATCAATAGTCTATCCTGTTAAAAGATTTGTCCGCAAATCCCTGGAATCCCATATTGAAAAACCTGCTCTGCCTCTGGCCCTGGCGTTTCTGACAGGTGAAAGAGGATTAATTCAGGATCAGATAATAGAAAATTTCAAGTACAGCGGAGCACTTCACATTCTTGCAGTAAGCGGTCTGCATCTCGGTTTTGTTCTTCTGTTTCTTGAAATGCTTTTCAGCATGTTCAGAATCCCTGTAAAAGTTCGTATTGTACTGGAAATTGCAGGACTTTTTCTGTTTACACTGATAACGGAAATCCGCGCTTCCATTCTAAGAGCCTTTGTTATGGCAGCATTATTTCTTTTGGGAAAACTGCTGAAAAAAAGACCTGACCCTTTAAATATTATCGGTGTTGCAGGAATCATACTTCTTTTAATCCAGCCTCTCTGGCTGTTTGACACAGGTTTTATTCTCTCTTTTTCTGCTGTGTTTTCCATTATTTATTTTTATCCCGGACTGAAAAAAGCTGTTATAAGATTCAGTCTCTATCCGCGTGATAAAATTCTGAAAAGTATTATTGACCTGACGATTGTTTCCGTTGCAGCGCAAATCGGCACGCTTCCTGTAACTTTCAGAGTATTTAACACCATACCTGTTCTTTCTCCTGTTGTTAATCTTATAGCAATTCCTGCAGCAGGTTTTATAGTCAGTCTTGGGCTTTTAACTGTGATTTTTTCTCTGTTCAGCGGTTTTATAGCTGGTATCTACGGTTTATGCACAAGTTTTATAATCTATTTTATAAACTGGTTTACATCTGTTTTTGCTGCTGTCCCGTTTTCCCGCATTCAGGTACCGTCGTTAAGCTTCGGAATAGTTGTTATTTATATACTTACTGTTTTTACCCTGTTTTCAGGAAAGAAAAAAACAAGAAAGTATCTTGTTTTTGCTGTTCTGATTTTATCCAACACTCTTGTCTGGTCAACTGCACTGACAGGCAGTTTCTCCCGGCTGAAATGGATTCAGTTCGATGTGGGACAGGGGGATGCAGCCTTGATTATGTTCCCCCGGAAAAAGACAATGCTGATTGACGGAGGAAACAACAACGGCAGGTTTGATAACGGCAAAAACGTAATAGCACCGTTTCTGTTGAAAAACGGAATCAGGAAAATAGATGCAGTAATTGCCACTCACGCTCATAATGATCATATCGGAGGTCTTGTTTATATTTTAAATAACTTTTCTGTGGGCAGACTATACTGTAACGGAGTTGATTTTGATTCAAAACTTAACAGGCAATTATCCCGCGTGATTAAGAACAGAAAAATCCCGGTCTCTGTAGTTACCGCTGTTGACAGCATTACAGGATTC
>Ga0190344_1001082_pt1 | contig 10507 bp, 6 predicted proteins | sample 48721323_MG_FD_161662 | JGI IMG/M metagenome (GOLD analysis project Ga0190344, IMG submission 161662) | Hydrothermal vent microbial mat bacterial communities from Southern Trench, Guaymas Basin, Mexico - 4872-13-2-3_MG | ecosystem: Environmental > Aquatic > Marine > Hydrothermal vents > Microbial... | reverse complement strand
TAAAGGTTTGGAAGGAAACATCACGGCACGGGAAAATGAGTATTGTTAAACAATCAACTAAGCCTTTGAACTTAAACGGATTAAGCTTTACACCAATCCGTAGACACAAACGCAGCAAGCCGCGCCCAATTTATTACAAAACGGAATGCTTGGACTGTGATCTCATCCTTGGTGTCAGATTGGAACGAGAGTATGTTGGTGCATTACCCACACGCCGTCGCACTCCACAACAAAAGAGCTGTCCGTTTTGTGAAGGCACTCGTACAAGCACTTTGAAGATTAATGAAAAGGAATACATTGAAATTAATCAACAATGGGATATAGTTGATTTGAGTGAAACCGGTGATGAAAATCTGAATGATTGGTCATCTTGGATTGTGTGACACCTAACTACCAAAGCTAAAGCTTTGGATTTTGGAGTCCAAAGCTTCAGCTTTGGACTTTGGCACGTATCGCTATTCCAACATGGTATTTTGCGCTTGTTGTTCGCAAGGATGATCGTTACCTTATGATTCAATAAACTAAACATAATCTGCTTCTAAAGTACAAGAGCCAAAGCTAAAGCTTTGGACTCCAAGCCAAAGCTAAAGCTTTAGACTCCAAGCCAAAGCTAAAGCTTTGGACTCCAACCCTATTTTGAAAACACTAGAAAAACTGCTGCAACTAAACCGCACTATCCGAGTCATCGGCTTTGACGATGCGCCATTTGAAAAACGTCGTGGCGCTTGCGTCAATATAGCCGGTGTCGTCTGTGCCGGAACACGTTTTGAAGGCATGGTATGGGGCACCGTGCATAAAGATGGCGATGATGCCACTGATGTACTAAGCCAGTTACTTTTGCAGAGCAAGTTTTATGAACAAGTCCATCTGGTACTCATTGACGGCTTAGCGGTGGGCGGATTTAATCTCATTGACTTGCCTGAACTTGCCCAACGTCTTGAACGACCTTGTGTGTGCGTCATGCGTAAACCACCCAATATGGTAGCTATCCAACAAGCACTCGACAATTTACCCGACACCGCCAAACGCCTAGAATTGATTCGCAAAGCCGGCCCAATTCATACCCAAAAACCGTTTTACTTTCAGACGCAGGGCGCAAACCCAGAAACAATAGGCAAAGTTCTCCAACGCCTTACCGTAGAAGGATATGTTCCAGAAGCCTTGCGGTTAGCCCATTTGATTGGTTCAGCCATAATGACGGGGCAAAGTGGAAACCGAGCTTAATGGCATTGGATTTTGGAGTAAGGAGAAAATTATGGCACGTATCGCTATTCCAACATGGTATTTTGTGCTTGTTGTTGTTCGCAAAGATGATCGTTACCTTATGATTCAAGAAACTAAACATGATCAGCTGTGGTATTTACCGGCTGGAAGAGTTGAACCTGGTGAAACTTTTATTGAAGCCGCTCAACGAGAAACTTTAGAAGAAAGTGGTATTCCCGTCGATATTGATGGAATTGTTCGGGTTGAACATTCAGTGATGGCGCACGCAAGTCGTATGCGAGTTATTTTCACAGCTAAACCGCAAGATAATACGCTGCCTAAAACCCATCCAGATGAACATTCTTTGCAAGCGGCTTGGGTTACTCTAGCGGAAATGAAGTCTTTACCGCTTCGAGGTTTTGAAGTCTTAGAACTTTTCCATTATGTGGCTAATGGTGCGCCAATTTACCCGCTAGAATTGATAAAACCTGAAGGTGCGCCGTTTTTTTTGCAGCCTAGACATTAAACTATGCCAACACTTCGTTTAACTCAATCCGCTATCGGTGAAAACAGTTTTTTTTGCATCGCTCCAACTTTAGTTTGGCAGGAGTCCAAACTTTAATTTGGCAGTGTTTGGCACTGCCAAGTTACCCGTCAATAGAACATTGACAGAGCACTACCCTATTTCTTGATAAAATCCGTTATTATATGTAATCCTTGTATTTCTTGTTTATATATATGTATGTAATCTTCTAGTTATTATACTCAGCACCAGCACAAATTGCGCTTTTGTCATTCTGAACAGATGTGAGGAATCTTATTGAAGTTAAAAGATTTATCGCTAACTGTTCAATGACATAAAAGTTCAGTTTGTGACACTGTTTAGTATATAAAACCAGAAATCCGTTGATTCCGCCAATCCGTTGTCATTTTTTTTATTATGATAAACTTATGTTCCAAATGTTGCAATACCAGCTATTGAATTTTATTATAAATAACATGAAGGCGTGATTTGAATTCCACAAAGGAAAAACCATGAACACTGATGAAGTATTACTTATTGAACCTAAACCGCAAAGTGAGGTAAATCCATTGCATTCTTACAATCAGGGCTACATTCAAGGTAATTTACTGGTTGCATTGCGCCAACAGACAAAGTATTCAGTCATTCCGACAGTCACCATAGACATTAAGGGTACTGATTATATTCCTGATATATCCATCTATCCGCAACGTGAAAAGGGCTTATTGGCAGAAGACCTGATAAAAATGACTGAAATGCCTTTAGTGGCAATAGAAGTATTGTCTCCAACCCAAGGTACTCAGGAGATTTTAAAAAAGTTTAAAACCTTTTTTGAAGCGGGTATTCAATCTTGTTGGTTAATCGAACCGGTAGCTAAAGCCGTTATTGTATCTGATTTTAAGAATAGACTGACTTTTAACAGTAATGAAGTCATTGATGAAGTGGCTGATATACACTTGCCGGTTGAAGATATTTTTGGTTAAGCCAAATTTTTAAGATAACTACAAACAAGGATTAAGTAATCGCTACTACGGATAAACCAAACCTATAGGTTTTCAGATAATTATTTTCCTGATTACTCGATGATCAAGTTTTCTCAAACGCCCAAACGCCCAAGGATTGTTATAAAAAAGGATTTCTTAGCTTAAGCTTAGAAAAGAGAATGAACAAATTCGATAACATTTTAGCTTTCCTTATAAAATAAACTGATCAGAATTGATTAGCTATTCAATCAGCATAAAATAGATTGAACAAGTTGACTGACGTGATTTTTAGCGATGCGAATAAAATCCCTTATTATATACAATCCTTGTGCATTGTCAGACTAAAAACTTGATCATCAAGTAAAAAGACTCTAAAGCCAATTGTTGGTTTTATTAGTTAGCTAGTGATGACTTTTCCAATAGCCTTTAACTTTAAGGCATTGAGAGTACAGCCACACAAGCGCAGATAAACGAATTCCCTGTGCTTTTACTCCAGCGGAATCAATCTAAGGTTTGTTGCCTTTTTTGTATAATACAGTTTATTGTTTTTAAAGGGTTTTTATATTAACTTACATTTAATAAGTCTTTAAGCCTTTGGTTTTAGGGCCTGCTTGTCGTTTTCTAGGTTTCGGTATTTTTGGCGAGTATTTGCTAAAACTCGATGATCAAGTTTATCAAACGCCCAAACGCCCAAGGATTGTTATAAAAAAGGATTTCTTAGCTTAAGCTTAGAAAAGAGAATGAACAAATTCGATAACATTTTAGCTTTCCTTAGAAAATAAACTGATCAGAATTGATTAGCTATTCAATCAGCATAAAATAGATTGAACAAGTTGACTGACGTGATTTTTAGCGATGCGAATAAAATCCCTTATTATATACAATCCTTGTAGTTATACTTCGCACCGGCACAAATTGCGCTTTTGTCATTCCTTAAGGATGTGAGGAATCTTATTGAAGTTAAAAGATTTCTCGCTAACTGTTCAATGACAAAAAAGTTCAGTTTGTGACAGTGTTCAGTATATTATTGTCAATTTAACTCATTAATCATTAATCATTAATCATTAATCATTAATGATTTTCACCACCCCAGTATAGTCCCCTTTAGGGGACTTAAGCTTTAAGCCTATCGCTTTAGCGATAGGCTTATGTGTCATTGATAAAACGAAACTACTGCGACTGGGCACGCTTAGCCAGCGCCTGATTATAAGCATTAATAATATCTGCACGCCGCACGATACCTATCAATTTCCGCGAACCTTCTTCTTCAACCACCGGCAACCGACTAATTTGGCGAACACCTAACCGTTGCAACGCCGCCCCCATCGGTTCATAAGGATAAGCCACCAACACGTCAGTTGTTGCAATATCCGCGACTGTCCTTCCCTTGAGTCTCCCACCTGCTATTGCGTTATCTAAATCCTTGATACTCACGACACCCGCCAATTCCCCGGCATTATCTACCACTGGAAAACCATGACGATGAGTTTGGTCGAGTTTTTCCATCAAATGAAAAAGTGGCATTGTTAACGGCACAACCTCAACCTCTTTACTCATCGCCTCGCCAACCGTCACACTATCCATCACAAAAAGCTCCTGCCCAGGTGCCCCCCTTCTGACTTTTATCCCGCGTCGAACCAATTTGAGGGTGTACATTGAACTCGGATTGATGCTCTGAGCGACTAAGGTACTTATCACCGTTGCCAACATAATAGACAAGATCAGATGATAATTCCCGGTTAATTCAAAAGCCACCAGAATGGCAGTCATAGGCGCATGAGCTGCCCCACCAAAAAAGGCCGCCATACCTGCCAGCGCGTAAGCACCTACCGGGGCATTGAGAGTTGGAAACAGGATATTAACGACGTGCCCAAACGTGCCACCCAGCATGGCACCCATAAACAATGACGGGGTAAAAGTACCACCCGAACCACCCGAACCGAGTGTTAAACTGGTCGTAAAGATTTTGATTAAAAACAGCGCGACAATCAGATCGAAGGCGATTTTACCATTAAGCGCATCATCGATACTTGAATAACCCATCCCAAAGAAACGGGGAAAGCCGTCAACCTGAAAAAACGTGATCAGGCCAAAAATGCCCAACAGTAAACCACCGAGCACCGGCTTGGCATATTCAGAAATCGGCAATCTATCCCACAACTCTTCCATCCAGTACAACACTTTGGTAAAACCAATCGCGCTGATGCCCGCAAACACGCCTAATATCGCGTACAACAACAGTTCCCAATTGCTGACTAACATGTAGTAGTGTTCTACGTGTATAAAAGGCTCTTTATAGAGTTGGGCAATCGTATCCGCAACCACTGCGGAAATAACAACCGCACTAAAATAGCGCGCTTCGAGATGCCCTAAGATGAGTTCTAAGGCAAAAATACTGCCGGTGATAGGCGCATGAAACGTTGCCGCAATACCGGCACCCGCGCCACAAGCAAGCAATAGACGAATTCTCTCTTCGGTCAACGTAAAAATTTGGCCCACCGTAGAACCCAAGGCTGAACCGATTTGAGCGATGGGCCCTTCGAGGCCTACAGAACCGCCAGTGCCAATACAAAGTGCTGAAGTCAATGATTTGACGATGCCGACTCGTGGACGAATGCGCCCACCGCGTATCGAGACGGCTTCTAGCACTTCAGAAACGCCATGCCCTTTAGCTTCACGCGCAAAATGAATAATAATCGGCGCAAAAATCAGTGCGCCGAGGGCCGGTATAATCACCAAGTGATAGGCTCCCGCAAATTCCAGCAGCCCCCACAATTTTTTTTCAAAAAACAAGTAATGGACTTCTTCAACAAGCCATTCCGTGAAAACGGCCCCAAACCCAGCACCAATGCCAACTATCAGTGCCAATGTTGTCACGACGACTAAGTTGGGTAGGGTTTTGAATCTTCGCAACAGTGTTTCAGGTTCACTGAATGAAGTTTCTTTTTTAGACTCAGACATATTAACTCCATAATCAATTTTCTGCTGTCAATCTTTTTGGCAGGAATCCAAGTTTGGGCAGTCCAAATTAAAATCGATGCAATTTTCTGCGAAAAACTTTTTCTTCATTTGGATTCCTATTTCCTGGAAAGTTATATACTGAGCACCGCCATAAACTGAGCTTTTTTGTCATTTCTGTTTCTGTTTCGGTTTCTTTGCTCTGAGAAAGCTTGAGAAAGCTTGAGAAATCTTGAGAAATCTGAGAAATCGAGATTAGACGGGCGAAAGATTTCGTAGCAAATATCGAAATGACAAAAGCGCAATTTGTGCCGGTGCGAAGTATAGATTACACGACTTGAGGTGTAGATGGCGAGTTAAAACACTTTACGGTGTGCGGTGTCAAAAAATTTAGGGTTATTTATAATTAAAAAGGGCGTGTCATATTATTGAAAAATGTTCTGAAATTGTCGTCATGCTTGCAACAATTGAAGTGATGTGGTTGCGACTTGCAGTTAGGAGGATATTCCTTTGAACGAAAGTGAAGCGGCGAGGAATAAGAACGATGACAACGGAGTGCCAAACTTTAGTTTGGCAAGCTCAACAATTCGACTATTTGGTTTTCAGATACCATTTTAATAGCTTTTCATCTGTCTGTTTAAGCGCCTTTCGTAACTCAAGTTCCACATCTTGAGGATTTTTAGCGTTATCCTGTTTCAATAACAGGAATTGATGAATCGCATGATAATTTTTGCCAAGGGCGGATAAAACTTGCAGATTTTTGTTGAACGAATAGTGAAGAAGTTTCCAATCCGTCAAAAGCATCCATGCCGGGAAATTCACCGGGTTCATTTCTTCTTCCATATCCTCAAAAACCCGCCATCGCTCACGCAAAGCTAAATTGGGGTTTTCTTCGCTTTCTATCGCGGCAGTGGCTTCGGCGGAAAATTGCCAAAATAAATAAAACCAAATTTCCGTGGCAGTCTCCAATTCATTTAGGAAATAGAGTGCCTTGGCTAACCGAAGCGCTAAGGTAGGATGTTGATGCCAGTCTGATTCATTTTCAACCGCCTCATGCACGCCCACCCAATCCGAAGCTTCACCACACACAAAACTGCGATGCAATTTTGGGTTCAGCGGATTAAAACACTGCCCTTTCAGCGCTTGTGCCAAACGTTGCCATAAAGGAGCCAGATAACTCTGTGCCCCTAATCCTAACCATTTTAAAGCGAGTGGGCGGATAGTGTCACGTAATTCATTCAAGTCATGCTGTATGTCTTCAACCGGCGTTTTAAGCTTTTTTTGGGCTTCCAATAATTGTTGGAATCCGAACAGTCGAGAATGACTGGAATGTTCCCTAGAAAGGCGTTGGATGAGCCGTTCAGTTTCATATAAGTTTTGTTCACGAAATGCCGTTAACAGATTGTTGATAATAAGATCGGCATTATTGCCGAACAAATCTGGATGTGATTCTTCTTGGTTGCGGCGAGGCATATTTTTTTGACGATATTCTTTGGTATTTTTCAGGAGTCCAAACTTTAGTTTGGCAGGGTGAAAAAAAAAACGCAAAATATTTAATATCCAGTCCCTAACTAGGGTGGTGCTTGACTCAAGTTCCGATGGCTCGATAACTTGATCCCACTTTTGTTCCTCTTCAGTCAATAAATAATAAAAACATGACATTAATCATTAATCATTAATCATTAATTGTTAATTATTTTCACCACCCCAGTCCCTAACCAATGCCCTTTAACTAAAAACCTTATGATACCACCCAACGTTGTTGCCCACCATCGTCGCATTTTTGGGCAAGCAAAAAAAAACACCACCCTACATGTATGGATTTATTCGTTACGATATGGCATTGAGGCGGAACCTGTGGTAAAAACATCAAATATGCGCCACGTTGTTTGCATTTTAGAAATCCGATTTCTTCAAGAAATCCGATTTCTTTCGACCATTGAGAATAAATATTATTATAAAACATTACCTAATTCATAAGCAATCTAAAAAAAGTTAATTAACACGAGCAATGGGTTTGCAATCGCTCAAAAAAACCCGACTTTTTTCAATCGGTTTGCTTTTTTCTTATAAGTGTCTTATATATTAAGATATTGAAAATAATAGTTATCACAACAAGTGCAGAAAGAAATTGGACTCCCTTTCCCCCTCACCAGTGGGGAAAGGGACACGTCCTTGGCTTGAACAGATACGTCCTCGCCCGCCGCTTCAGTGGGTAAAGGTGAGGGTGATATTGATAGGGTAGGAAAAAAATATGCAATTAAATCAATTTGTTGCAGTTATCAGTTTCGTTTTTATGTTGGTTGTTATGACCGCTTGTGCTCCAATCAAGCACAATGAACCCCACCATGAAAACGAGTTTGATCTGGGTGAAATCACGATAACTTATTTGAGGGAAGGAACGCGCTTTCCAATTCATACCACGGTAAGTTTGCTTAATTATGCCGCTCCGATAATCTCGTACTCCAAAAAGATCAGCGTCTCGCCTCATCGTGCTCCTGAAGTCAAAAAAGCGTGGGGAAACGATGCTTTTCAAAGACTCGAAAAATCTTGGCAAGCGGATTTGCGGCCCCAAGATTTTGTTTATATTGAAAATCTGTGTAAAAAACTCCATTTATTCTCACAAAGTGAGGTGGATTTTCCCGCCAACGCTCTACAACCGAAACGTTGTGTTGATGCCAGCGATATTAAACTCTATGTGAGATCACAAAATGGGCGGGAAAATACCTTGACTATTCCAGGCGGCGTTTTGTGTCAAGAGAAATATCTCCCGGTTGGAATTAAGAGATTGATGGGAGAGGTTAGTGCGTTAGTTCCAAAATATCAACCGGCCTCGGAAACACGATACGCCCGGTTGGAGACTTCCAAGGTTTTTTAAAAGCTCGGAGGTATTAGACTTGTCCGAAAATAAAATTGACTTCAATAAAAGCAACTATTTAAGTCTTTAGTAACAAATTAAATTTTTCTGGAATCCTTCTTTCAGGCGAGAAATCTGTGCCGATTCAATCGAAAAGAACGCTTTTTTCAAGAGGAAAAATACCCGTTGTGCCCTTAGTTTCGTATCAAATCCTTATTTTCGGACAACTCTATTATCCATAGATTTTCAGAACTTTGGCAGCCAACAGCTTTCACCAGTTATCTCGCAGAGCGAAGAACGAAATTTGTCTGAAAGCGAAAGTCCCCTAAAGGGGACTCAATAATTATCTGAAAAGATACCTCACTAAAATAAGTTTATGAATCAGCAGCTTACGTCTTTAGACACGGTGTTGGCTTACCATGAGCGCACTAAGCATAATTTTCAGCGTTACGCGATGGGGCCGGATCATATTGATTGGGATGCACAACCCGATTCTTTTCGTCGCTATGCCGGCGCTGAGCGTTTTGAGTTGCCACTGGTGGCCGATACGTTGGACAGTGCCTATGTCGATTTATATCGGCCCGGTGCCATTGCACCGCAGCCGATGAATTTGAACACTGTGGCGGCCTTGTTGGAATTGTCTTTGGGCATCTCGGCTTGGAAACAATACGGTGGCAGTCGTTGGGCGTTGCGTTGTAATCCTTCTAGCGGTAATTTGCATCCGACGGAGGGGTATGTTGTGTTGCCCAATCTGAGTGATATTCCAGCGGGTGTTTATCATTATATGAGCCACGATCATGTTTTGGAGCAGCGTGGCTTGTTTGATGAGAAAGGGGCCGAAATTCTTGACGCGACCTTGTCCAGTGGGCGTTTTTTGTTTGGTTTGACTTCAATCCCTTGGCGCGAAGCGTGGAAATATGGCGAAAGGGCCTTTCGTTATTGTCAGCATGATATTGGGCACGCTGTCGCGGCCGTCCGCTATGCAGCCGCCACTTTGGGTTGGACGGTGCAATTGTTGGATAATTGGGCGGACGCAGAAATAGTTACCGTGCTCGGCTTGGATCGGGACGACGATTGCAACCGCGCTGAGCGCGAAGTGCCTGAGGTGATGTTGTGTGTCAATTCAAACTCCCCCCTAACCCCGAAATTCCCCAGCCCCTCCCTTTTTAAAAGCGGGGAAATTTTGTCGGTGATGGCAGACGTAAAATGGGCCGGTAAAGCAAATGTGTTGGATCATCATCATCACTATGAATGGGCTGTCATTGACACGGTGCTTGAGGCGACGAAATTCCCCGAAAAAATTTTGTCAGCGATGACGGCCGTAAAATGGGCCGATGAAGCGGACTGGATTGCGCCGCCGTTACCGCCACTACCGTCTATTTCTTGTACCAGCCGTGCGGCCGATTTGATTCGTCAACGCCGCAGCGCCCAAATGTTTGATGGTGTGACACCGCTGAGCCGGGAAGCGTTTTATCGTTTGCTGGATAGTACATTGCCGCGCCATAATGCGGCCCCTTGGGATGTTTTCCCGTATTTGCCCCGTATTCATTTGATCTTATTTGTGCATAGAGTCACAGATTTGTCGCCAGGGCTATATGTCTTGCTACGACGGGCTGGCATTGAGGAAAATCTACGTGCGGCCTTACAGCATGAACATTTTGTGTGGCTAAAGCCAGAGGCGTGTCCTGAACATTTACAGTTTTATCAATTAGTTAGCGGCGATGCCCAAACGATCGCTCAGCAAATTTCTTGTCATCAGGAAATAGCCGCTGATAGCGCTTTTAGTCTCGGTATGTTGGCGGAGTTTGAGGCGCGTTTGAAAAATCGGCCTTGGGGCTATAGGCGATTGTTTTGGGAAGCCGGTATTATTGGACAAGTGTTATACTTGGAAGCTGAAGCCGTTGGCGTTCGGGGCACGGGTATTGGCTGCTATTTCGATGACGCGGTTCATGCGCTGCTAGGCCTAACTGGCACATGCTATCA
>Ga0190344_1001080_pt1 | contig 10511 bp, 9 predicted proteins | sample 48721323_MG_FD_161662 | JGI IMG/M metagenome (GOLD analysis project Ga0190344, IMG submission 161662) | Hydrothermal vent microbial mat bacterial communities from Southern Trench, Guaymas Basin, Mexico - 4872-13-2-3_MG | ecosystem: Environmental > Aquatic > Marine > Hydrothermal vents > Microbial... | reverse complement strand
AGTGGGGGGAAGGAGAAAATCTCGTGCAATCGAAAGGATCTGTAGGGGCGAAGCTCGTCTTCGCCCTTTGTGAGCTTACCCCTCACCCCGACCCGTGGCGTATTACACCGTTCGATCAGAAATCATCATTCCACCGCGCGGACCTTTGCCACGGCCCGGCGGACAGATTCCTCTTCTTCGGCGAAGAGGGTGAGCAGCTCCCGCCCCAGCTCTTCGGCGTCAACGCCCAGCTCCTCCAGCCCCACCGCCGGAACCGGCGCGCCTGTGGGGTCGATATTCAACCCGAGGTGGAGCAGACCAGCCGTCTGGCTTACCGTGGCGATGGAGACCGAGAGTTTCCGTGGCGGCGTATCGGGCAGGTAGAGGTCGTCGCCGACGACGCTCAGCTCCACTCCCCGCTGGGTGATCCGCTGGGCAATCCGCGACATATAGAGCCGCTGTCGCCAGACCATCTCTGCCAGGGGACGCTCGAAGTAAACACCGACGAAGTGGAGCATCCGCCGGGCGACGATCTTCGACCCCTGCTCTCTGTCCTCCTGGTCAACGAGGTTCGCCGTCGGAACCCGTGCCTCGCCAACAAAAGCGACCAGGGCATCGGTCTCAATCCCGGAAACCCGGCGACACCAGTGGGTGGTCAGCTGGCTGCCGTCGTAACGCTGTTCCCGATCGAGAAATGAGGTCTGGAGAAGGGTAGGCATATTGCAATAACCTTGTAGGTTAGAGATTATTGGAGTATTTCTTCGGTCAATTCTATTTTTAGCGCGTTATTGATTTGTAACGCGGGGGCGGTGATGAGTATCACCTCTTCACCACACAACCTATCGACGTAATTGCTATCTAATGTACTCTCCAGTCTCGTCTGAATTATTATGCCCTTCATGGACCTTTTAATAAACATTGCTCTTTTTAACAATCCTAATGCTTTGATGAGTGATTCACCAGGCTTTTGTACCCTAACAAGGATAGGTGTTCCTTCATGTTGTTTAATTAGGATAGCATCAATACCCTTATTGCGTTGAACGGGATTAAATGGAATACCAGAAAGCAGTGATAGAGCTTGCTCATCAACGTTGTAGTAGGAATGACGACCTTTATCGAGCAATTTTGATTCAGTTTTGATAGGATTCTTGAGTCTATTCAACGATAATTCTACAGCTTCATGTGAAATGTCAAATCCAACGTATTTTCTATTAGAAAGTTTGGCGGCGACGCAGGTCGTCCCGCTTCCGCAAAACGGATCTAAAACCAAATCACCAATGTTCGTTGTAATTTCAATTATTCTCTCTAACAGTAGTACCGGTTTTTGTGTTGGGTAGCCAACTCGCTCCTTTGCCTTGGGGTTGAGGTAGGGAATATCCCAGACATCATTCAGAGGAACACCTTTTTTTTCGTCAGCATGTCTGAAGTTACCATCGCTATCTTTTTCGTAAGCTGATTTGCCTTGGCTATTCCTCGTTCTTCGCTGTAGTATTTGGTCTATGTTCGTTGCCGTCGAATATGCTGTAGGGAAATCGTTGAACTTGAATTCGTTACTTTTTGAATAAAAATATATGTTTTGGTGTCCTGGCAACAATCCTTTCTTTGAGTTTGACCATCGTTTATAGCTCCATACAATTTCGGATTGAAAATTATCTTCTCCAAAAACCGTGTTTAATATAGCCCTGATAATGTGTTCGCTATTTCGATTGCAATGAACAAACATAGACCCTGTATTGCAAAGTAGCCCATGTAGTGTGGCTATTCGCTCTCCAATGTACTTGGCATATTCCTGATTGCTATCCCAGATATCGGTAAAGGAATAGACTTTGTTTTCCTTTCGAGTTGTCAGAGAATGATTTTTACCCGTAAAAAAAGGGGGGTCAAGGTATATCAGATCAACTGAGTCTGGTTCGATGGACTTTGCCAGTTCCAGACAATCTCCTTGCAAGACAGTATTAATCACGTTGTCAATCATTGTTGTTTCCTTTGTTCTACAATAGCAAGTAGTATTTGTTTGAGGTCATAGCCCGTTGTATCGGAAACATATTTCCATGCTTCATCTCCGGCGTAGTATTTACCACCGACTCCACTGTAAAGTGTCTTTAGGGTAGATTGTATTTGCAATGCTTGTTCTCTTTCGGGGTAGAAAAACATTACACGAATTGGTCTATACCCAGAATCTTTTATTGTTCTTATTCTGGTGTGTTCTTTTGTGATGTGATCCCCATCTGTGGTGGCATCCCTCCACTTGATTTCAATTGCATCAGAACCGTTCAGGAAGTCGATTTCAAATGTTTTAGGCTTCTTGTTGGGACTATTTAGTATCTTTTTTCTGCCTCCTTGCCGGTTAGCAAAAAAGAGGCACAAGATAGTAGCTTCTTCTAAAAAGCGACCAGCGGAATTGTATAAAAAACGACCTTTGTTTTGATACACGTCAATTAGCTTACCTTCTTTCTTAGATATTCCTAATACAGAGTAAATAAAGTGGTGAGAGTTGTTATCCCCTCTCATCTCCTCAATGTGCTTGTTTATATTACTATTTAACTGACGAGTATAGCGGTCAACAAGCGATATTATCTTCTTCCTGAGCAATGCTTGGTCAGTTCCATTGGCAATGGCATTTTCAATTTCCTTCACTTCATACTTACGTATTGTGTCAAAGAGTTCGTTCTTGGTTCCAGTTGGACTGATTCCCAAATCTATGCAATAACCTACGAGATCAGTCTTTGACATTTTTGTATAATTGGGCATGTTGCTAACCTTCTACTTTAACCAGAGATAGATAAACCAATAGCATGGGAAACCGCTACATCGTACTTCTCAATGTCAGTCCGACGTTAAAGCTCTCTTCGGTATCGCTGAACTCCCAGAAGTTGTAGTTCGCGCCGACACCCATCACCAGGTTCTCGAAGAGGGAGTAGGAAAAGTCGAGACCGAGCTTATGCTCAATTCGCTTGGTCTCCGAGCCAGCGTAGAAGGTATCGTGAAAGCTGTGCTTATAGGAGATATCGAAGCTGAAGGTATCCGTTGGCTGGATATTTACCTGGGTGGTAACGCTGTAGATGTGGCTAAGGTAGCTGGTGGCAGAGTACGCGCCTACCGGGAAGGTTATTGATTCCTTAAAGACACCGTTCAGCGAGAGACTCCACAGCTCGGAAAAGCTGAAAATCGGCTGGAGCTTGATCTCGCGGCTAAGGCGATCCTGTCCGGTTTCGATATTGACTGTGCGTTGATTGTAGCGGTTGACGATGAAGTCGAAGTTCAGCTTAACTCCGTCGATGATTTTGTAATCCGCACCGATGCTGATTTTATAGTTGATACCGTAAGGCAGGTTTTTACTCACCAAAGTAGAGTAGCTGTAGGCAAGGTCAACCTGAGAACCAACGGAGAAGCGGGAGTTGATCTTCCAGTCGGCACCGGCACGAATGGTGTTTTTCAGGAGCTGGTTGTACTTTTCCGCGTTCAGAGGGTACTCGTAGGTGTCTATACCGATACTGTGGCGTACATTCAGGGAAAGCTGACGGGCAACCATCAGCTCGAGTAGAGAGATCATCTCGAAGGATTTGGTGTCCGAAACGCTGTCTGCGGTGGAGAAGCGGGTCTCCGGCAATTCGTGATCATCATCGTAGTATCGGCGATTTCCATCGCTGCCGTCAATACTCCAGTGGAAATAGTTATCTTTGTCCCAATCCCAATTGAGTCCCAGCCTCCAGGTTACGGTGTTACCAAAGATGTCATAAAGCGGTGAAAAGGGCTGGGCAGTGCGGTCACCGGGAATGGGATTAAGCTCCGGATAAATCCGGTAGAAGTATTTATTGAGCCAGACATCTTTACGCAGATTGTTGGTTTGGCTGTTGTTGTAGGTAGAGTTCAGAGTCAGCTCGAACCTCTTGATCGGGCTGAACTTGGTTCCCAGGGTAATGCTGTTTGTCTGGAGATTCTTGTCTGTTTCACTTTGGTACATATCGCGATAGAGGCTGCCGCTGAAATTGTAGGCGAGCTTAAGCTCCAGCATGTTAAAGAGGGTGTAGGTTCCGCTAAGCGAGGGGTTGACTACTCCGATGTAGTATTCGGAATCGTAGGTTGGATTGTTAACGTGGTCGCGCAGGTCGCGGGAGCCGTTTATCGAGAGGTTGAGTCGCGTATAGTCGCTAAGGTCGTATGCCAGGGTAAGGGTTGTGTCGGCGGACAGCTCGTCATAGCGTTGAGAGAGGGTATCGAAGTACCAGTCATAGGTACTCTGCGAAAGTGAACCGGAGGCAAAGGTTGTCAACAGCGTCAGGTTTAGCCGCTCGCTGGGATAGAGTCTTAGCTGGCTGCCAGCGTAGTGGTAGTGATGTTCGCTGGTCTGCTGGGCGATTTTATGGTCGGCGAAGTAGTTCTTGTGTTCATAGTAAAGAAGAATGCTGTCCTGCTCACCGAAGCTATAGTTCAGGTCGAATCGCAGGCGGCTGCTTTCGTCAAAGCGTTGGTCGAGGGGGCGTGTGTTTCTATCGTTCTCCAGGGTCATCTTGAGCGACAGCTTCTCCAGCAGTTCGTGGGTGTAGCTGTAGCTGGACTTGAGCTTGTTGAGGTTGCTCTCGCCTTTTATCTCCACGGTAAGTCCGCTCTGCGCGCCGGAGTCCTCGGAGTGTCCACCCTCCTTGGCAAGGGCAACCGAGGTGGGCAGCAGGCAGATCAGCAACAGACAGGCGATGACAAGTTTTCTCATGGTGTCCTTAGCGTGGTTCTGGCGATGTATTTAAGCAACCCGCAAAAACGATAAGCAGCGATGACCTCTGCTAATCTCAAGCTGAGATTGAGAACCTCCCCAGTGAACCGACTGATTATACGGCTTGCTTTGGCTCGGTGTCAATTTGCCTCTTGTCCGAATGATGCCGTTGTTCCGCTAGAACCAATAAAAATCATCGGCATTCCGGTTGACCTCCTCGTAAGGCGTATGCTAACCTCTGCACACTTCTGTTGTCCTCCCCCCACTTCCCGACCCAGGTAGTCAGCCCTCATGAGTGAAACTATTCCTGTTGAAGTCAGCTCCAATCCGACAATCGTCGAGAAAATCCAGAAGATAGAGTCTGCCGCCCGCAAGCGGGTTGCCGATGCTGAGGTTGCGGCTGGTGATAGCCTCAAAGAGGCTCGCCGGGCTGGTGAGGAACGCCTTGCCGCGGGAAGTTCCGCGGCTCAGAAGCAAGCCGATGAAGCGGTTGCCGCCGCCCAGCAGAAGGGCGAGGAGCGGGTTGCTGAGATCGAAGCCCGCACCGAGAAAGACATCGCTGCGATTCAGCAGAAGGCAGAGCAGAACAGCCCCGCCGCCCGGAAGCTCATCGTCGCCCGCCTGGGTGTCGAGTAGCGGATTTGTGCGCAAGCCCTTTGAAAAAAACACTTTCGTTTTGTTCACCTCCAACCGTGTACATCCGCCTGTAGGGGCGTATTGCAATACGCCCCTGCCAATGGCGTATTTGAAAGGCACTTCCAGAGACTGTTGCGAAAAGACCAAAATCACAAAATGAGGCGATAGCCTGCCCTCACGGAGATAATGTAATCTGCCGCAGGGGCATGGCATGCCGTACCCTCGTAAGCCGCCAATCACATTGCTGCAATCTGCCGAGACTCAACACTATCGGAGTAACCTTCACCAATGGCGAATTCCAGAGTAAAGCGTATTGAGCTGCTGCTCCACAAAAATCAGCGTGCCGAGGTGCTGGCGACCCTTGCCGATGCCGGTGCCGTCGAGCTGGAGCCGGCGGAGCTGGAACAGTTCGCCGAGCTGGAACATCCCGACGGTGAACGCGCCAAGGTCCAGCGGAAGAACCTCTCCCGAATCAAAGACGCGCTGGAATATCTGGAACGCTTCGCGCCGAAGCTCGGCTTCCTTGCCGGAATGAGCGGGCGCAAGGTTACGGTGGACTCCTCCACCCTGAAAGAATACGACCGCCACTTCAACGCCGTCGAGGTCAGTGAGCGGGTCCTTGCCGTAGAGGCGCGGGAAAACGAGCTGACCACCCAGCTGGCTCGACTGAAAGAAGAGCGTGAGCTGGTCGCCTCGTGGAGTAACCTCACCGTTCCGCCAGGCAGCCTCGGCGAGTCCGAATCCACCGTTCAGATGGCTTACTCGCTCAACCGTTCCCTCTTCGCCAGCCTGCAAAAGCAGCTAACCGCTGCCGCTGGCGAGCTTTACGAGTTTGCCCCACTCTCCAAAGCCAAAGACTCCGGACAGTTCCTGCTGGTCTGGCACAAGAGCATCAACGACGAGCTTCGCACGGTGCTGAAGGGCTTCGACCCCGTACCCTGCCCGCTCTCCGGCTCGCTGACTCCTCAGAAGCAGCTACTCCGTCTGGAAGAGGAGATTGCCTCCACCAGGTCGGAACTGGAAACGACGCTGAAAGAGGCAAACGAGCTGCTGGAGCATCTGGAGCCGCTCTACCTCTCGCTGGACAAAACCGATACCCACAGCCAGGGCGAAGGACACGTTGCCCTGGCACTGGCGACCGAAGAGACCATCTATCTGCGGGGCTGGGTTCCGGAGATCGCCATCACCGGCGTGAAGCAGATCCTCAAACGCCTCGACCTCGCCTACTACGAGTTCCGCGACCCCACCGCCGAGGACGACCCGCCGATCTACCTGCACAACGTCGCGCCGATTCGCCCCTTCGAGATGGTAACCGACCTCTACGGGCGACCCCATCGCGGTGAGAGCGACCCCACTCCCCTCTTCGCCTTCTTCTTCGCCCTCTTCTTCGGAATCTGCCTCACCGACGCTGGCTACGGCTTCCTGCTGGCAGGAATCGCCAGCCTGATGCTCTGGAAGATGCCCTTGGCAGAGAACTCCCGCAAGATGATGAAGATGATGATCATCGCCGGGTTCTTTACGATGATTGTCGGGCTGCTGACCGGAGGAATCTTCGGTCTCGACTTCCGCGCCCTGAACATCCCCGAAGTCGCTGACTTTCTCGACAGCATCGAGGTTGTTAACCCGCTCAAACCCGGGCAGATGTTCAACTTCTTCTATCTCTCGCTGGGTTTGGGCTACGCTCACCTGCTCATCGGCTACCTGATCGGCTTCTTCGAGGCCCTCAAGCAGAAAGACAAGAACGAGGCGTTCTTCCGCAAGCTGCCCTGGGCGTTGGTGATGATCCTGATCGCCGTTGCCGTGGGGCTGCCGATGCTCACCGGAGGCGACGCCACCTGGGCGTGGTACGCGGTGATCGCCGTGGGAGTTTACGTGCTGCTCTTCTCCGGCGTGGGCGACGACTCCGGTCTGCCCCGAATCGGTGCCGGGTTCTTTAACCTCTACTCCGGTCTCTCCGGGCTATTCTCCGATGTCCTCTCCTACGCCCGACTCTTCGCCCTGGGGCTGGCAACCGGGGTTATCGCCAGCGTTGTCAATACGATGGCGTTCGATAGCTCTGCCATTGGCATGGTGATTATCCTCGTCGTTGGGCATCTCTTTAACCTGGCGATGAACGCGCTGGGAGCCTTCATCCACACCGCCCGGCTTCAGTTCGTCGAGTTCTTCGGCAAGTTCTACGAGGGCGGCGGGCGCACCTTCGCCCCCTACGCCCACTCCATCAACCATACCGTGCTGAAGAAGTAGGGAATCTCGCGTAGGGGCGTATTGCATACGCCCTGGCAGCATACATAAACCTTTGAAAAAATATGGATTACCCTTGTTTGAAACAAGGGGCTTGAGCAACCTTGCAGAGGTAGAGTTTCTTCTCAATTGCCGCAAGGGGTTGAAACCCCTTGTCTTAAACATCAAAACCTCTCGCAATTGGTGTGGATGCAAAGAAACCTCGTCAATAAATGGAAAAAGCTCTACCGTTCCGCTATACTAGATGAATCCTCTAGCCGAACAGCGAACCACTCAAGAGTCCGGGGGCATTGCGGGCTAAAGGACAGAACTGATAACACCCGTGGACTAAACAGGTTACATACAAGGAGGAAAGATGAAGAAGCTACTCGTTCTCGCGCTGGTGCTGGTGTTTATCCTCCCGGCAACGGCAACTGTCTGGGGTCCTGCTGGTCGTGATGATGATGACGATAGTGGAGATTCCGGTGGCAGCAGCGGCACTGTTGATCTTCTCCCGATGAGCGAGGTTCCCGATGGAACCGTTTACTACGTTCCTACCAACCTCTCCGTAAAGCGCAGTGCCGACTTCCTGAATGTGCTTTACATGGAGTTCTTCCACCGTACCCCCGACAAAAGCGGCTACGAGAACAACCTAAGTAAGCTCACCGGTGGAACCAGCCGGGCGAAGCTAGTGGTCTCCTTCGCCGAGTCCAGCGAAAACACCAGGGTTCGCGGCAGTTCCACCGACATCAACTTTGTCGTTACGCTTTACAACACGCTGCTTCACCGAAGCCCGGACCAGGAAGGTCTCAGCAACTACTACAACCACCTGCGTCGTGATGGCTGGAGCCGCGAAAAGGTCGCCCAGAAGCTCCTCGACAGCGAAGAGTACGCCAGCAAGCATGTTGGTGCTCCGTAGCCAAAGATCATATCAAAAAAACAACGGGGCTGATTTGCCTCAGCCCCGTTGTCTCTACCCCATATACCGACATCCGCTCTTATAACTTCTTTTCCCACACGACATAACAACACTAGGAGAATAGTATGGGACTTGTTTGGTCCTATCTTGGTGCCGCCCTTGCGGTAGCATTGGCCGGAATCGGCTCGGCAATCGGAATTGGCTTCGTAGGTCAGGCCGCCTCTGGCGTGATGAGCGAAGACCCCCGCAACTTCGGTAAGTACCTCGTGCTGACCGCCCTTCCCGGAACCCAGGGAATCTACGGCTTCGTCGCTGGCTTCATGACCCTGCTCAAGATCACCGAGCTGACGGCGGTAATGACCCCGGCACTCGGTCTGCAGCTCTTCATTGCTAACCTCCCCATTGCGCTGGCGGGGCTTTTCTCTGCCATCCACCAGGGTAAGGTCTGTACCGCCGGAGTTGGCCTCACCGCCAAGCAACCCGGCGAGTCCGGCAAGGCTCTCGTCCTCGGCGTCTTCGTCGAGTTCTACGCCGTTCTCGGTCTGCTGATCACCATCTTCCTCCTCGACGGTGTTGTAGTAGCGTAAGCCAAATTAATCCAGCAGGCACTGAAGCCGAGGCTGTCCCTTTGCGGGGCGGCTGCGTGGCGTTCTGTTCTGGCACCATGAAACCCCGTGTCTAAGCACCGTTTCAGTGCCGCTGGATAATCAACAACCCTTCCAGAAAGAACATCAATGTCTCTTGATGCGATCATTGCGAAGATCAACGCCGATGCCGACGAACGGGTAGCCAAAATCGAGGCGCAGGCACAGGGTGAGATAGACGCTTTCGACGCTGACATCTCAAAGAAACTCGGCGGCACCGTCGAACGGATCGAGCAACGGGGCAAAGACAAGGCGGCACGGACCGAGGAACGGCTGGTCTCCCTTGCCGAGCTTGCCTCCCGTAAAGGGCTGCTTGCCGCTCGCCAGCAGGTTCTCGATAAACTCTTCGAGGAAGCCAACGCCGAGATGGCAGCTCTGGAAAAGAGCGACTACCAGAAGGCCTTCGGCTCGCTCCTCAGCGGAGCCGGACTCAGCGGCAGCTTCGAGGTGCTAACCTCCGAGCGTGAAGCAAAGTGGCTCACCAAGAAGCTCCTCTCCTCGGTCAAGGGTGTGGAGCTTTCACTGTCTGAAGAGAACAAAGACTTCGGCGGCGGCTTCGTCCTGCGCCACGGTCGCACCGAGCTGAACTTCACCTTCTCCGCCCTGGCTCGCTCCGTGCGACCAGAGCTGGAGCGGGAACTCCTCACCGCCCTGAAGATTGCTGACTAGCCGATTCGACAAAGGTCTCTCTTGGCAAACCTACCGCTCAAACTCTCCGGTGATCCCGCCTACATCTACGCTGTGGGGCGGGTTCGTGTACGAGAAAAACGTCTCCTCTCTCCCCGTCAGCTAAACGAGGCCGCCGAGGCGACCACCCTGCCCGCCGCCGTCGAGGCTCTCCGCGAGGCTGGTTACGAATCCTTCGGCGGTAGCCGCGAGGGGCTGGAGCTGATGCTCGACGGTCAGCACGAGGCTCTGCGCCGCTTCCTTTCCGAGAGCATCCCCACCGGCGCGCTGACCTGCTTTCTCCTCAGCGGAACCGACTACGCCAACCTCAAGGCTGCTCTGGTTACCCACCTCAGCGGGCGAACCGCCCCCCTCGTCAACGGTGGGCTGACCGACCCCGGTCGCTTCCGGGGCTTGATTGAGACCGGCGAAGCGGACGACCTCCCCGACGAACTCGCCGGGCTGGCACGCCGCCTGATCGAAGACTGGGAACAGCACCGCGACTCTTTCCTCCTCCAGCAAGCCGTTGACCGGGCTGGCTTTGCCCAGCGGCAGAAGCTCGCCAGCGAGATCGGGCTGGAGTTCCTCCACCGCTACCTGACGCTGGAGGCCGACCTGATCAATGTCGAGGCTCTGGCTCGCTGTCTTGCCTCACCGAATCCCGAAGAACTCGCCGATAGCGTCTTCATCGACGGTGGCAATCTGGAGCCGAACCGCCTGATTCGCCTTGCCAAAG
>Ga0190344_1001079_pt1 | contig 10518 bp, 9 predicted proteins | sample 48721323_MG_FD_161662 | JGI IMG/M metagenome (GOLD analysis project Ga0190344, IMG submission 161662) | Hydrothermal vent microbial mat bacterial communities from Southern Trench, Guaymas Basin, Mexico - 4872-13-2-3_MG | ecosystem: Environmental > Aquatic > Marine > Hydrothermal vents > Microbial... | reverse complement strand
AAGTCTGCACCAAACTGAGGAATCATGGCTGGAATTCCCGCGGAAGATTCGCCGATCATCGGGGAAATTCGGGTTTCCGTCCCACTGTTTGCTTGCACACTTTCACCTTTCAATAAATAATTTTTAAGGGATTCCCGATATACTTTCTTTTGGGAAATGGCCTCTTGTTTTTGCAAACTGCGCTCAAAAATTTCGTTTTTAATGAAACTCAAGGCAAGATTCCTATTTTTGGAGATTCCCTCATTGCAAAGAAGGCTGTTTAAGGGCTTTAAGTCGATATTGACCAGGTCTAGCAAACGATACTCAATGTCCATCACGGATATCTGCCTTTTTCCCACCCTTACCAATTCATAACCCGGTATGGTTTTTATCTCATCGATACAATTCTGAACGCGTTTAATGGTACTGAGCATCATGTCAATAATCACCAGATAATCTTCTGAACTCAGGGAATTCTCTTCCATGAGATTCGAAGATGCCAGAGCAATTTCGTACTGAATGGCTCCCTTTGTTTGGGCTGCATACTCCGCCCAGACACTTAATGTGTCATTCAGCACTTCCGCCACAAGTTCCCTCGGGATTCGGAAAAACCTGCTTTGATATGAAAAACGCAGTAAATAGACGGGCCCCATGGCCGCATTCTTTTTTTCCTGATATTCCTTTTCAAGCTGCTGCCGCTCATCCATTTTCAATTTTCTATCACTGAGTTTCGCGGCATATTCATATCTAAGGAGCCGAATGCGGTCATTTGTCTGTACAATGCTCATGGCCGCTTTAAATTCCGGGAATTCCATGTAGGCTTGCAGCCCGTTATTTTGATAGACGCGTGTCAGAACTGGAACGGAAATGATATCTTCTGTACTGAACGGCAGCCCGCTGGGATATTTTCCATTTTCCACATCGGAAAAATCGAGCCTGAAACAAAGCATCCCCGATTCCGTCCGCTCCTGAAGTAAGAAAACCAGCCCGCCCGCAAAAAAAACCGAGACAAAAATGGCCAGGGACCATAAGGCAATACCTGCCCTGCGAAGCCACAACCTTTTGAGAAGATCCTGGATGGAAATTTCATCCAGCTCATTTATCATTTCCATGCGGTCCATATCGACCGCGGGACTCTTTGCCGGTTTTTCATTTAACATATTTTGCATTCCTTATATGGGCGGCCAGAAAAACACCGAATGAGTCCCTGATGAAATATTGCTGACGACTCATTCTATTTGGCAACCTCTCGCATCTATGCGACAGCGGCATGTCTTTGGCCGGAGCGGTTGCCGTCTAAAAGGGCAAAAAACACGACAGATTCCCCGGCACACCAGACTAAAAACATCAACCCCAGCAATCTGACAGTACTGAAAGCTCTTAACTTTCTAACAACAACCGGTTCGGTAATGGTAAAAAAGCCTTTGTTGGGTGAGAGATTTTTTTCCGATACTTTCAAGTAGATCGCATGCAACTGATCGATGGAATCTCTAACTTTCTCACATACCGTTTGAAACACCTCCTGGCCTCTTTTCCCCATTTCGACATTTTGTTTTGGACTCATCTTTCGCTGGTTAATTTTTGCTAATAGGTCTTGATAAAATTCAGATCTGGTTTCCAACTGCACTTTCCTGATGCCCTCGCCAATGGCATTTCGCGTGATTTTTTGGCGAAATTCAATGTCGGACCTTTCCTGTCCCAGTTGGATCAAACTGTCCAGAAATGAGGATCCAAATGCCGACAGGCTCCCCATACCGCCAGAAGTGGATTGGCCACCCGTCTGAAATGCCAGAGATCCACCGGCCCTTTCACCAAGCAAGGCAGCACCGTATTCTTTCATTGAATCATCGTAAATTCTCTTTTTTGACAAGGCTTTCTTTTTTTCCAAATCCAATTCAAAAAGCTTGTTTTTGATATACAATTCCGACTCGACAGGGTTTCTGGAAAGACCATTTTCCCGAATGATGGCGGTCAGGTAGCCCAATTGAAAACGTTCCGCATCCTTCAATCCAATACGAACGTCATTCAATCTTACTTTTTCCTTTCCAACGGCAATGTCCTCCACACCCGGAATGGCCGATAACTGATTGATATTATTAACTATTCTACCAATCATTTTTCGCAGCATGTCAACCGCCACCAGATAATCCTTGGACCTAAGCTCTTTCATGTCTAGCATGTTGATCGAAACCAACGGTATTTCGTATCTTGTTACCCCTTTTACATGAATGGCGTAGTCCGTCCAGACCTGTAATATATTCTTGAGTACTTTCGGCACCTGTTTCGCGGGAATTCGAACAAGGCCCTCCTGGGAGAGGGAAAGGGAATAGACAGGGACCATAACGCCCTTTTTGTTTTCGAGATAATCCACTTCAATTCTCTCACGCTGTGTCGCGCCCAAATTATTATTGCTGAGCATCTCGGCATACTTTTTTTCAAATGCTTCAAATTTCTTATTTGTTTGAAAAATTTTTACGGAATTTTGAAATTCTTTGAGCTGCATATATTTTTCAAGCCCGTTCTGGCTATACACCTGTTCGAGAACGGGAAATGAAATAATATCCATTGGGCTGAATTTTGAACCGTTTGGATATTCGCCTTTTTCTACGCCGCTAAATTCCAGCTTAAATTGGAGCACCGCTGTTTCTTTTTCCTCTTTCGAAAAATATACAAAAGCGCCTCCTGCAACAACAATCGCTGTAATGATCATTGTCCACAAAATAAAGGTGCTTTTTTTTCGCCAAACAGTTCCCACACAATCCCTGAAAAAAGAGTCACCTGTTTCCGTTGCTTTACGCTCATAATAATCTTCGGAACAGGTATCGGAATTTTCCAGTGCTTCGCTTCTCATGTTGAGTCCCCAGTTAAAGTTTCGTTTCAACCCCCCGCGGATCACCCGATCAAAGTCCGGATTGCCAGAAGGTTGGTACAGCTTCGCGCCTTTATTACAAGATCTGAATTGTTGTGGTCAAGTAAAAACGGGCTCATCCGGTTTAAGCGTACTTGTAGTTGAAAAAAGGGACATGCATGCCCAGCGTGATTGAGACCAATCAATCCCACAGTGATGGACCTGGCAAGTGGCCGGGGCGTCTTCGACCACTTCAATCTAATCAAACTCTACAACGATAAACTTACCGCATATCGTCGCCAGCTATACCACGAAGTTCAGGACGATCAGGCCCGAAAGGTCATCAAAGAAACCCGGTGGCTACGGGTCTCTTTTTGATCCACGGCCGGATCGTCGAGCCGGGGCTGATACTCGGGCACGATCTGGGCCAGCTTGAGCTTGAGACCGTTCTCATCCTGATCCTGCGCCAGGCGCACGAGGTCGCCGATCTGGGCTTCCAGGTGGACGATATCCGGGCACTGATAGGCCTTGAGCACCATGATGTCCTTGTGGCGGGTGGGCTCGATGCCCTCGCCCGCGGTAATCAATTCCTCGTAGAGCTTCTCCCCCGGTCGCAGCCCGATGTATTTGATTTCGATGTCCACATCCGGCTCAAATCCCGAAAGGGTAATGAGGTCGCGGGCCATGTCGGCGATCTTGATCGGGGTGCCCATCTTGAGCACGAAGAGCTCACCGCCCTGGCCGATGGCGCCGGCCTGCAAGATCAGGCTGACGGCCTCGGGGATGGTCATGAAGTAGCGGGTGGCTTCCGGGTGGGTCACCGTCACCGGCCCGCCCCGCTCGATCTGCCGCCGGAACAGCGGCACCACGCTGCCGGCGCTGCCCACCACGTTGCCGAAGCGCACCGCCATGTAGCGGACCCCGTTTTCGGCGGCGAAGCACTGGGCCAGCAGCTCGCTGACCCGCTTGGAGGCCCCCATCACATTGGTGGGCCTGACCGCCTTGTCGGTGGAAACGATCACGCAGCGGTCCAGGTGGTGATCGCGGCACATTTCCAGGATGACCTTGGAGCCGAGGATGTTGTTGTAGACCGCCTCGCAGGGGTTCTCCTCCAGCATGGGCACGTGCTTGTAGGCGGCGGCATGAAAAACCACCTGGGGCCGGTAGCGCTTGAAAACGGCGTTCATGCGTCCCCTGTCTTGAACCGGCGCCAGCACGGTGACGGTCTCCAGAGCCGGAAAATCGGCTTTCAACTGGAGATTTAAATCATACATGCCGGACTCGTTGCGCTCCACGATGATCAGCCGCGCCGGGGCAAAGCGCGCGATCTGGCGGCACAGCTCCGAGCCGATGGAGCCGGCGCCCCCGGTGACCAGCACGTTCTTGCTGGTCAGATAGCGGCCGATGGCAGCGCATTCCAGCGCCACCGGCGGCCGCCCGAGCAGGTCTTCGTAGCGCACCGCCCGCAGGCTGGACACCGTCGCCCGGCCGTCGATAAGATCGCCCAGCCCCGGCAGGGTCTGGTAGGGCGCGCCCGCCGCCTTGCAGGCCTCCACAATGGCGCGGATCTGGGATGGGCTGGCCGAAGGGACGGCGATAATGATCTTGGCCACCCCATAGCTCTTGACGATGGAGTCAAGGCGCGTCAGGTCGCCGAGCACCGGCACGCCACGCAGGGTTTGGCGATACTTGTGCGGATCGTCATCGACAAACCCCACCACGTCGTAGCTCAGGGACGGGTTGTTGAGGATCTCGCGCAGCAATTGTTCGCCGGCGTCGCCGGCGCCGATGATCAGGACGCGCTCGACGCCGAGGTTTTTCTTTCGCTTCAAAAGATTTTTAACGGGCAGCCGGGAGTTGCCCACGCGGATCATCAGCCGGAAGCCGCCCACCATCATCAGGCAGAGGATGAAGTCGAGAAAGAAAACCGTACGGGAAAACCCCTCGAAGCGGTAGGAAGCCAGGACGACAAGGATCATGGCGACGGAGGCGACGGCGCAGGCCTTGAACACGTTGATCAGGTCCGAAACGCTGAAATAGCGCCACATGCCCCGGTACAGGTCGAAGAAGATGAACAGGGCCAGCTTCAGCGGCAGGATCCAGACCACGCTCTGGCGGAAAATTCGTAGCTGGTCAGCCGGGAGCCGGCCGTCGAAACGCAGGACAAAGGCCAGGTAATAGCTGCCGCAGACCAGCAGCACATCCACCGCCAGCATGATCCACAGGTTCCGGTTTTTGATCAATCTGAGAAACATGGCGAGTTTCCTGAAGCGATTGACATTCTCACGGCCAAAAACCGTGGCTTCCCCTCAGCGGCCGGCCTCGGCCATCACGGCGCGCACCGTCTCGGCCACCTGCTCCATGTCCTTTTTGGCCAAGGTCGGATGCACCATGAACATGAGGCTGGTCCGCCCCAGCTCCCGGGCCACGGGCAGGCGCCGGACCGGCCGCAGCCCGCTGTCGTCGAAGGCCTTTTCCAGGTAGACCTCGCTGCAACTGCCGGAAAAGCACGGGGCCCCCTTGGCCGCCACGGTGTTCATGATCCGGTCCCGGTCCCAGCCCGCCTTGAGTCGCTCGGGCCTCACGAAGGCATAGTATTTGTAATAGGCATGGCGCACGGTGGGCGGCGGCAGGGTCAGGCGCAAGGCATCGATATCCCTGAAGGCATTGGTAAGAACGGCGGCATTGCGTCGGCGCGCGGCGACCCATTGGGGCAGCTTGCCGAGCTGGCGACGGCCGATGGCGGCCTGCATCTCGGTCAGGCGCCAGTTGGTGCCGAAGGATTCGTGCAGCCAGCAAAACCCCGGCGCGTGCTGCCGGCGGTAAACCGCATCGTAGCTCTTGCCGTGGTCCTTGAAGGCCCAGGCCCGCTCCCAGAGGGCCTCGTCGTTGGTGAGCAGCATGCCCCCCTCGCCGCCGGTGGTCATGATCTTGTCCTGGCAAAAGGAAAAGGCCGCCACGTGGCCGAAACTGCCGGTCATACGGGGATACAGCGTGATGCCGTCCTTTTGAAGGGGGGGCAAATTCTCGGCCGCCGGCAGCGGTCCCGGGGTGCGGCTGTAATAGACCGCCCCGTGGCACTGGGCGCAGTCCTCGATCACCTTCAGACCATGTTCTTCGGCCAACGCCATGATGGGATCCATGTCGCAGGGCCAGCCCGCCAGGTGCACGGCGATGATGGCCCGGGTGGCCGGCGTGATGGCCTCCCGGATGGCCTCGGCGTGGATGTTCTGGCTGTCGCGGTCCACATCCACGAAGACCGGCTTGGCGCCCACCAGGGCCGCGCAACTGGCCGAGGCGATGAAGGTGCGCGGGGTCACGATCACCTCGTCGCCGGGACCGATCCCCAGGGCCTTCAAGGCCAGCTCCAAAGCCAGGGTGCCATTGGCCAGGGCGATGGCGTGGCGTACGCCGCAGTAGGCGGCGAACTCGTTTTGAAACTGCTCCACCTCCTTGCCGGTCCACTGGTTCACCTTGCCGGACTGGAGCACGGCGGCGGCGGCCACCACCTCGTCCTTTTCAAAGTGGGGCCAGGGCGCCCGTCGCGGCAGGCTCTCGGGCGGCAGCCAGCCGTCCTGGTGGCTCATCAGGGTCAGCTCGCGCACCACCTTTTCGATCTGCGGGTCGTAGTCGTCGGAGGGCAGCAGGTGGTAGCGGCGGTAGAAGGCCTTGGTAAAAAACCGACTGGCCAGCATCAGGCCCAGGATGCAGATCCAGCCGGTTAGCAGGGCGCTGCGGGGGACAAAGGCGTCGGTGAGGCGGACCAGGGCGAAAAAGAGGATGAAGGCCAGGCCCACCGAGCGGGCCACCACCCGGGCCCGGCCGGTGTAATCCAGCTCGTGGGTGCCCCGGTAGAGCCCGCCGAGAAGGTAGCCCAGCAGGCAGGCGAGGGTCAAAATGGGCACGTTGGCCAGCCACCCCTCGAAGATCACCCAGCGGAACCAGTGCTGCCGGGTCACCTCCCAGGTGAGGGTCCAGTAGAAGACGGTGGTCAACACCCCCAGCAGCAAGCCCAGGTTGCCCATAAACAGGTCTACTCCGAGGCGAAGCCAGAAGCCGCGGGGACTGTAGTCGGTTTTCACCAGGGGCAGTCTCGGCAGAGCCCCCAGGACATCTTCTATAAAAGCGCGCACGACTCCAGCCTCACTTTCTTGGCCCCCCCCGGCCCCGGAGAAAGAGCTTCAGCAGGACCAGGCTGCGGGGCATGTGGTAGTCGGAGGTCACCAGGGTAATCGAGGTCAGCCCCCGGTCCGCGATGATCCGGGCCGCCTGCCTGGCGTTTTCCATCGTGGTGTGCGCCTGATCCTCTACCAGGTGGGCGACGCCATCGGGCAGACCGTAGCGTTGGTCCCAGGCCCGCCGCAGCCGCTCCGAGGACGGTGACACCACGATCAGCGGCGCCACGCCTTGTTGCGCCAGCCGGTAGCCGGCGGCGATGCGCGCCTCGGTGCCCCGGAAGACCACGATGGCCTCCGAGGGGGATAGGTCGTCGGCGCCATTCAGCACCACGGCGAAATAGATTGCCTGGGCGGCCATCAGCGCCCCGCGGCCGATGAGCAGGCCCTTGAGGATGCGGCGGTTTTTTATCCAGAAATTCAGGAATGGATTTCCGTGATTTTTACCCAAAAGTGCTTTGAGCAGTTTTGGGTAAAACTGCCTGAAGTCAGAAGTCAGAGATCAGCGGTCAGCGGACTGCCAGTCCTCTGTCCTCCGACCTCCGCCCACCAGAAGATTATTGGAAAAAACGGCCCTCACAGGGGCGACGGGTCTTGTTTGCGGGCGGGGTGGACTTCTTTGATGGTTTCGAGGATGGTCTCCGCAATTAGCTCCTCGTCCTGGCCGATGCCGAAGATGCCGCTGTGGGCTGGGTCAGCCGGCTCCGGCTGGTGGTGCATGTCGATCTTGAAACCGGAGGCTCGCATCACATGGCTGCAGGTCATCCCAACATTCAAAACGGCCATTTTCGCGGACCGGCCGACCTTCAACCGCTTGCCGAAGGCTTCCCGAGCCGCTTCGATTTGTGCCGCCCGGTCCGCCTGGCACAGGCATTCCAGCCACTGAACCGACAAATAGGACTCGCCTGCTCTGAGCATAAAAGCGCCTGCCGCGACGCTGCCGTCATCGTTGCAGCATGTCGGCTTGCAAAACCGGGCAACGTGGTCTCCTTGGGGCAGTGGATCACCCGTCATTGCACCAGCCAGTCGGTGGGGCCCAAAAATCTGGCAGCCGTTTGAAAGACGCCGTAAACCGAATCGGTCCCACTGGCCCGGTTGATCAGCGCCGGGCGCCTGCGATCGGGGACGAATAGCACGTAGCGCACCCGCGATTCGGGCAGGAAATGAATGCTCAGCAGCATCTTTTGAGGCCCCTTCCAGCGGGCATAAATGTCTCCATCGGGCGTGAGGCTGATTTCCGGATACCTCAATCTCGGGTTCAGGGTCAAAAATTCGAAAAAGGAGCGCAAGCTGTCCGTCCCCATCTCCGTATCACCTTCTTCCAGTGCCATTTGGCGCAGCGCACGGACCCGGCGCGCCATTTTCTCCCCGCACCGGATTTCGGCCGAATCCTGCAAAAGGCCGATCAGGTGATCCAGTTCCCCGCGCCTTTTCCAGTCTTCGGTGGCCCTGAATACAATTCGCAACCGCTTGGCGCAAACCGTTTCTGTGGCGTCTCTTGTGGGCATGGCGACCGAAGTCGTCCCCATCGATGCCAGGTCCTCTGCGTCTCCTCCCCAGGTATCAGGCGCTACGGCCGCGTCTTGGATGGTCCGCAAAAAACTGTCGCTGTGGGGATGGCCAGGCGCTTCATCGGTGCGTGGCGAAATCGAACCCGATAAAAAAGAGCAGGATCCGGCATCCATTTGCGAATTTTCCGTTTGGATCGTCGTCGTCATCATCGCGCCAAGTCCTTGTCAAAAGGGCAATTTTGCCAGAAATTCGAGAAACGCCGTATCTCTTTTGCCAATGCTGTCAATGTAGGCGCCACGCTCCTCTTTTTGTTCCGGCTGAAAGTCGTGATGAAAATTGACGTTGAATACCAAAGACACGCGATTGGCACCATCCGGCTCGGTCTTTTCCTGCGTCCCGATTTTAACGTTCATGTGCGGTAGATCGTTGCGGTATTGCAGCTCGACGACGGCGCCCGACATACCGCTGCCGTCATCAAGCCACCGGCCTGGGTGAAGCAACCGGCGGATCATTGCCTGCGGCCCCTCCTCTTTTTGGGATGCCTCCCAGGTGTAAACGAAGTTCAAGCCGACACCGCGATAGGTCACGTGTTCAAGGGTGTCCATGTAGCCGCGGGCAAGACGGGGCAGCGCCTGTTGCCATTGAACCGCATCCGGGCGGTTGGCGGCGAAATTGAGCCGGTTTTCCTCTACAAGCACATGCACGCCGTTTTCAAAGGTTACCTGGGCCACCGGCGGGGTGACCAACGTATCGATGACGGGCCATTCATCCGGTACCATTTCGTTTCGTTTGAGAAAATCGCCGTTCAGCAAGCGGGGGTTGTTGCTGACCGACAAAATGACGATGGCTGCGTTTTGGAGCTTGACGGGCAGCATGACCCTTCTCCTGGACTATATGCGCGTATTGACAAGATTTCTTGAACCCACGAATCCTGTTCATCTAAATAACCCTTGCCGAAGCGATGATCAAGAGCCGTATGCCTTTTTTCCCGCTGTCGTTCCGGCCCCCCTCACGTGTCATTCCAAGCCCTCCTCCCGTGTCGCATTTTCCACACCTATTGAAAGAGCATTCAGGGTATTTTTCATGATGTCCCTATCCCGGCTCATGTTAAGGGAGCGTAAAGATGTCCGGTGACACCTCCAGCGCTGCCAGGAACTCTTTTTGTTCGGCCTTCAGGGGCCTGGCCAGCTTCCTTTGGCCTTCGAGGGTTATCACCAGCGTATTGGTAAACTTGGTGGTATCTTTACTTCTCGGCTTGACATGCGCCGATGGGCACGGTATTTTGTTTAAAAGTTTAATTGTTACAGGAAGCGCCATGCCCACCGTCATGAAATACCGTTTCACCTTTCACCTTGACGACGATGTCGTCGTTTTCAGAACCATCGCCACCCACGATATTCTCGCGCGCGAAGCTTGATGTTTTTTACCCAAAGGTGCTTTGAGCGGTTTTGGGTAAGCCGCTTCGCGGCGTTCAAAGCTCAAAGTTCAAAAAAGGAGAGACAGGGCGTCGGCTACTCGACGCCAAGCTGTTCAATATTTTGGTGGTGGGCACCCCGAGCTGGATAAAGGGGGATATTCAACCGCTTCAATCCGAGGGAAAACTTCCGGTCGAATGTCACGACGGCGGCGCCTTTCTTGGCAAGGGCGACCGTGGCCACAACGGCATCGCCGAAATCGGGAAACGGATCGGGCCAGGCAGACAACACGGCCTCATAATCCAGCTCCTGTACGAGTTCCAGGCCGGGCATCCGAATAAAGTCAATGATCATCTGGCCGATCCGATGTTTCGGCAATTGATAGACCCTGTCCAGTACGTAAATGAATTCAGTCAACACGTTCTGGTGGCACAGGATGGCCACTTTCATGTGCGTCGCCGCTTCGAACAGGGGCGCCACAATCCGCTGCTGCTCCGGATTGCGGTCCGTGACGAAAGAAATCAGCGCGTTGGTGTCGATCACGTAGCGCTTCACCGGTACTTCTCCAAACGGCAATGGCGCGCCGCCT
>Ga0190344_1001078_pt1 | contig 10522 bp, 8 predicted proteins | sample 48721323_MG_FD_161662 | JGI IMG/M metagenome (GOLD analysis project Ga0190344, IMG submission 161662) | Hydrothermal vent microbial mat bacterial communities from Southern Trench, Guaymas Basin, Mexico - 4872-13-2-3_MG | ecosystem: Environmental > Aquatic > Marine > Hydrothermal vents > Microbial... | reverse complement strand
GCGTGGGGGGCAGCGTGGTTGGCAGCCTAGCGATCAGCGTGGTTGGCATCGTGGCGATCGGCACGGCGATCGACGTAGCGGGCAACGTGGCGGGCATCGTGACGTTCTGCGTGGTGATCGGCGTGGCGTTATTAGTGAAAAAAAGTTTACAAACCGGCACCCCCTCTTGGTTCGCTCGCCTCTCTTTCCTACTGCTGATTGCTGCTCACCTCTTTTTGATTGTCTACTGCTTTTTGGGTGGCTGGCGGTTGTTTGTTTCAATAGAACAAGCGTAGGGCAGGTAGAATTTCCTTACATCCACCAAAACGGACTAAATAGAGAAATACAACAAATCTGAAAAAATCACAAGAAAGGGCGAACACGCAGGTTCGCCCCTACGAACGTCATGTAGGGGCGAACCTACGTGTTCGCCCTTGTTTTAAAAGGAGCATGATATGGTTCAAATGACAATGCAAGTTTCTGATAAGTTGGCAAAACAGATTCAGCCAATTGGCCCTTGGCTGCCGACGATTATAGAAATCAGTTTGATTGGCTTTAAAACATTAGCAACTATAACAGCAGCAGAAGTGATTTATTTTTTATCGACAAAGCCGTCTGCTCAAAATTTGCTTGAATATCACATTTCTGAACAATCACAACAGCGTTTGCAACGTTTGTTAGCACGGGGTGATGCGGGTATTTTATCTCAAACAGAGCAACTTGAATTAGATGAATTACAACAACTTGAGCATCTTATCATCATGCTCAAAGCGCAAGTGGCTAAAACATTAGGAAACTCATAAATCCTCTGATATATCCATTCATTTACCTTGATATTATTATGTTCAAAAGATTCAAACGCAACGACAATTTTTATTTATTGGGTTATCATATTCAAGAAAAAAGAGATACTGTGCTAATTCAACTCCAAGCAATTGCAAAATAAATTTTGCACTCCAAGCGAAAGCAAAATAAATTAATTGCAAAATAAATTTTGCACTCCAAGCGAAAGCAAAATAAATTCTCGTTCAAAAAGATCGCGTTTATTTATTCAGAAATCGGGCCTCTTTATTACGACAAAATCCCTTCATTTACGAAACTTTTTATGCGATTAAAAATAAACCCACTCCCATTCTGCAAAAAGGTGAAAAATGGAAAACTTCCTTAACGAAGACAAAGTAACCCCAACCCATCTATTACAATTATTTAAAAATGCGATGATGAAAGCTTCTCTTGATGAAGAGAATGATATCCGAGTCACAACCGTGCCCGGTAGTTTATTTTTGTTCCAAGTGTTATCAGAGCAGAAAATGCTCAAATATGTGGGTATGTTTGGATTTAAGAAGCGTGCGAATACGTCCAAAAAGTGGGTTCTTTTGAACCAATTAAACTCTGAGGTTATCTTGTCACGTTTTTCTATGCCCAGAGAAGATGTGCTATTATCTGAATATTTTCTACCTTATGAAGAAGGCATTTCTTCCTATCAGGTTATAAACTGCCTCAGATTATTTGAACGGGTGACAACGGGGGCGATTAGACAATTTGATGGCTCTGATTTGTTGGAATAAATTCAAATTTTAGGGTTCCCATGGGCCGTTGTTCCCACCTGCCCCGGCGTGCGGAAACAAAATTTTGGCGAACACGCAGGTTCGCCTTTACGGGCATAATGTAGGGGCGAACCTTTGTTATCGCCCTACCCGATCATCCGTTATAACGAGACAATGAATTATGATTAAACAGATAGAAGTCAAAAACTTTAAAACTTTCAGTTATCAAAAAATTGATCTTGGATCATTTAATGTTTTAATTGGGGCTAATGCTTCTGGTAAATCTAATTTTTTGCAGATATTTAAATTTATCAGTGATATAGCACATCATGGTTTGAATAACGCTATTTCTATGCAAGGCGGTTTGAAATATTTAAGGCATACCAACATCGCGAATCAAGAAAATTTAATGTTAAAAATAGTCATTGACTCAAACCACCCTTTAAGTTATGAATTTTCTCTTGAGTTCGATGAAACGGGATTTAAAATTGTGCGAGATAAACTGGCTTATGCGCCCAACATTGAAGGTAGCGTAGGTGAGTTTATGAGGAATCATATCAACGGTGAGCTTAAAACCACAAATACATTGGGTGAGTTAATGCCCGATATTTTTAAAAACAAACACTTACTGGGTACATTAAAGCCTAATAAGCTATTGCTTGAACAACCGCTTTTTAAGCTCATCATGGCAGAAATGAATGAGAATGATATTTTTAATACGCTTTCTATTTATGATTTTGATCCAAAACAACCCAAAAAAGCGGCACCGATTGCCGGAAAAATCGAATTGGAAGAGGATACCAGTAATTTAGCGATTGTTCTCAAAAACATTTTAGTCGATAAAGACAAAAGAAGACAATTTTTTAATTTATTGACTTATCTTTTGCCTTTTGTGGAAGATGTGCGAATCGAAGAATTTACGGAAAAACATTTAATTCTCAGCTTAAAAGAGAATCACTCTAATCTCTATTTACCAGCCACTTTTCTGTCTGAAGGCACTATCAATATCATTTCCCTTATTGTCGCGCTGTACTTTGATGAAAAACCCTTGTTTTTGATGGAGGAACCCGAAAAAAATATTTATCCCTGTCATTTCTCAAAAATTGTCGCTATGCTCAAAGAAGTCTCTGATGAGAAACAAATTATTGTCACAACACATCATTCTGAAATCGTCAAGTATACCGCTTACGAAAATATTTTGTTCATCTTGCGAGATAAAGAAGGGGCCTCGAAAATTATTCGGCCTTATGAAAAAGAAGAAGTAAAACTCTTTTTGCAAAGTGATGGCATTAGCATTGAGGATTTATACCTAGACGATTTATTAGGAATTTGAATCATGCAAGACAGACTCTTCATTTTTGTGGAAGGTGATGATGATGAATTGTTTTTTAGCAGGGTTGTTAAACCTATTCTCAAAACAAATTGCATTATTATCAAATATGCACAAAAGCGAAAAATTGCGGATTATGCCCTTAACATCAAAAAAATGAAGGCGGATTATTTATTTGTGGGAGACATTGACTTAAAAGTTTGTGTGACTGCTAAAAAACAAAACCTAAGTAACCTGTATAAACTTGACGAAGACAAAATTATTATTGTCATTAAAGAAATAGAAAGTTGGTATCTTGCTGGATTAGATGAAAGCCGTGCTAAACGATTTGGTATTCCAATAGTTAGAGACACGCAAAAAATTGATAAAGAAACGTTTGAACGTGAGTTTATACCCAAACAATTCAAGAACAAAATAGATTTTCTGAATGAAATTTTGAAAGTCTTCTCAATAGAAACGGCCAAACAAAAAAACTTATCTTTTCAATATTTTGCTGAAAAATACCAGCTAGAATAAAGGGTCATTATCAATCTGCGTAGACGCGATTTTTGTTCCAAATTTATTTTCGCGAAGCTTTTCGTTCCAAATTTATTTTCGCGAAGCTTTTCGTTCCAAATTTTCGGCCCAATTTTCGTTCCAAATTTATTTTGCTTTTCAAATTTATTTTGCAGTGCGATTTTCGTTTCAATTTATTTTGCTGCCCAATTTTCGTTCCAAATTTATTTTGCTTTTCAAATTTATTTTGCAGTGCGATTTTCGTTTCAATTTATTTTGCTTTATTTGTTTTCGATCTACTGATAATAGGTTTATGATATATGCCAAGATATTATCCATGATGCCGTTAAAAATGCCCTCATCAAAGAAATTGATTATTCAAAAATTTCAAATACCTTTGCTGATAGTGAACCTTGAAACAGAGGAGATTATAAAATGGACAAAATGACCAAATATCGTAGTCTAATCAAAGATTTATTAGTCAGACATGCTGAAATCGTGGCAAGTCAGTGTAGTGAAGAAATGGAAACACTCCTGAGTTTTGATGAGGAACGCGATCAATACCTTTGGCTACAAGTTGGGTGGGAACCACGTCGTGTTCATGGAACCACGCTACATCTTCGTTTAAAAGGTGACAAAATTTGGATTGAACAAGATTGGACGGAAAACGGGATTGCTACCAATTTACTAAAAGCCGGTGTACCGAATGAAGATATTGTTTTAGCCTTTCATCATCCTGAAACGCGAATTTTAACTGAATTTGCGGTAGCATAGTGTTTTCATCATAAAACGTGGGGTGCCTCCCACGTACCGGGTAATTTTTTTGGGGTTCCCACGCGCCTTTGTTAGAACATAAGAGACGCTTCGATTTGACACAGAGCATCGAAAGCGTCAAAGCGCGTTTATTTCTCTTATCTCAGCGAAAGCGATACCAGTTGCATTCGACATAAAACCAGCATGAAACTTCAAAGCACTACGCTAAATAGACGGTCAAAAAAAGCTCACAGAAAAGTTCAATACTTTGCTGCCTAATTTAAAAACCGATAACTCAAACTAACTCAAACAATGGATACGATAACTATACTCGGAATTGCTGCCTTAGCCGGCATCTTTGGGGCTTGGGCAACAGAGCGTAAAAAAAAGCGACAGAGGGTAAAACCCTCTCTCGCACCCACCCCCCCAGAAAGTCCGCCTTTGCTTACGGCAGACGATACGATTTTTATCAGCCACCACGGCACAAATCAAAACGTGGTTGAAACCTTGGCGCGTAATCTTAATAACATCGGTTATCTTGTTTCTTGGGATATTCGGGAAACAGCGACAAAGCTCGATTTAGAGGTGCATCATGCGCTACAAAACCACACAATATTGGTTGTCACACCAGAAACCATTGAATCCGGTTGGGTGCGCGAAGAATACGAGTTGATGTTAAAACGTCAACAACATGATCCAGATTTTACCTTCATCCCAGTGGTTTTTAATGACGTATTATCGGAGTCTCCCTTTTTGCCTGGTAATCTGATCAATTTTAGCGCGAAAAAATACCAGGAGGCATTTCATCAATTAGTGTCTCATTTGAGTAATAAGCCCTACGATGGCAAGGTTTTAGAATTGCCACCCCCCATCGTCGCGCCGACAGTGGCAGTCACAAGCGACACCCGTGAATTTATCAAAACCCGGTTGCTCCATTTTGAGCAAAATTCGCCACCGCCGTTGATATTGTTGGCACAAAGTGATCGAAACCAAGCACCGATGGTAGAATCCCTGCTGACAGAGGCAAAGACGCGCTATCAAGCTGAGCATTGTTTGCACATTGCACTATCGTACAGTCTGGAAACAGACAGGCCAAACTATTTTGCTCTTTTAGCACAACAATTTGGATTGAGTGAAACCGTCAACAATGGGATTGAATTTGAACAAGCGTTGCTCGCTCGGTTAAATAACCAATCGATACCCTTGTTTTTATTAATCAGTCGTTTTGAACATGGGGCACACGGAGCCCGTCAACAAATCGCCGGTATGGTGCGGAGTTTGAACGAAAGCCATGCGAATCAATTACATATCATACTTTGTGGCGGAGAAAAACTGGCAGAATTAAAATATCCACACCATAGCTCGTCCGTGTTAAATACGGCCGAAGTTTACCGATGGCCAGAATTAACGCGAGCAGATGTGTACGCAATGCGGGATAATTTTGATATTGAATTAGCCTTGGATGATGAGAGTGCAGATCAATTATTGGTACTGAGTGGCCGACACCCTGCTTTACTGCAAAAATGTTTGCACTTGTTCCAAAGCGAACGGACACTTGAATGGCAAGACTACCCGGCTGCTTTGAGTCATGAACCGTTTGTGTGGGGATTGTTCACACCGTTTCTGCAAAAAGAGGCAGAGCAAGTGCGCGAATGGTTAGCACAAGAAAAAGTCGCCCCGTTTAGTGCCTTATTTTCTTATCATCATCAGCGTAATGCGTTATTGCGGCGTTTATATTGGAACAATATGCTGGTTGAGCGGCCAATCGAAGGGCGCAAGCATTTATGTTGGCGATGTGAAGCCTTGCGCTTGGCTGGAAAAGAGTTTTGGGAGGGCGAACACAAAGGTTCGCACCTGCGTTAACGAATTTTTGGGAGGGCGAACACACCGGTTCGCCCCTACGTCAAATCTTGTAGGGGCGAACCTGCGTGTTCGCCCTTTTGAAATTTTTGGGAGGGCGAACACACCGGTTCGCCCCTACGTCAAATCTTGTAGGGGCGAACCTGCGTGTTCGCCCTTTTGAAATTATTTTTCTGAAAAACGATAATCGAAAAACAATAACCAATGAACATATTACACAGGGTTAAACAGAATACCTTGCCAAAAATACAAAAACTGCTCTGTTTTTACCTCATTCTTTTGTCTTTTGGCTCAATGGCCGTATCCCCGCCACTGTTGTCAGAAGAAGAGATTGAGACGCGATTAACTGCCCTTGATAACAGAAGTCAAATCACTTCTGTCGCTTTTAGTCCAGACGGCAAGCTACTCGCGTATGGCGCGGGTGATAACCGGGTACGCCTTTGGGATGCCCATTCTGGTAGATTACTCAATACGTTTGAGGAACAGACTCAACCCATTACCTCGGTGGCTTTTAGTCAAGATGGATTAATACTGGCTTCAAGTTCAAAAGACAAAACCATACACTTGTGGGATATTCACTCGAAAACCGTCATCAGAACGTTTGAAACACAGCCCGATGCCGCCAATTCTATCGCATTTCACCCCGATGGCAAGATATTAGTTTCCAGTTCAGATAGGGCAGTCAGCCTGTGGGATATCCAATCTGGTAAGTTGCATATAAAGCCCTTTAAATGGCAAGTTTATAAGATGGGAGCCGTCGCTTTTAGCCCAGACGGTAAAATGCTGGCAATTGGATCGTCCGATCTCAAAGTGCGTCTTTGGAATATGCACTCTTTTAAAATGTACAAACAACGCCTGACTTGTACAAAATATCAACATATCAACACCCTAGATTTCAGCCCCAATAGCAGACTGTTGTCTTCAGGTTTCCGTCAGGGTTTGATTTGTGTTTGGGATACTCAGTCCAGACAATTGATTAAACGGTTTTCTAACACCATTAAAGAAAATGCGTTTAATTCTGTCGCTTTTGATGCTGAAGGAAACAGGTTGGCTTATAGCGTTTACGACAAAATTTATTTGTGGGATGTGGGTTCAGACGAAGCGATTGAATTACCCATAACGGTGCCTGAAACTCATTACATCACCACCGTAGACTTTAACCCGACTTCTGCTCAACAACACATTCTGGCTTATGCCTCTAGTGAGGGTACCGTGCGTCTGTGGGATACCCAGAACAATAAACGGTTTGGCATATTGGCGGGCAACGCGGAGGGAAACTGGTTCTCATGTATAGAACAACAGTGTTTGTGTTCTGATAAGCCGTGCGTTCCTTTTCCTACGGAAGAACCAGCGCCCACTGAGGAACAATTACCCTCTCACACGATTGAAGAAATTGAGCCGGAACAAACTCCGGAAATTGAGCCCGAAATCGAGCCGGAACCGACTCAGGAAATCGAGCCAGAACCGTCTCCAACTCAGGAAATCAAGCCAGAAAACGAACCGTCTCCAACTCAGAAAATCGAGCCAGAACCGTATCCGATTCATGAAATTGAGCCAGAAAGCGATTTGCTTCTCTATTGGTTAATACTGATTATTTTAATCTGCATTGCTATTGCGCTGTTTTACAGAGCGTTCATTTGCAAAAAAAATGCCGCTTTATTTATTCCCTTGCCGCAATTACCTCAAAAACATCGGCTATTAAAACGTGCTCGCTGCCTGACTCAAGTGTTATCCAAAAACCAAGTGTCTGCAAAATCCGTCGAAGAAGCGATTGCCTTTCTAAAAATGGTGCCAACAGAACAAACTGAAATATTGGCAAAACGTTTAGGCGCAAAACAGTGGGAAAATCTGGAAACGGAATGGTTCAAAGTACATTTGCCTGACCATTTTCCGCTTAATCTGGCATCTTGTCTCCTGTATTTTCCAGCAACCGATTTAAAGCAATTACCACCACCCATTGCATTGCAAAAAGTGGTTATCATCACACTTAATCCTGAACAGCTGCAAGTCTTACGCCCTCACGGTGAAGAAACATCAAATTTATGGATTGTACCCAATCATATCGAATTGACAAACTGGTTGTTATCGCCTGATCCGGTACAAACCTTCACATCGCTATTAGCGGCACAACTGAAGGGCAGACAAATTTCGCCCTATCAAACACGTAGTGGCGTGAATAAAGACGCTGTATTTTTTGGGCGTACTCAAATTTTAGATCATATTATTAACCGCGAACCTGCGAATTATTTAATCGTAGGCGGGCGGCAATTGGGTAAATCGAGTTTACTCAAATACCTACATCGGCATTATCAAAACCATCCACAGGTACAATGCCATTATGTGATTTTACATGGTGACACCCTGCAAGAACAGTTAGCAGTCACATTGGGATTACCCAGTGAGAGTGATTTAGACACCGTTTTGAGAGAAGTATTGGAAGCGCGAACAGGGCAACGGCGATTGTTTTTAATCGATCAAGCCGATCAATTCATTCAAAGCGACATGAAGCAGGGTTATCGCACCTTAAATCATTTTCGCAGTGTCAGTGAACAAGGGCACTGTCATTTTATTATCGCCGGATTTTGGGAAGTGTACTACGCCTCAGTCTTAGATTATCAATCACCGTTAAAAAACTTTGGTGAGGCCATCACTATCGCCGAACTAGAAGCAGAAGCGTGCTACGATTTAGCCAGAAAACCGATGAAAACCATGAACTTGCGCTATGAGTCAGAAACGTTAGTAGAAAACATGCTAAGCGCGACAGGGCAAAGGGCTAATTTGATTGCCATTGTCTGCAATGAAATGATCAAAAGCCTCAAAAATCATCAGCGAGTGTTGGGAAAAGAGGATATGGCACAAGCCATCAAAAGTGAGACGGTACGCGACGCCTTAAAAGGCTGGGGCAAGTTAAGTTTTAACGATCAAGAAAATCGCCTAGATCGTATTATAGTCTACGCCACGATCAAAGCGGGTGAATTTCAACTGGGAGAATTAATGAGTTTGCTAGAAACACACGACTGCACTTATACCGCAGAACAAGTGAAACACTCATTAGAACGATTAGCCTTGAGTTTTGTGATTAAACGCGAATCGTCTGGGCAGTATCACTACAGCGTACCCCTATTTCGAGAGATGTTGCTAGAAGAAGATGTAGACGACTTATTGCGGTGGGAATTAAAGGAAATGTGAGGGATGCTATCCCTTAGCCAATGCCACATTCATTCGTTTTCGAGGTTCAAGTTTTTTTTTAAACTGTAGTGATCAATAGGATGTTAAACAAAAAATGAGGGTACGAATAAATTTAAACATTTGATAGAACGCTGATATGTCACGCAAAAGTTTTTGCGCGCAAAAACTGTATTTAGCTTCGCGCACCGAAGGCTCACGCAAAAGTTGCGCGCAACTTCTTAAGTGAAATGTGACATACTGATTGTCATGATTTACGCTGATTAAAACACTGATTGTGCTTGCTTTTTCGTTTAATATCCTCTTGCCCACTACATTTTTTAACAAAAACTTTTGCCTCGAACATTTCTAAAAAAAAAGTCATCAAGATAAATTTTAAAGGCCCGATTTTCGTTCCTGTTATTTTGCTACCCAATTTTCGTTTCTGTTATTTTGCGGCCCGATAGGAGTGCAAAATTTATTTTGCGGCCCGATAGGAGTGCAAAATTTATTTTGCTACGGCCAAGATTGATTGTCTATGGTGTTGATAAAAAGGTGATTGAAACGAATTGAGGGTTATCTATTTATTGTTGCCGATGTCTCATTGGTATTCATTTTTTAAATACGGTTTTAACTATGCAAATCAAAGATTTAGGGGACTTATTACAGTTCATTAAGAAAAGGCCCGGAATGTATATTAATCCTATATCGCTTAACCAGTTGCAGCATTTCATTTCAGGGTATCAATCTGCGTTGCAGATACACAATATCGAAGAACTTAAACCTTTTGATTCATCCGTGATTTTTCACGACTGGGTTGCTTTGAGAACGCATTATTCTGAATCAACCTCTGGCTGGGTAAATATGATATTGGCCCAAACGGATCAGAATGAAGAAGAAGCATTAGAGTTATTCTTTAAATATCTTTCTGAATATGAGACGAGAAAAGAAAGAATCCTTTATGAATTGTCATTGCCTAAGCAGAATACACCCAAGGTTTGGAAAAAAACGCTGGAAGTTTGGAAAAAAACGGTGGAAGCTTATGAAATGGTTGAGGTATTTTGTTACTTGTCACCGGCAACAGTACAAATCATAAAGTACACGACGGATCCGGGTGTCTTTATTCGATATAAAGATTCTTTGGGTAAAACCATAGAAAGAGAAGACTATCATTCTAGCCTTCAAAAAGCATTGTATTGGGTATCAATGGAATTCAATGTATCTCAAGAAGATTGGGTTAAATTTTGATTTTGGATTTGAAAGGCTTGATTTGATTGAGCTATTGAACTTTGAACAAAATCACATAAATTGTTAGTTCATAAAAAACGCTATGTCTTTGATAATTGACGCAAGCGGTAGACAGTCAAAATACTTTCAACTTGGCAATGTCACA
>Ga0190344_1001076_pt1 | contig 10537 bp, 7 predicted proteins | sample 48721323_MG_FD_161662 | JGI IMG/M metagenome (GOLD analysis project Ga0190344, IMG submission 161662) | Hydrothermal vent microbial mat bacterial communities from Southern Trench, Guaymas Basin, Mexico - 4872-13-2-3_MG | ecosystem: Environmental > Aquatic > Marine > Hydrothermal vents > Microbial... | reverse complement strand
CTTTTAGCCGTCCTGGAAGTGTCTCCAAAAACAGCCTGTAACTAGAATAATAACCATGAATTACGCTCTCAAGCAGGTACACTGTTAAGTGATTATCCCTTACGTAATTGGGATAGGATCAGGGTACGGTACGCCGTACCCCTGCGAATATCCACGATTGGTAACGACCTGTCACCTGCCCCGAAATCATCCAATTCACTAGGGTTGACAAGGCAGGGCAGCGGCGTTAGACTTGCTCTCACTTAGCTTCACAGGTGGCGCAATAACATGCGTCTTTTCAACTGGTTAGGGTATAAACCGTAACCTCAGCCTGCCGACAGTTCTTCGGCCCTTTTGCTCTGAGAGGAGTCTGCGTGTCCTCAAAATTTACCCCCCAAAAAGTCCTCCCTACCCTCAATAAATACATGCTTGCCGATGGCTTTGGCGACATGGTCTTCGATCTTGAGGAGAGCAAGGGCGCGATCATCAAAGACAAGCTCTCCGGACGAGAGCTGCTGGATTTCTTCACCTTCTTCGCCAGCTCACCGATTGGCTACAATCACCCGAAGCTGGTCGCCCCTGAGTTCCTGCAAAAGCTCGGTCGGGTGGCGGTAAACAAGCCGTCCAACTCCGATGTTTACACCACGGAGCTGGCAGAGTTCGTGGACACCTGGGCGCGGGTCGCGATGCCCGATTACATGAAGTATCTCTTCCTGGTCTCCGGCGGCGGTCTTGCCGTAGAGAACGCCATGAAGGTGTCTTTCGACTGGAAAACCAAGCTCAACCTCGAAGCCGGAATCTGGAAAGACGATGCTGAAGCTCAGACTCACGAGAACGAGCTGGTGATCCTCCACTTCGAGCATGCCTTCCACGGACGTACCGGATACACCCTCTCGGTTACCAACACCGCTGACCCCCGGAAGTACAAGTATTTCCCCAAGTTCGACTGGCCTAGGATCAGCTCCCCTGCGATTGACTTCTCGCTGAACGAGCCAGAACGCACCAAGGCTGTTGAGAAATTAGAAGCAAAAGCAATCGCTGAGATTAAAGCCGCGATGAAGAAGCACCCCAACACCCTTGCCGGGTTCCTCATCGAGCCGATTCAGGCGGAGGGTGGCGACCGTCATTTCCGTACCGAGTTCCACAAGAAGCTCCGCGAGCTTGCCGACGAAGCTGGCGCGCTCCTGCTTTATGATGAAGTACAGAGCGGTTATGGACTAACCGGTAAGTTCTGGGCAGCAGAGCATTACGACGTTAAGCCCGATGTCATCTGCTTTGGCAAGAAGAGCCAGGTCTGCGGAATCATGGTCGGATCAAAGGTGGATACCGTCAAGTATCACTGCTTCTCCGACGAGGTCGCTCCCGATGGCAGCGTCCCCGGTGGCAGTCGCCTCAACAGCACCTGGGGCGGAAACCTGGTCGACATGGTTCGCTCCCAGGCGTATCTGGAGGTTATCGAGGAGGAGAATCTCGTCGAGAACGCCGCACGGGTCGGGGTGCATATCCTCAAGGGTCTCGGCGAGATTATCAAGGGAACTCCGGCAACCGCTCCTCGTGGCGAAGGATTGATGATCGCCTTCGATCTTCCCGATGGTGAGATGCGTGGTAAGGTCTGGCAGGCAGCCTACGACAAGGGTCTCTTCGCCGTAACCTGCGGTCCCCGCTCGATCCGCTTCCGTCCGCCGCTCAACCTAACGATTGCTCAGGCCGACCAGGCTCTCGCAATCATGCGAGAGGTGTTGACAAGCCTGTAGCTCTGAGAAGTTCAATGAATAAACAACAAAGCGGGAGGCAATTGGCTTCCCGCTTTTGGTTTGATCCCTTGTAATAAAAGGGCGAAGACAAGCTTCGCCCCTACACCGTCATTATTTTCCCGATTGGTAACAAATATCGCAAGATGTTGGTAGGGGCGTATTGCAATACACCCCTACAGTCGGATACACGCTCAAAGACTAATCAAGCATATTCGTTTGTATTAAAAACCCCCTGAAACTCGTCAATTCTACGGCGGATCATGACCGTGACCGCCCCAGGGATTGCAGCGCAGCACCCGCCAGATCGCCTTTGCCAAGCCTTTGAACAGTCCGTACTTCTTCAGGGCGAGGAGGGCGTACTCGCTACAACTGGGAGTGAAGCGGCAGTGCGGCGCGAAGGCTGGCGAGATGTACCGTCGATAGAACCGAATCGGCCAGACGACGGGCGCGATAAGGATTCGCCGGAAGACGGATGGTTTCTGTTCTGAGGTCATTGTAAGGGATTACCGTAACTTTCACTTTTTCACCGTGATACTTGCTCATTCACCGTGGCGATTATACAATAGGCGGGTCTTGTTCGTTTCAGCGGAGTTACCGTGTCTCGCATTTATTCTTTTTTAGCGTCGCTTCTCGTTGTCCTGCTGCTCTCCTGCAATCCGCAGTCCGTTGAATCAGGGCTGTTTACCGAGGAGACGCTCTCCCCGGAGACCGAGGAACAGCCTCTGTTTGCTCAGGAACGAGTCGTCCCCCAGCCCCTGGCATGGGAGGTCGAGCCGCTGCGGTCTCATGGTGGAATGAGCGAGGCGATGCTCGTCGGAATCGAGCGATTGCTGGGGGAGCATACCGAAGATCTGATGACACTCTACTCCGCCCGACTGCGGGTTAATCCGACCCTCTGTGGCAAGATCGTCGCCCATGTAACCACAGAATCCGGCGTGCTGCTCTTCCTTTCGTTAGAGAACAACAGCACCGGGGATGAAGCACTGGCAACTCAGCTGCTTGGTCAGATGTATAAGTGGAATTGGCCCTCTTCGGGGCGCGATCTCTTCCGGCTGCATATCTACCTGCGTCGCCGGGTGGTCGGTGAGCGGGGTCTGGTCAACGCTGGTGGTCATCGCCTGCGACCATTACCAGAGCCACCGCCGGTTTTTCTGGAGCCAGAAGAGGGCTTGGAAAGTGATTCGGAAACTGCTCCGTCAGTGAACCCGATGGTCAGTCCCGGAGTGGAGATGGCAGCCGAGGGCGATTACTCCGGCGTGGGAATCTAGTGGTTGCCGAATCAACGCTAAAGCTGATGTTCTCTGCCGGGGAGGCGTCCGGAGACCAACACGCCGCCGGGGTACTGCGCGCGCTGGTTCAGCGGCAACCAAAGCTCCGTGCCGTGGGGCTTGGCGGTGGAGAGCTAACCGCAGCCGGGGCAGAGCTGACCCTCAACTATGGCGAGCTGGCGATTATTGGCATCAGCGGTATCCTCAAACAGGCGGGTAGGTTCCGCCGCGCTCTGGCAACGCTGACCACGGAACTGATCAGCTGCGATGCCCTGATCTGCGTTGACTTTGGGGGCTTTAACAAGAAGCTGGCAAGCCGGGCGCACCGTTTGGGTGTTCCGGTTTTTTACTATATCTGCCCGAAGGTCTGGGTCTGGGGAAGCTGGCGGGCGGCGGGATTCGCCAAAGTCTGCGACCGGATGCTGCCGATCTTCCCCTTCGAGAAAGAGCTGTGGGAGAGCTTCGGCGTTCCGGCGACTTACGTCGGCAACCCGATTCTCGACTATCTGCCTGAGCCGAAGCAGCCGGGAGATAGCAAGCGAATCGCCCTGTTGCCGGGGAGCCGTCCCGGAGAGATTAAGACTCTGCTGCCGATTATGCTCGCTGCGGCAAGGCTGTTGAAACAACAGCAACCCCGGCTCCGCTTTGTTCTTCCCAGCGCGACCGAAGAAATTAACAAACTCACCGAGAATGTCCTGTGTGAACTGGACGACCGTGAGCTTGTCGAACGACCGGGAATTGGCTACTACTATCCGGCTATCCAGAGCTGTGGGCTGGCACTGGTGGCTTCGGGAACCGCCAGTCTGGAGCTTGCCTGCCTGGGGATTCCTCACCTGCTGGTCTATAAAACCAGCCCGGCGACGGCTCTCTTCGCCCGCTCGGTCATCCGGCAACGCTGGATCGGGCTGCCCAATCTGATTGCCCAGCGTTCGATCGTTCCGGAGCTACTACAGAACCAGCTTACTCCGGCGAGCCTGGCTGGGCTAACAACGGAGTTTCTGAGTGACGACCAGCGTCGTCAACAGCAGCGGACAGAAGGATTGAAGATTCGGGAGAGCCTTGGCGGTGGCGGAGCCGGAGCAAGGGCAGCAGCGGTTATTCTCTCTGGAATTGGGGCTGCCGATGGCTAACCCCAAACGACAGAAGGTGTTGCGCCGCTTCGCCAAAAACCTGAAACAGTACTGGCTGCTGATCAGCCTCGGCGGATTCTCCAGCCTGCTGGCTTCGGCGGCTCAGGGGGCGATGCCCTGGCTGACCGGGCTTTTTATCGACCGCCTGGCAGGACCGATGCCGGGGCTGGACGGCGTTCTCGCCGACATGGGTTTTAGCAATCCCGCAGCGGCTGCCAGCTGGATTCTTCCCGTGGGAATAGGTCTGAGTCTTCTGATCAACGCCCTGCTCAAGTTCAGTGGCGGCTTCGCGATGCAGCTGGTCGGTCAGCGGCTGACCAATGATCTGCGGCGGAGCTTCTACGATCATCTGTTGAATATCGAGGTTGGCTGGCACGCCAAAGTCGGCTCCAGCGAGCCGCTCTCCCGGCTGGTTTCTGATACGAACCAAATCTCAGCCTCGGTCTATTCGGCACGGGAACTGCTCACTGCCGCCGCCAGCACGCTGGTTCTGCTGGGAATGATCTTCATCCGCCACTGGCAGATGGCACTGGTTACCGTGCTTATCCTGCCGCCGCTGGCTCTGCTGTTGAACCTGATCGGCAAGCAGATGCGCCGCTACTCCCACCGGGTACAGCGGGCGGAGGCGTCGTTCCTGACCCGGCTCCGGCAGGGGCTTGCCTCAATGCGAGTGGTGCGAGCCTTCGGTGCCGAGGAACATGAGAACCGCGCCCTCGGCGAGCGAATAGAAACCTCTCGCCAGACCACCCTGCGCCGGGCGTGGATGAACGCGATAACCGCGCCGCTGATTCAAGCCCTCGGCATTGCCGGGGTAATCGCCGTGATTGCCTACGGTGTAACCCTGGTTGACGACGGAACCATCAGCACCGGAATCCTGATCGAGTACATCCAGCTGGTCGCGCTGCTGCTGCGCCCCCTGCGGGTTCTTGGGCAGGCGAACAACAATCTGGCAAAGGTGGCGGCTTCGCTGGAGCGGCTCTACGAGTACACTGACCACCAGCCGCAGATTGTCGAGCCGGAAGAGCCGCTTCTTCCCGCGCAAATTAACGGCGCGGTAAGTTACAATGATGTTTCCTTTGCCTACGCAGATGCTGCCGTTGTCAGCGAGATCAACTTTAAGATCGAACCGGGCAAGACCGTGGCACTGGTTGGTCCCTCCGGCTCCGGTAAGAGTACCCTGGTCAAGCTGCTGCCCCGGCTCTACGATGTCTCCGCTGGCAGCATCACCGTGGATAGCATTGACCTGCGCCGCTGGTCCCTTGACGGACTACGCTTGCAGATGGCTCTGGTCTCTCAGACGGCGTTAATCTTCTCAGAGACCGTCGCCGACAACCTGCGCTACGGAGTCGCCGATGCCGACATTGTCGATGACGAACAGCTCTGGGCGGTGCTGAGGGCGGTTAAGCTGGAAGAACGAATTCGCCGTTTTCCCTCCGGGCTAAATGAACGACTGGGTCCGGAAGGAGCCAACCTCTCCGGCGGGGAGCGTCAGCGGCTCTCCATCGCCCGCGCCCTCCTGCGCAAGCCTCAGATTCTCCTCCTGGACGAAGCCACCAGCGCGCTGGATTCCGAAGCCGAGCTGGCGGTGCAGGCAGCCCTGGACGACTTGATAGCCGACTGCACGACCCTGGTAATCGCCCATCGCCTCTCCACGGTGCGCCACGCCGATCTCATCCTCGTCCTCGACCAGGGGAAGATAGTCGAGCGGGGAACACACGAAGAGCTGCTCGCCCACGGTGGAACCTACGCCCGACTGCTGGCAGCGCAGTGCGCTGCACCACAGTACCGGGCTTCGCCCGGAAAACCTTGAGCCTGTCCGCTCCTTCCGTAGTTTTGCGAAGCGTGCCACCGCCGTTCCTACGCTTTTTTGGAGATATAATACAGCCTGTAACTATGCCAATAACCCTAAGTTACTTCCTCAAGCAGGTGTACCGTTAAGTGATTATCTCTACAATTTTTCACTCTACGATTACGTCAGCCGAAACCAATTACTCGAAAACCAAAGAACCGCTATGACCGACCCAAAATGCCCCCTGTGCCACGGCGAAGGCTGGCTCACCGTCATCAACGACGACGGCAGCAGCTACGTTACGCCCTGCTCCTGCGCCAAACGGGTAGAGACCGACGCTCTGCTCCGTTTCGCCCGGATTCCTCCGCGCTACGAACACTGCACCCTCGACAACTTCATCGTCCACGCCCCCAGCGACGAAAAAGCCCTGAAGGCGTGCCGCAGTTTTGTGGAGGACTATCCGAAAGTTAATGCCGGGTTGCTCCTCATGGGAAAAATCGGCGTGGGGAAGACTCACCTCGCCATCGGGGTTCTGAAGGCGATAGGTGAGAAGAATCACCAGGTGATGTTTGCCGATTCCCGCGAACTAATCTCCGAGATTCGCTCCAGCTTCGATCAGGACTCCAACATCAACAGCCGTCAGCTGATCCGCAAGATCGCCGACACCGGGTTGCTGCTGCTGGATGACCTTGGTGCCTACCATCTGACCAGCTGGGTACAGGACACCTTTGCCGACATTATAATCCGCCGTTTCAACGCCCGGCTGCCGATCATCATCACTACCAGCTACCCGGACAAAGCGACCAAGAAACGCCGCGAAACCCTGGAAGAGCGAATCGGCTATCGGCTGCGCTCCCGGCTCTATGAGATGTGTCGACTGGTGAAAGTTGTCGGTGAAGACAATCGTAAAGAGATGATCGCCCCGACGTATGAAGATTACTAGCAGCGCGGTATGCTGCAATCACAAAGACGACGAAAATCTGCTCGAATACCTGTGGACGTATTGCTTAACCAATCCCGTTAGAAGGTGCATCTTAAGGCTGGTTTTTCCAGCCTTTTCCATATAGAATGGACCTCGCTGAGGAGCGGCTATCAAAAATCAAGTCGGTCAAAAACCAAGGAGGAAGATGCGTCGATTAACGTTTGTTCTTGTGCTTGTTCTGGCGGTTTCGGTCGGAGCGTTGGAGATTTACGGTCCCCGCGCCCTGGGAATGGGTGGTGCGCAGGTCGCCCTGGTGGACGACGGAACCTGTGTCTACTGGAACCCGGGAGCCTTTGGTCGTGGCGATAACATCTTCGAAGCCAGCCCGGTCTGGGGCTTTGCCGTCGCCGATAACATAACCGAGGCGATGAACAAGTTCGAAGATACCTTCGGTGACAATCGTGAGCTGCCGACTGATCCTGCTCAGTACGAGACGTTCTTCAACGGCGTCCTCACCGATGTCGAAAATTCACTGGATGGTTTCAACGAACCCGGTGTTGGAGTTATCGGTAACATGCACGCCGGGGTAACCGCCAAGATCGGTTCTATCGGCTTCTCCTGGGTAGATATTACCAAGATCGAGGTCGGCCCTTGGGCGGATACCCGCCGAATTCGATTGATCCCGATTAACTATCTTGACTCCCAGGCAGAGATATACGCTCTCCACGCCGCTGGGGAGTTGACTGCGGCACAGTACAACCTTCTCGGCAGTCAGGGCTGGCGCACCATAATAGGCGATGGCATCGGAATGGACGACAACCAATCCGTGATCTCGATCGACGGTTTCGCCCAGCACGATATCGCCGCCAGCTACGGTTATTCCTGGCGTCTGGGTAACCGCCGCAGCGGAGACTTCATCGGCGTTGGTGGTTCTGCCAAGTTCATCTTAGGTGAGCGGTTCCGCAATAGCATCGATCTGGTTAAGGCTGGTCAGCTCGACCCCGCTAACCTTGTTACCGGACCGAACTGGCTCTTCGAGAACGTCTTCGGAATTGATTCAACAACGAGTGGTTACGGTTTCTCGATGGATATCGGCGTGCAGGGACAGGTCGGCGAGTTCTTCCACTTCGGTATTCTGGGGCGCAACCTGATCCCCTTTGAAATCAAGTGGCAGGACGGCAGCACACCGACGCGGATTGATCCGATGGTGCGTATCGGTGTCGCCTTCGAACCGTTTACCGGACTGAACCTGGCGATTGACATTGACGCTCTGGAAAAAGACTATACCGTTTCGGTCTATAACCCGGTTACCCAGCGTGAGGAAGATATTGTCGTGGATAAGGTTCGCGACCTCTCCGTTGGTGTGGAGTGGGACATTGCCGAGATATTTGCCATCCGTGCTGGCATCAACACCAACTACAACTCGCTGATCGAGGACAAGGCAAGGGCTAACTTCCTGGCAACCTTCGGCTTCGGCATCAACGTCGTCGGCGTGTTGCAGTTCGACCTGGCGGTTATGACCAACCAGTTCTCTGCTGGCGAGCATAACTCCACCCTGGGCGGCTCAGCTTCACTGGGCATCTCGCTCTAGGGTTGTAAGTTGCAACTGTTGTAGGATAAATTCGTGAAAGGAGAAGCCATTGGGCTTCTCCTTTTGCTTTATCCCGCTTACGAATTAGACGAGGTATGACAGGCAGCTTCGCCCCTGCAACGGATTCCGTCCAAAGGGTACCAAAAAGGGGGCTGATAACAGCCCCCATGGCTGGGGCGGATGGATTCGAACCACCGTAAGCAGATTCAGAGTCTACGGTCCTGCCGCTAGACGACGCCCCAAGAACGGAGGGAAGATTAGCACAAAAGACGAAGGGAAAGCAACCCCTTTTAGATGGTGAATCGGTAGTTAGAGCGTCCCGTCAGGGGACATTTACTCGCCGACGGCAAGGCTCAGGCTGGCAAGGATAAGCTCCAGCTCGCCGGATAACTCCTCGAAGCTGACCTCGGCGGAGCCGAACTGGATACCACAGAGGGTGGTTCCCCGAACGAAGGTGTAGTCGTAGAACCGCCAGGTCGAGCCGTCGCCCCACTGAGCGGTAAACTCGACCAGTACCGCCTCGGTCTCAGCTAGCGGGATGGTCTCGCGGGAAAGCTCGGTGAAGCCGGGGAACTGCGGCTCGATCTCCCAGAGCTTGTCCTCCAGAGCCAGGTCGCGGTCTTCCGCAGTCAGCGGCTCGTCGTTCTGCTGGCAGAGAATGTTGATGAGTCCGCTGCCGTCCGGGGTGAAGAGGACCGCCTGCTCGGCGTTGTTCTCCGGGTCAATCACCAGCTGACCCTCGTCCCAGCGGTCGTTGGCAACGGTGAAGTTCAGCCCGAAGCGTTCCAGGTTAATTTCCCTCCGCTCCGGCTCTTCGACGACAACATCCCCGTCCTCGACGACGGGTTCCTCGACCGCTTCTTCATCGCAGGAGAGGGCAAAGAGCAGGGCTGTAATCAACAACAGGGGGAGCAGTTTGAGTAGCTTCTGTTTATGCATGGTTTCCAATCGTCAGCTTAAAGCCCGTGAAGTTGAGATACGCTGCACATCCGCAAGGGGCAGAAGCCCCATGTCTAAACGTCAATACCTTACAAGATCAGTAATCATCGCCAGGGTTTTCCGAGCGAAGCCCGGTGCTATGGTGCAGCGCATTGCGCTGCCTAGCGGGCGATGACAAAACGGCGGGTCAGGGCCGCGCCTCCACCGATTAGCTGGGCGATGTAGATCCCCGAAGCCAGTTTATCTCCGGCGATGGTGAGGTTGTGTCGTCCCGCCGTCAGGCTTCCCCGATGCACCGTCTCCACCAATCGCCCGGCGAGGTCGTAGAGACTCACGGTAAACTCCCCGGCGATGGGAACCTCAACGGGTAGGGTAACGGTGGCGGATGCAGGCGAGGGGTGAGCATAGCCCAGTTCGGGACGAGGCCGCCGCATTCCCTGACCATAGCTGGTGGTTTCCGGTCCTTTGCTCAGTTTAGAACCGCTGGGCAGCTCCGCCTCGATCAGGTAAGAATACTCGCTGTCCCAGCTGACCGCAGTGTCGAGATAGCTGGTGCTGGCTGGGTTGAGGGTAACGAACTCGTGCCAGTCTTCGCCGACGGTTCGACGAAGCAGGTGGAAACTGTCGATCTCGCTGGGTTTGGTAATCTCCCAGTTGAGGGTGATGCCCTCTTCGTTCAGGGAGAGAGAGAAGTCGGCGAAGCGCAGCCCGGTCAGGGCGGTGGTTACGGCGAGGTCAGCCTGAAGTCGCCCCGCTCCGTAGTAGTTGTCCTTGCCGATGTCCCCCAGCTCCAGTGCCGATTCCTCCAGATAAGAGCGAACCTCCGCCGGAGTCAGCTCAGGTACGGCACTGAGGAGCAGAGCCACCGTTCCCGCCACGTGGGGTGCCGCCATCGAGGTGCCGGATAAGATGTGGTAGCCCGTACCATGACCATACAGGCTCATAATCCCAACCCCGGGGGCGGCGATGTCGGGTTTAATCAGCCCCGGCGGATGGGGATGGTCGTTGTAGGGAGAGTCGAAGTCCCACTCCACCGGACCGTAGCTCGACCAGGGGGCGATGTTATCCCGCACATCGGTGGCACCCACGGTAATCACGCAGGGAACATCGCCGGGCGTACGGGTGTTGTCCGGGACGGGAAAGTCTTCGTCGCCACCTTCATTAC
>Ga0190344_1001075_pt1 | contig 10541 bp, 12 predicted proteins | sample 48721323_MG_FD_161662 | JGI IMG/M metagenome (GOLD analysis project Ga0190344, IMG submission 161662) | Hydrothermal vent microbial mat bacterial communities from Southern Trench, Guaymas Basin, Mexico - 4872-13-2-3_MG | ecosystem: Environmental > Aquatic > Marine > Hydrothermal vents >... | reverse complement strand
TGAAATAAATCTAAGGGAAGTTAAAAATTCTTGTTCTGATGTTGTAGATAAGTTTTTCTATGATAATTTTGTTTTAATTAAAGTAGATAAAATAGAAGAACAAAATAAAGAAATTGAAATGTGTGATATTGAAACAGAAAGCCATTATTTTTTATGTAATGGAGTCAAAACTCATAATTGTATTAGCTTCGACCTTGAATATATTTTCAATCGCTTACCACAAATTGGCATTCAACAATCAACAATGACAAAGTTTGGTGAATTTTATGTTGAAGGTTCAAGATATGTTTGTAACATTCCGGGTTCAATTGCAATAGATCAGGACTTTTTGTATCGAACATTTACATTTACAAAAATGGAAAATTATAAGTTAGGGTTTATTGCTCAACATGAATTGGGAGTTACAAAAATTCAATTGCCATTACCGTTCAATGAAATGTATTGGAAAATGTTAAACAAAACAATTGAATATAACATTCGAGATACTGAATTGTTGGAGCAATTAGAGAATAAACTTGCTCATATCAACCTCATGAACGAGCTGAGAATCATTTGTAATACATCATTTGATTCAGTTTCATCAATGGGTCAAGTTGATTCGTTGATGGTGTCATATTTAAAAAGAAAAGGGATTTCATCAAAGAACAGTAACCCTCATATCAAAAAAGAAAAATACCCAGGTGCATTTGTTTATGAACCAATTCCAGGTACATATGATTGGATTACAGATTTTGACTTTGCATCTCTATATCCAAGTATTATGATTACATATAATATTGGTGTAAATAGCTTTGTAATGAAATTTAAAGACCCTGAACTTGGTTTTGAAATGACATACTGTCCAGATAAATTGCCTGATAAAATCGAAGTTATCATTGACCCAATGTATGAAAATAAATCAATGACTGTGACAAGAGAACAGTTATTGGCCAAAGTTAAGGAATCAAATTTGGTTCATACAATAAATGGATGTTTCTTTAAACCACACAAAGAAGAATTTTCAGTATTTGGTGAAGTTGTTGATATGTTAATGAAAACCCGTAAAGATTATAAAGGGAAAATGTTCAAGGCAATTGATGCAGGTAAAAAAGATGAAGAAAAATTCTTCTTCACAAGACAGTTGGTTTATAAGGTTCTGGCGAATACATTGTATGGAGTTGTAGCCAATAAAACATTTAGATTTTATGATAACTCATTGGCAGCAGCAATTACGTTGTCAGGTCAAGAAGCATTGAAAACATCAATTATTGAAGGTGATGCTTTCATGAGGCATTTGAAAACAGGTAGAGAATTTATTGTACCTGAACCTATTACAAAGAAAGAAATGTATGCCGATGAAATGCCTAACCGAAGCAATGAATATATTATTACTGGAGATACTGATTCAATTTTCTGTTGTTTTGAAGACTTTGGCGATAATTTATCAGTTGAAGATATTCACAAGTGGTGTGCAAAAATTGAAGATTTTCTGAACAATTATAAAATGATTGAAATGGTTAATAAACATCGGGTTGATTTAGACTTTAATAGATTAGTATTGAAAAATGAGTTGGTTATTTCACGTGGTTTATTTCTTGCTAAAAAAAGATATGCGATTCGTGTTATAAACAACGAAGGTTCGGAAGTTGATAAAATCAATTATATGGGTCTTGAAATCAAACGATCAGATTATCCAAGTAAATCAAAAGAATTTCTATCAGAGTTAACAGAAATGCTTTTGAAAGCAGAAAAAGTCTCATTAGACAGATTGATGAATTATGTTAATAGAAAAGAACAGGAATTTATCAAATTAATTAAAGATGGTGATAAGAGTATTGCTCGTCCTGTTTCATATGGAAAGAAATTAAAAGATTATAAAACGATTCCTCAAGGTGTAAGAGCAATGGAGACATGGAATCAATTAATGTATGATGCTCACAAAACAGGAGCGAAAGCATATATGTACTGGGTGAGCGGAATTGATCTTGATTCTGCACCTGTTGAAGTTCGTGAAAAGTATCATAATTTTATTAAAGATGGTAATAAACTTGAAGTCGTTGCAATCCCAGATGAAGAAGAAAGATTACCATCATTCTTCATACCTGATATAAAAGCAGCCTTGAAATTTTCATTCACAGATAGACATGAACTATTGTTAAAACCTCTCGGAAAGATAAAACAGAAGGTGGTGTTAACTTTTTAATTAGAACAAAATACAAATGTGCAGGACAGGTAATTGCAAGCATTTTTTCGTCCAGTCAAGAAATACAATGGTCAGATCAGATAAAGGGATTATATATGGTTAAAAAATAGAAGAAGTGAATTATATGGCTATGAAGTTCTTTTTATTGATTTTTTCTAAATATGGAAAAGCAAAAAATTTTCAGAACTATGTAGTTTAATTGAATAACTATATAAATTGAAAGGACAAAAAATGGTTATTGAAAAAGTAAAATTAATAGAATGTCTTAGAACATGGCAAGGAGAAGGCATTGACTCTGGTATTCCAATGCTACTTTGTCGTTTTAAGTATTGTAATAAATCATGTAGTTTTTGTGATACATTAGTCAAGATGAGAATAAGTAAAGAAGCTGAATATAAATTAGCAGACTTACAGGAAGAAATAGATAAAAATAGATTGGGTTTGATGATTACAGGAGGTGAACCAACTCTTGATCGTCATTTTAACGAAACTTTGTGTATGTTAAATCTTTTAAATTATGAGGTTGCAAACGTTGAATCGAACGGTTATAAAATAACTTTATTAGATTTTCATGTTAGCGAAGAGAAACCTGTAAAATTTATATATTCTCCAAAGATTTTTTCAGAACAAGATTTACAAGAGGAAATAGAACGTACAAAACAGCTTTTACCAAGAGAAAGAGTTTATCTTAAAATTGTCTATGAAGATAATAAATTAATTCGTGATTATTTAAGATTTTTAAATGGCCTTCTTGAACAATCAAACATAAAAAATAAAACTTCAAAGGTGTGGTTAATGCCAGAAGGTGTAACAAGAGCTGATTTAATTAGAAATGCGGAAGGAGTTTTCGATGCTTGCGAAAAATACAAATTTAACTTTTCATCGCGAAGTCATATCATCTTTGGATTCGTATAAAAATGTAAGGGAGGTGAACGATATTAGGCAAAATAAGCAAACAAGTTATCATCAGCACTATCATCCAGAGGAACATAAAGATATATGTGTAGTTCGTCGTAAGGGCGAAACAGCTGATGAGTTGCTGAAAAGGTTTCGTAAAAAATATTCAAAAAGCGGTCTTGCAAAAGAACTGAGAGATAGAATGTATTACGAAAAGCCCAGCGACAAAAAAAGACGTAAAAAAATGCAATCCATTAGAAATTACAAACGAGAACAAGAAAAAATGGAAGAAATGCAGGAACGTTATGAAAAATTCAAACAAAAGAAAGCACGACTTCGTGCAAAAAAACAACGAAAGGAAATGAAACGAAATGATTGAAGCAGTAGCAGACAAAATCGTAGTAGAGTTTATGAGAGTCACAAAAACCACAAGCGGATTAGTACTACCTGAAAGCGCTGATCCACAAGGATATGGTAGAGTTATCTCTGTTGGCGAACTTATTGAAAATATTAAGGATGGGGATTATTTAGTTTTTCATCCAAGAGCTGGAATGGATATTGTTATGAATAAAACTATTCTGAAAGTTCTGAAATATGATGAACTATATGGAATCCTTCGAGATAATGAAATTAAAGACACTCTTGAAGTTATGAAGATTGGTGGTTCTACAGAAGGACAGAGTATTATTAAGCCAGCGGTATCAGTTGGAAATATCATTCAATAACAGGTGAATTATGAATTTACAACACATCAAAGCAACAACACTCAACGATGCATGGTTTCAAACATTATTTAAAATTCTTGAGGAAGGTACAGTATTTACAATTGATCGTGGATCTTATGCTGGTCAAAAAAGATTAGAGTTTGATTGGGTTACAGTTCATATTAAAAATCCTTCGGTTAGACCTTTACTTCCTCAAATTGAAGCACATCATAATATCCCCAACCCAGTTGATAATGATTATCTTGATGATTATCTCCCATATTTAATGACTGGAGAATTAAAACCAGGAGAATCATATACATATGGACAACGTATTGCAAAATATCCAATTGATGTTCGATGGATTCATAACTATAAAAATCCTTCCCACAAGAATATTTTAATTCAAGATGATGAAGTATGGGAAAATAAAAATATCATTATTACCGAAGCAACAGATGTTGATGGTTCTGATATTGGTTATTCAGAAGATTTCCTAAGTCAAATTGAATTAATGATATGGACCTATAAAAACAAGGGATATCGAAACAATCAAATGGTATTGCAAGTTGCGAAACCAAGTGATATGCTTCTTCAAGACCCTCCTTGTCTACGACACATTGATACTCGTATTCAAGATGGTAAGTTACATTTCTATCCTTATTTCAGGAGCTGGGATTTGTGGGGTGGTTTTCCTGCAAATCTTGGTGGTATTCAGTTATTGAAAGAATACTGTGCGGATGAAATCGGAGTTGAGGATGGAGAAATTATTGCGTCCAGTAAAGGATTACACATTTACGACTACTCATTCGATCTCGCTAAATGTTTGAGAATGCGGGATGATATGAAGTTAAAGGGAGAATAAAGTTATGAAATATAAATTTATTTATGGTTTATTTGGTTGTTCAAGCGATGGTATTTTATATACCCCCTCTGGAGTTAAAATAATTAAATTACCAAAAAAAATTTCATTTATGATCCATACATTTCTTAATAAATTTATTGCTTATAGTGCATTAGATGGAACACAATTAATATTTAAAAAGAATTTATCAGGAGGATAATTATATGTCAACTGTCATTGGTATTGTAGAAAATGGTGAAGTTTATATAGGAGCTGACAGTCTGGCAAGCACCGAAGATGGTGATGTACGTCCAATGAAGTGCAAAAAAATATTTAAAAATGGACCTTATTTGTTTGGGTTCATCGGTAGTGTGAGAGGTGGGCAGGTATTATATCCTGACTATTTTGAACCGCCAGAGAATATTATGGAGATGCCAGATGCCATTATTAAACAACTATCTGAAAAGGGTTGTCTTATAATGAGCGAACAGCAGCAATCACTTCAAGCATGTAATTTTTTAATTGGATATAAAGGAAAATTATATGAAATTTTAGTTGATTTTCAATTAACCGAAATTGAAAATTATACAGCAATTGGTTCCGGATCTTGTTATGCATTTGGTTCGTTACATACAACGGAAAAAATGAAGGATGATTTTACTCCTTTGATGAGACTGGAACTAGCGCTTGAAGCAGCAGAAAAATTTAGTACAAGTACAAGAAGACCGTTTATATATGAGCAATGTTAGCAAACTTTAAATGCTTAAAGTGTGGGTGTGAGTGGGAGTGTAATCCAGTTCCCACTCAATGCCCAAAGTGTTTTCATTTATATATTAGGTGGTTAAACTACGAAGAAATGCGAATATATTGGGATGAAAAAGAAAAAAATAAGAACAAAGTATAAATAAATATAAATAGTAAAGAGGATATTAGATGTTATGTGATTACGGATGTGGTTTAGAATCCAAATATTTTTTTTCGAGATCTAAGAAAAACTGTTGTTCATCTCATTATACAAAGTGTCCGGCTGTAAGGCAAAAGTTAAAGGGAAGAAAACATACAGAGGAAACAAAAAAGAAAATAGGAAAAAAACATAGAGGAAAAACTCTTTCAGATAAAACTAAGAAAAAAATAAGCGATGCGAATAAAGGAAGAAAATTATCAGAAAAACATGTAGAAAACATAATAAAAAATTTGACTGGCAGAGAATGTTCAGAACAAACAAAAAGGAAATTAAGAAAATCTAATTTGGGTAAAAAACGAAGTAAAGAAACAAAAGAAAAAAATCGTCTCGCCGCAATGAAAACTAAGAACAGATTAGGTCATTCACACAACAAGTATACAAAGAAAAAATTATCTATACTAAATAGGAAAAAAATATCTTATTGGGAAAAAAATTATCCACTATTTTCAAAAATTGAAGAAATGAGATATAACCCTGATAAACCAGAAGAAAAAGAAATTCAAGTTCATTGTAAAAACCATAATTGCCCTAATTCAAAAGAAAAGGGCGGTTGGTTTACTCCAACATATATACAATTAAGAAGTAGAATTGAACAAATTGAATATTTAGAAAAGGATAATTGTTATTTTTATTGTTCTGATGAATGTAAACAATCATGCCCTTTATATGGACTACGAAGTGATCCTTTTAAAGAAATCGAGAAATCATATACAAGCGAAGAGATAAATATTTGGAAGAAAACAGTTCTTGAACAGGATAATTATAAATGTCAAAAATGTGGAACAAGTAATAATTTGCACTGTCATCATATAAAACCTGTTAAAACTCATCCTCATATGGCATTGGATCCTGATAATGGAATTGTTCTTTGCGAACAATGTCATTATAAATACGGACATCAGAAAGGAAGTGAATGTTCAACCAAAACACTGGCGAATAAATACTGTGAAAGGAAACAATAAATGGCGAACTCTGGTTATGTGCTCGCAGGATTCGAGACTCTTGCAACTATTATAAATATGTTTATTGATGGTCGCAGAGGAAGGTTCGAAAATAATTTTACTCGTGCTGATATTTCTCGATTTTTAGCTGATACATGCTCTGGTTATTTACATTCATACGGACAAAACTTTTCGAATAAAAAGAACTATGAAAGGTACAGCCAAAATGAAGCAAATATGTACAAGACTTGTCGGGATATGGGAATTTTTGATGGTTGTAATCTTGTTGTTGATAGCGGTGGGTTTCAGATATCAGTTGGTCAATTAACCAGAAGAGAATCTGAACTTCTACTAAATAATATGTATTATGATTTTTTGATTGATCATTATGATGTATATGATAGTGCATTTATATTAGACGTACCTCCAGGTCCAGGTTGTGAAATTTTTCATAATTTTGAAGATGTTTATAATCTGAACATGGAATCATATCAAAAAGCAAAAGTATTGCCTGATCATGTTCGTAAAAAGGTAATTTATATTCACCATTTCAGAACTCCTAAACTTTGGGAAATATACACAAAAATATTAAGAGAGGGTGAAATGTTTCCGGCATTTGAATATCATGGAACAGGTGGTATTGTTGCAAATATGGCCAGTGATATGTCAATCCCTTGTATAATTTACGTCTTGCCATTAATTCCGCTATTAAATGAAGCTAAAAAATATGGTCGCAACTATTTGAATTTTCATATTTTAGGTGGGGCTAATTTTAGAGATGTTCTATTCTACGAACTATTTAAAATTACAGTTAAGAAATATCATAATATTGATTTGAATATTACTTATGATTCATCTGGTCCTTATAAACAGGTTATGCAAGCAAGATTTCTAAATGTTATGGATGATCAAGGCTATATGCGTAAAATGGACATCAGGAAAAACAATCTTGATAAAAAATTTATGCCGGAAAGAACTGTAATAGAACATTATCAATGCATTATAGATAAACTGGCTGATCAATATGGATTTAAAAGACTTGATCTTGATGGGGTATATGGTTTATACCCAAACAGGTCAAATGTCATTACAGAAACTTTTCATCATGAAGTAAAAGCATATTCAATTCTATATTCATTAAGCATTTATCCAATGATCCAAAGAAAAATGAGAGAATTTGCTCATAGAGTATTTCCAATTTATGAAGCAGGCGATTTAGAAGCTTTTTATAAAGAATGTTTTGACATTACAAGGCATATCAATCAAGGAAAACTTACCAAAAAACAAAAAATCAAAGCATATAGTATCCCAAGATCATTAGATATGCTCTGTAATTTAGATGAAGATTATTGTCAACATTTAGTTCATAAATTTTTGGCAAAAGATGAATTTATTGAACTGAATGGAAAAAAGGGAGTTTTAACGGTTTAATGACAAAAATTTTGAACTCTTATTATAATAAATACATATACATAGAGGAAGGCGAGGAAGTTTGTCCGAAATGTAAAGGTCAAGGGCGGGTGTTAAAAAGCGGGAAGATTCTCGCTTCATCCGCCCAAATGTATTTACGCTGTAATATTTGTTCAGGAGACGGAAAAATAGATTGGGTAGAGAAAGTAATAGGAAAAAAGGTGAAGATAAAAGATGTTGAAAACATACCAAGATATGCCGGTCTCATTAAATGAAGAATTAGGAGAGGTAATATGTAATGAATGTGGTGGGTATGGTGCGATTCCACGAACAGTAAAGATAGACGAGATCCAATCAGTTTGTCAAAAATGTCAAGGAACTGGAAAACTTGATTGGTGTCAGCAGGTAGTTGGCGTTGCTCCCCCAAAACAATCAACATTTGGATTTTCTCTTAAGAATTGTTTTGAATACTTCTATGATGATAACCAAAATATTTCGTATCAACAAAACATTATTAATAAAATTTCTAAAGAACTTGCATATAAAATAGATTCTGAAATCATAGAACTCACAAAAGGTGTTTTGGAACAAAATGATGATGAAACAAATTTGTAAGGGAGAGTGTGTATGATTACAGAGTCATTTCTTAATTCATGTTTTTCTCTTTTATTGAATCAAAACTCAAAAATCAAAAAGACAAAAGCATTATATAGAGATATTCTTGATGTTCTCGATTTTAGTGAAGAAAGAGATTCATATGAGATCCCTGTTGATATAAAAAGCAAATTGGATTGTTTGAGAAAAATAACCCAAATGTTGCTTGATGATAAAACTGTTGACAGTATTCGTGATAGTATTTCATTGAGCGAAAAATTCAAAGAACATATGGGGTTGCTTGATTTAAAAACAACAGAAGATATAGCTGAACCTGCGTTTCAAGATTATATAAGGCAAGTAAGAATCAGGAAGAAAATCGCAGGATTGTTTCAGAATTATGATGAATTGAATAATGTTCTTGAAACAATTAAGGATGGTACATTTGATTCAATTGATGATCTTGTTGAAGATTATGAGATCACAATTAAAAAGTTATATTCAAATATGATGGAAGCGCAGAGAAGCGTAACAATTGAAGCAGCAGCATCGCTTGATCTTGTTAGTGACTCATATGATCACGTTATTAATATGATTAAGAAGAAATATGAGAGAAGAAACAAAACACCAACAGGGTTTGATTATTTAGATAATAAAATTATGGTGGGTGGTTATGAACCATCCAGGTTGTACATATGGGGTGGTGGTTCTGGAGCGGGTAAATCAACAATGCTAAACAATACAATTATCCGTTCAGCAACAATTGATCCAGTCGCCAATACAGATGTTGCAGCCAAATATGTACCAGGAGAAATAACCAGAGTTTATATTTATGTGACAATGGAAAATACTATTGAAGAATCTCTAATGAGAACATATCAACCATTGTTCAACAAGACAAGCATACAAATGTTAAATGATATTGCCACAGGTGTCGATATCAGAAAGCGCATATCAGACGCATTATCAAAATGTGGATCAACAATCGTCATGAAGTATTTTCCAGCAATGAGCGTGAGTTCGCTTGATCTGATGGGTGTTGTTGACGATGTTATTGATAAATATGGGAGTGAAGCGATTGCAGGGTTATATGTTGATTATCTTGATCTATTAAAGACTGATATGAAATATGATATGTATAGATTGGAACTTGGGCATATCACTTTATCATTAAAAACTCTGGCGGTACAATATAATATTCCTGTGATTACAGGTTCACAGTTAGGAAGAAGGGTATATTCAATCCAAGCATCAAATGAACTGAATCTGGATCAAATGTCAGAATCAATTAAGAAAGTTGAACATGCTGATTTTGTTGCATTGTTCGCAAAAGATGGTTCAAATAACAATATTGTTCATGGAAGAATTGGTAAAAATAGGGCAGGTGAAAGCAACATCAACCTGGATTTTTCTGTTGATTTTAGCAGATTTAAGTTTAATAATGTGACTCCATGCGCCAATAAAGAAAAAGATGATGGAACATCTCAACTGACAAGTGGTTTAAAATTCACAGGAATTGATGCATCATTTTAAGATTCTAACTGATTTAAATACTAAAAATAGTTTAGAACAAAATACAAACTTGTAATTGTCATACCAATCGTTAGTATATTAATTATTTGGAGGAAATAAACGATGAGTAAAAAATCCTATATGAGTCTACTCAAAGAAGCTATCGCTGAGTTCGATACGAGTGACACCGTAGAAGTAAAAGGCCCCATGTTAGACCCGATTTTGGCGTGGGACGGTGATGGTGAATTACCAGTCTATAAAGATGCAGCAAGTATTCTTGAAAGGTATTATTTTAATGAGAATGCAGATGAAGAAGTCCAGACTTTGGATGAAGCTGACTATGAAAATGATAAAGGCTCGGCAGCTGGACCATCAATGAAAGGTGCAGAAGGCGCTGGTACAGAGCAAGCTGGTACAAGCAAATCTGATACAATTGCTGGAAGCAAGAAAGAAAAAGAAAAAGACATTGCAAAAGAAGGTGTTGAGCTGGAAG
>Ga0190344_1001073_pt1 | contig 10566 bp, 2 predicted proteins | sample 48721323_MG_FD_161662 | JGI IMG/M metagenome (GOLD analysis project Ga0190344, IMG submission 161662) | Hydrothermal vent microbial mat bacterial communities from Southern Trench, Guaymas Basin, Mexico - 4872-13-2-3_MG | ecosystem: Environmental > Aquatic > Marine > Hydrothermal vents > Microbial... | reverse complement strand
GGTAAACAAGATTCGCCAGTCATGGTGATTATAGGCAATCCGCCTTATTCTGGGCATTCATTGAATAAGGGTGACTGGATTACCCATTTGTTAAGGGGGATGAACGACAATAACCTTGATGCCAAAATAGCCAATTATTTTGAAGTTGATGGTAAACCTTTGAATGAAAGGAATCCCAAATGGTTGCAAGATGATTATGTCAAATTCATCCGTTTTGCCCAATGGCGAATTGATACCACGGGTTATGGTATTTTAGGCTTTATCACGAATCATGGTTATTTAGATAACCCGACTTTCCGTGGAATGCGTCAAGCATTAATGCAAGATTTTGATGAGATTTATGTGCTTGATTTACATGGAAATAGTCTGAAAAAAGAACAAGCGCCAGATGGTAGTGCTGATAAAAATGTGTTTGATATTCAGCAGGGCGTAGCGATTAGTCTTTTTGTCAAGTCTCATAAAGCGTCTCAAAAACCCGCGAAGGTATTTCATGCGGGGCTATGGGGAGGGCGTGAGGAAAAATATGCCTGGTTAGAAAAGCAGGAAGTGAAAACGACAGATTGGGAAGCGTTAAAACCTTCTTCACCATTTTATTTGTTTATTCCGCAAGATGTAACGAAGCGTTCTGAATATGAACACTATTGGAAAGTCACTGATATGATGCCCATTAATGTATTAGGTTTTCAAACGCACCGTGACGATTTTGCGATTGCTTATGAAAAAAAAACCATTAAAAAACGTCTTTTAGAAATGCGTGAGCCTGAAATTTCTGATTATCAATTTGCCAACAAGTATGGTTTAAAAGATAATCGTGATTGGAAATTGGCTAAAAATCGCCAAATTTTACAAGAAAACGATAATTGGCAAAGTAAAATTGTTTCTTGTCTCTATCGTCCTTTCGATTCACGTTATTGTTATTTTAGCAAAATCGCAATGGATTGCCCCAGACGTGAATTGCAAAATCATGTTGTTGGAAAAGAAAACCTGATAATTAATTTAGCTCGTATCGTTAAATTAAGTGAATGGCGACATACACTCGTCGCATCGATACCATCAACAGCGATTTGTATGGATGTTAATGGTTCGTACAGTTTTCCTCTTTATCTTTACCCCACAGAAAAGGACGAATTTCTTAACGGTAATGGTAAACCTAAACCAAAGAGAAAACCCAATTTCGCCCCAAACTTCATCAAAGACGTAGAAACCCGTCTCAAACTACAATTTATCGACGACGGCACTGGCGATTTAACCACCACTATCGGCCCAGAAGATATCTTTCACTATATGTACGCCGTTTTTCACAGTCCAACTTACCGCCAACGTTATGCCGAATTTCTCAAAATCGACTTTCCGCGTTTACCCCTAACCCGCGACAAAACGCTATTTCAACAACTCGCCAATTTTGGAGCGCAACTGGTAGCCATTCACCTAATGGTAGCCGATATTGAGAGCGATAACGGTTATCCAATCGAAGGCGACAACGTGGTTGATAAAATCACTTATAAAAACGAAAACGTCTATATCAACAAAACCCAATACTTCGATAACGTCAGCGAAGCCGTCTGGCAATTCCATATTGGCGGCTATCAAGTTTGCCAAAAATGGCTCAAAGACAGAAAGGGTAGAAAACTCAGCTATGATGATTGCAACCATTATCTCTATATTCTAGCCGCTTTGGAACAAACCATTGATTTAATGGCGAAAATTGATAAAACCATTCCAGAATTTCCCTTGTCTTGAATGGATATTATAATTGCAAGAATTATATAACTACAAATATATAACTACAAGGATTGTTTATTCGATGCGGATAAGTGCGTGGTGATGCACAGTTTTTATCCTTTATTATTTCATATATATAACTACAAGGATTGTTTATAAGAAAGGATAAGTTCGTGGGAAAGCACAGTTTTTATCCTTTATTATTTATATAAGTAATCCTTGTTGTTAGAAATATCTATAATCCAAACGTACAGCATTAAAATTAATGATTAATCCTTTTTGACACTTAAAATATTTCATATAGTGAGAAAATCTTGACAAAGTCAATGGCTTGAATTCCTGAACAGTCACTACCGATAAAAGGAGAGTACCTATCCGAAAAAAATACACTTCTTTGGAACTGAGACTCTGATGATGATACATAAGTACTGAACCATAAATTTTCAGGTATTTAAAAAAAACAGAAAGGGGGCAACCACAAGGGATTGCCCCTACATGACATCATTGTGTAGGGGCAATCCCTTGTGGTTGCCCTTTGTTGTTAAATACCTGTTTATTTGTGCTTCAGTACTTAGCCTTCACTTCTTTGATCACTTCAAAAGAAATTCAAGACATTTTTAATTCGTAATAAAAAGCTCTTCGATAAATTTGTGGTAAATACCCAGCACCTAGCGTTATTAAAATACGATTGGCAATAAAGAGCAATTCTTTGATATCTTCTTTTTCGGCAAGTTGCACTTTGTTAAAGTCAAAAGTATTGGTGAGCGGTGTTTTTTGAGCTAAGTGGTTGGGAAAGGTTTGATGATACCGTAATTTACCACCAAAGTTCGCCAATATGCCAACGGGTTTGTTATAACCTTTTAAATAGGAAATCAATTGCGCCTTATGAAGTGGCAGTACTTCAGGTACCGCTTTTAACTCGACAATGACGGTATTTTCAACCAGAACATCAAGACAATAAAGTCCCACTTGTTCATCAAAATAGAACACATCAAACCATTTTTGAGTTTCTACTTGTAAACCTTGGCTCTGTAATTCCAACTTAAGAGCTTTTTCATAAACTTTTTCTTGCCAGAAATTTCGCAATTGGTTGTAGACTTTGAATAGACAACCATTGATTTGGTAGGTTAAGTTATCATACATATAATATCCTTTCTTATAAACAATCCTTGTAGTTATAGTTTGATTTATGGACAAGTCTAATATCCTTTCTTATAAACAATCCTTGTCGTTATATCTCCTTGTAGTTATATCTCCTTGTCGTTATATCTCCTTGTAGTTATATCTATACAATCCTTGTCGTTAGTTTTATAATGTCCAACTTTCATCCATAAGAGTCTATATAAAATGACAAAACATCCACACTCTCTACTCTCACGCAACATTGTGATGGGATTAATCGGACTGATGCTGTATTTATTCAGTCTATCTGCATGGGCAAGCACTGATCCCCCTCAAGATATCCCATTGCCCTTACAACCTTGGATTAACTGGGTATTACCTGAATCTCAGGATTATACTTGCCCCTTCGAGTATAACAAAACGACACAACACTGTCGTTGGCCCTCGCGTTTAACGCTGAATGTCAGCGCAACACAGGCTAAATTTAGCCAACAATGGCAAATCTATAGCGAGGGTTGGTTGGCGCTACCTGGTAATGCAAAACATTGGCCTCAAGCAGTACAACTCAACGACAAGCCCGCAATTGTGAGCGATCGTCGCGGTGTACCCAGTATCTTTGCGCCTCAAGGCTTATTGACGATACAAGGCACATTTCAATTCTCGCGCCGACCCGAATTTGTGCAAATGCCACAACAAACGGGTTTACTTGATTTGACGATTGACGAAACGGCGATTGCTATGCCACAAATTGATAATCAAGGCAGATTATGGCTCACAAGGCAAACTGATGATCAAGCGGCCGAAGAAAATCGGTTAGATATACACGTTTATCGTCGCATAAACGATGACATTCCCTTACAAGTCATCACCCGTATCGAGCTAGATGTAGCCGGCCGTCACCGTGAAATCGTATTAGGCCCCGTCATGCTTAATCGGCATATCGCCATGTCTTTAGACAGCCCTTTACCCGCGCGGTTAGAAAGCGATGGTAGTTTGCGACTGCAAGTGCGGCCCGGTTCATGGGTTTTAATGTTACGCTCTCGCCAACAGGGAGCAACTTATAAATTAACCTTGACACCGTCAGAAGGGCAATGGGTAGATGAAGAAATCTGGGTTTTTAAGGCCCATCATGATTTACGCATCGTAGAAATAGGCGGTGTCACGGCCATTGATCCCCAACAAACCGCACTGCCATCAACGTGGCGGCAATACCCCGCCTATCAAGTGCGTGCTGGCGACACCTTAGAATTGATCGAAAAGCGCCGTGGTGATCCTGAACCAGCGCCAGATAGACTACAACTTGAACGGCATTTTTGGTTAGATTTTGATGGCCAAGGTTACAGTGTACAAGATCACATCACAGGCAGCATGACGCGAGGATGGCGTTTAGAAATGGCCGAACCGGGTATATTAGGGCGCGTCGCAGTCAATGGGCAAGATCAATTTATCACCCGTTTAGAAGAGGGGGGCAATACGGGCGTTGAAATGCGACGCGGACAAATTGATTTAGTCGCCGATAGCCGTTTAGAAACGGCTGTCAGTGAATTACCCGCCGTCGGCTGGGCGCATGATTTCCAAAACGTGAAGGCCACATTACATTTACCACCAGGCTGGGGTTTATTAAATGCCACAGGCGTAGACGATGTACCGAGAACCTGGCTAAAACGATGGACACTCTTGGATTTATTTATAGTCCTGATCATGGCCGCCGCAATCGGCAAACTTTGGCATTGGGCGTGGGGCGCTTTGACACTGCTCACCATGGTATTGATTTCCCATGAAACCAACGCACCTTACTGGATTTGGTTAAATATTATTGCCGCCATTGGCTTATTGCGCGTTTTACCGGAAATAGGCTGGTTTAGCCGCATAGTGCGTTCGTATCGGAATTTAAGCTTAATTGCTTTATTAATCATCGCCTTACCCTTTATGATGCAACAAGCGCGGCAAAGCCTCTATCCACAACTTGAAAAACCGTGGACAAAATTAGATATGCCTGTTCAGACAACGTACACAGCCCCTTCTTCAGCAGAGGCGTATGCCGAAATGGCTCGTCTTCAACCAGTCCAAAAGTCGATGCCGTCTTTAGACATGCCACCTAGAATGATGGATAGTTTGCCTCAACAAAAAGCTGATTCGGCTTCGGTTGAAATAGGCAAATATAAAGCTGATTCGGCTTCGGTTGAAATAGGCAAAAAACAGTTACTACAAATTGATCCCAATGCCCAAGTGCAAACTGGCCCCGGATTACCCCAATGGGAATGGCGTGCTATAACCATGCATTGGAGTGGCCCAGTTCAACACAATCAGACAATTGACTTATGGTTATTCTCGCCCATCATGAACAGTGTCTTAGGGTTTATGCGCGTCATACTGTTGGCTATCCTGATAGTCTTCTTTTTATCGATTTCTTGGGGAAGCGGCGCACGACGCTTGTTAAAAAAGGCCTATTTTCAATTGTTCAATAAACCTACCCCAGCGGCCATGACAACAGTGCTGTTAGCAGGTTTATTACTCTGTTGGCCGGTTATCAATCACGCTGAAACGCCTGCAAATCAAGAAGTTGCGGAACAACGTATTCAACTCCAAGATTCAATGATAAACGCTCACCTCAATGATTCAAGGGTAGAAAAACCGTTGAATCAGCAAGAGAAAAATCAATTGATTTTTAACCGGATGATATCAGAAGCCAATCCTCAGACTGAAATAAGCATTATTGAATTTCCACCTCAATCATTATTGGATGAGTTGGAAACACGCCTGTTAGCACAGCCAGATTGTTTACCTTACTGTGCCAATAGCCCACGTCTTTTTCTGGAATTAGAAGCGAAGCAACTCAGTGGCCGTATGGCAATACATAGCCAAACTGATACCGCCGTGCCACTACCCGGATTAGCAAAACAATGGTTACCTCAACAAGTGCGACTGAATGGCGAACCCGCACAAGGCTTATTACGCAATTCAAAAGGGCAACTCTGGATCAGCCTGACGAAAGGAATTCATGAAATCCACTTCACAGGCCGGTTACCCAATCGTAATACCGTGCTGCTCCCATTACCGCTAAAACCGCATCAAGTTAAAGTCAAAGCCAAGGGTTGGCGCGTCGAAGGGGTACATGAAAATGGTATCGCTGATGCTCAATTGCAATTTACCCGCGAACAGCTAGATGACTCTCAACAGGCTGAATTAGAAATGGGCAGCTTGCCCCCATTTGTACAAATCGAACGCACTTTATTATTAGGCTTAGATTGGCAAATTGAAACCCGCGTCATTCGCAAAACCCCACGGGGAACAGCGATAGTCTTAGAAATCCCCCTGCTCAAAGGCGAATCAGTTACCAGCGAACAAATTCGCGTAAAAGAAGGCAAAGCCTTAATCAACCTCTCACCGAATGCTTCTGGAATCAGTTGGACATCGGTATTTGATAAACAAGAAACGATAAGCTTAACGGCCCAAAACAATACCAATAGTTGCGAAGTCTGGCGTTTAGATGCCAGTGCCATCTGGCATGTTGAGATTGAAGGAATTCCAGTCGTGCATCATCAAGATAAGGGACGTTGGTTACCTGAATGGCGGCCTTGGCCGGGCGAAACGGTTACTCTAAACATTAACCGGCCAGGTGGGGTTACTGGGCAAGTGCTCACAATAGATCGTAGTCAGCTCATCGTCAGCCCTGGACAGCGTACCACCGATAATGTGTTACGATTAAATTTACGCAGCAGTCGTGGTATGCAACACCAATTAACGCTACCCAAAGAAGCTCTATTGCAATCGGTAGAAATCAATGGCAAATCGCAACCCATACGTCAAGACGGCCAATTTGTCACCTTGCCCATCACCCCAGGAACACAACAAGTTGAGCTACGTTTTCAACAACCTATTGGCATTAGCCAACATTTTTCCACACCCAACATTGGGCTCGGTATTGACAATGTCAACACCCTGATTGAAATCAACATGCCTAGAGAGCGTTGGATATTGTTTACTGGCGGTGATCCCATCGGCCCAGCCGTCATGATTTGGGGCATTTTAATCGTCATCGTCTTAGTCTCAGTCGGACTAGGACAAATTTCACTCACCCCATTAAATACCTTGCATTGGCTACTGTTAGGGATTGTATTAAGCCAAGTCAAAGTAGAACTCATGTTAGTGGTTATCGCATGGTTTATTCTGTTAGGTTGGCGAGCCCGTATTTCTCCTGATTTACCAGCCCTGAAATTCAATGCCATTCAATTTGGCATATTGATATTGACAGGCATTGCATTAACCACCTTAGTGTTTGCCATAAAGCAAGGATTACTCGGCCATCCAGACATGCACATCGCCGGCAATGGATCAAGTGCTGGCTATTTACGTTGGTATGAAGATCGTACCAGCGGCATCATTCCGCAAGTTTGGGTATTTTCTTGGTCAATGTGGATTTATCGCATCGCCATGTTACTCTGGGCATTATGGTTATCCTTTGCCCTGCTACGCTGGTTACGCTGGGGATGGGAATGCTTCAGTACCCATCAATTATGGAAACCTTGGCGATCTAGTACAACGGATTAACGGTATAAACGGATTGATTTATAGTGATTAAAAGGCACGGAATGACACACACGGAATGAATTTTTCCGTGTTTTCCGTGTTTTTCCGTGGCAAAATCCACCCTTCCTCTCAAAAAAGCGATATAAAATGTATAATATTAACAAAATCAACAACTTAACTAAACGCTTTTCTCAGAAACGAGAGATTTATCAACAAGCCGATTACAACGAAGCGGAAACCCGCATTGATTTTATCAATCCTTTTTTTAGCGCATTAGGTTGGGATATTGATAATAAAGCCGGCTTAACAGAATCTTATAGATCGGTTGTTCATGAAGAAAGCGTGAAAATTGACAAAGCACCTTATAAACGGCCCGATTATAGTTTTCGTATTGGCGGCGTGCGAAAATTTTTTATCGAAGCGAAAAAGCCATCAATTTCTCTCTCCAGCGATTCAGAATCAGCTTATCAAATTCGCCGCTATGGTTGGAATGCCAAATTATCGCTGAGTATTCTCACCAATTTTGCCGAATTCGCCGTTTATGATTGCCGCCTCAAACCCGAAAAAGAAGATGATCCCAGCATTGGGCGCGTGTGGTATCTCAAATATACCGATTATCGTGAACACTGGGAAGAATTAGTTGAACGATTTTCTTATGACGCCGTTTGGCAGGGAAAATTTGATCACTATGCGACTGCGACAAAAAAAGGCGCTATCGAAGTGGATACCGCTTTTTTGAATGAGATGGAAACATGGCGCGAAAAATTAGCGCACCATATTCTTTCAAACAATGCCAGTTTAACCCAGCGTCAACTGAATTTGGTTGTTCAGCAAACCATTGATAGGATTATCTTTTTACGGATTACTGAAGATCGTGGAATTGAAGATTATGGGCGTTTATTAGGCCTGACTAACGGCCCCCAGATTTATAAACGTTTATTTGAATTATTCAATCAAGCTGATGAACGTTATAATTCAGGGCTCTTTCATTTTAGAGAGGAAAAAGGGCGCGAAGCCCCGGATACATTAACATCCCGTTTAAAAATAGGCGATGATGTCTTAAAAAATATCATTCAGAATCTGTATTACCCCATAAGTCCTTATGAATTTTCAGTCTTGCCAGCCGATATTTTGGGGCAAGTGTATGAACGATTTTTAGGTAAAGTCATTCGTCTTACCACCCAAAATCAAGTCATTATTGAGGAAAAGCCAGAAGTCAAAAAGGCCGGTGGTGTTTATTACACGCCCCGTTATATCGTTGATTATATTGTCAAACAAAGCATTGGCAAGCTGTTGGATGAGAAAAAAGTGCAAGCCAATGGTATTTTGAACAAACTACTGGGCAATGGCAAACTATCAAGCAGTCGCTTGAAAATATTAGATCCCGCTTGTGGTTCCGGTTCCTTTTTATTAGGCGCGTATCAATTCCTACTTGATTGGCACCTTGAGCAATATTTACTTGAACCTGCAAAATTTCTGAAAGGCAAAAAACCACGTCTTTATCAAGCCATCGGCGGCACTTGGAAATTAACCCTTTCAGAACGCAAACGTATCTTATTAAACAATATTTACGGCGTTGATATCGATCCCCAAGCCGTAGAAGTCACCAAACTCTCTTTGTTGTTAAAAGTCTTAGAAGACGAAAACAGTGTCATCTCACAACTCTCATTATTTAAAGAACGAGTTTTACCCGATATCAACAATAACATCAAATGTGGTAACTCATTGATTGGGCACGATTTTTATCAAGGCGAACAATTAGCCCTCATAGATGAAGAAACGCAATATCGCATCAATGCCTTTGATTGGGAAAGCGAATTTTTTGATGTGATGCAAGCAGGGGGATTTGATGCCATCATTGGGAATCCGCCCTACGTTCGCATTCAAACCCTTAAAGAATGGACACCTTTAGAAGTCGAATTTTATAAGGATCATTACCTTGCCGCCAGCAAAGGTAATTATGATATTTATGTGGTTTTCGCCGAAAAGGGATTGAATCTGCTTAATGACAAAGGCTATTTAGGCTTCATTTTGCCTCATAAATTTTTTAATGCCAAATATGGTGAAGCGTTACGAGGCTTATTAGCCAAAGGTAAACATTTAGCAGAAGTTGTTCATTTTGGTGATCAACAAGTTTTTGCGAATGCGACAACCTATACCTGTTTATTATTTTTGAATAAACAAGAGCATGAATATTTTCGTTTTGTCAAAGCACATCATTTATCGGCTTGGCAAAACGACTCAAAAACCGCTAAAATAGAAAAAATTTCCACTGAGAAACTAACAAATGACGAATGGCATTTTGTCATCGGGGCAGACAAGCATTTATTTGAACGATTGAATCAAATGCCGGTGAAATTAGGCAATATAGCTTCTCGGATGGCTCAAGGCATTCGCACCAGTGCGAATGAAGTTTATGTGCTTGATTTGATTTCAGATGAGGGTTCACTTGTCAAAGCGTATTCAAAGCAACTCAATCGTGTTGTCACCTTAGAACGGGCGTTATTATCCTGGTTTTTACAAGGACGTGAGATTAAGGCATATCAAATCGTTCATACGGGTAAAGTTGTTATTATTCCCTATTCAATTCAAAATAGAGAAGTTTCTTTAATTTCTGAAAAAGAATTGAAGCAAAACTATCCACATACTGAGAAGTATTTAAGAGAAAACAAGGCGTATTTGGAAAATCGTGAACGTGGTAGAATGAAAGGCTCGAATTGGTATGGTTATGTGTATCCCAAAAACATTGAAATCATGGCAACCCCAAAACTGCTCGTACCCGATATCGCCAATCATGCTGCCTTTGCTTTTGATACTGTAGGAGAATATGCTTTGACTAGCGGTTATGCTATCACACTCAGAGAATCGATTTCTGAATCGATTTTGTATGTGTTAGGTTTACTCAATAGTCAACTTTTAGAGTTTTATTTAAAACAAGTGAGTACGCCATTGCGGGGCGGTTTTTTTCGTTATTTTACGCAATTTATTGAGCAATTGCCCATCCGCACTATTGACTTTGACAATCCAACTGACAAAGCGAATCATGATCAACTGGTACAATGGGTTGAACAAATGCTCGCACTCAAGAAACAACGGGCGGCTAACAACGATCCCCATACAATGAAAATCATCGAACGCCGAATTGAGGCGACTGATAAACAGATTGATCAATTAGTCTATCGCTTGTACGAC
>Ga0190344_1001072_pt1 | contig 10571 bp, 9 predicted proteins | sample 48721323_MG_FD_161662 | JGI IMG/M metagenome (GOLD analysis project Ga0190344, IMG submission 161662) | Hydrothermal vent microbial mat bacterial communities from Southern Trench, Guaymas Basin, Mexico - 4872-13-2-3_MG | ecosystem: Environmental > Aquatic > Marine > Hydrothermal vents > Microbial... | reverse complement strand
TCCACCGGATAAAATGGCTGAAAAGGGCGAGCCGTTACTCTTGAATTGGCAATTACCAAATTTGAACAATGGCCAATGATACTCGCCAACAACTTATTGCCTCCGATAAATTTTACCACTGCTTGGGGATGATCAAGAAGCTCATGAACAATCCAGATGTGAGGCAATTTGTTTAATCGAGCAGCAAGAGCTCCTCCTAAGGCTACCGAGGAATTACTTATAACAACCCGTGGTGACTTAGATTTCAGGAAAGAGGCCAATTGAATAAGACCGGCTAAATTCAGAGCCCAATTCAAAGGTTGCCGCCACTGCTGGGCGGAGGAGGTAACCCACCATTTTTGAGGGATTACTCTTGTTTGAATTCCTAACTCCACGGCTCGGTGAAAAAACCTTCCGTGGCGGGGGACAACTAATACTTTTTGAAATTTACGAGAATCCAGATGCTTGATAAGCTCAAACAACATCAATTCCGCCCCATTCAATTCAGCCGAATGGGAGACAAAAACCAGCGTTGCTAAGCTCATCTTTAAGGGCCCAGTTCTTGGTAAACTTTCAAAGTTTGCCTGGCCGTCTCTAGCCAAGTGAAGGAGTTTACTCTTTGGTAGCCAGCTCTAACTAATCCTTTTTTTAGGTTAGGCTGCTCGAGAAATTGTTCAATTTTCGTAGCTATATCTTCTGGCTGCCGGGGATCGAAATAAAGAGCTGCTTCTCCAGCCACTTCGGGTATAGCTGGCGCCTGGGAAGCGATGATTGGTAATCCGGAGGCCATGGCTTCAAGAAGAGGCAGCCCAAACCCTTCCGCCAACGAAGGGACAATCAAGGCTTTTGCTCCATGATAATAATACCTCAAATGGGCCGGTGAAGTATAATCCTTGATGATAACCTTCTTTCCTAAACCTAACTGGTTGCTCAAAGTTATCACCTGAGGGAAATCTTTCCCTTGGCGCCCCACTAAAACAAGATATTCTTCTCTTCCCCATTGCTGGAGAAAATGGAAAGCTTTTATTAAAGCAGGCAAATTTTTGCGAGGTTCAAAGGCTCCAACAAAAAGAAAATATTCGGCCGGCAAGCCTTGTTCTTGCTTAAAGCGTGACCAGGCTTTCTTTTCTTTGTCGGCCAGGGTCCAAAAGTCCGCATCAATTCCTAAATAAATTACTCTTACCTTTTTCTCAGCCTCAGGGAAAAAAGAGAGGATTTCCTGGGCCGATGAACGGGAAATAGTGATAATTGCCTGGGCCTCATCGACAGATTTTTTTAAACGCTTTCTAAAAAACTGGCCGGCTGTTTTGTCAGCTAATTTTGGTTCTCGGAGAAAAAAAAGATCATAGATAGTTATAATTTTCTGGCCAAAGGTGGGGATGACAATCGGCGTCGGGGAATGAACGATATCCATCTTTCGCCCAAAGAAAAAGTCAAAAGGAGGCCACCCCCAATGATACCATCCATAATTAATAAGAGTGACGGGGAGGCGAAAATGACGGAATCGCTTTTTGAGCAAGGGAGGAACTTTGGATAAAGGAAACCGGTCTTTCCAGGAAGCTGAAAAAAGATAGTACTCATTTTGATCATCAACCTGAGAAAGAGAAAAAAGGAGGTTTTTTAAATAAACTCCAACCCCGGTTTCTTCCTTCAAAAAAGGACGGACATCTATTCCGATCCGCATTCATGTAACTGTATGATTTAATTAGAGAAAAGTCAAGATAAGCCCTTTGACTAGCTTATCTCTTGCTTTAAAAAAATAGAGAAGGTAATATTTCCAATGAAAGGAGTTTTATTATGGAATCGTTGGAAAAAATTTTTAATAGAATCGAAGAATTCAGAGACGAAATGATTGACCTTCAAATTAGGCTGTGCGGCCTGCCCGCCATCTCGCCCAAAAGTGGTGGGGAAGGAGAGGTTAAAAAGGCCGAATTTTTGCTTGATTTCCTTAAAGATAAAGGTTACGAGACGATCGAAGTCGTCAAAGCCCCTGACTTGGATACTCCCGCCGGATATCGCCCCAACATTATGGCCACCTATAAAGGGCACAATTCTTCAAAAACGATCTGGATCATGACCCATCTGGATGTCGTTCCTCCTGGTGAACTTTCGCTTTGGAAAGGGAACCCTTTTAAAGCCTGGGTGGAAGGGGGAAAAATATTTGGTCGGGGTGTAGAAGATAATCAACAGGATATGGTCGCATCGATTTTCGCTGTGGAAGCTTTTCGAGCCGAAAGAATCCTTCCTAATTACAACGTCGGACTCTTGATGGTTGCCGATGAAGAAACCGGAAGTGAAAAGGGAATTCATTTTGTCCTCCAAAATAATTCATATTTTAAAAAAGACGACTTAATCATTGTTCCCGACGCTGGAAATCCCCAAGGAACGATGATTGAAGTGGCCGAGAAAAGCATCCTCTGGTTAAAATTTATCATTCAAGGCCAACAAGCCCATGCCTCCACTCCGGAAAAAGGAATTAATGCTTTTCGAGCTGGCTCGGCGCTGGTGGTGGAACTCGATTCTCTCTATAAAATTTTCTCTGCGAGAAATTCTCTTTTTGACCCGCCTATCTCTACCTTTGAGCCAACTAAAAAAGAAACCAATGTCCCTAATATCAACACTATCCCTGGAGAAGATGTTTTCTACCTAGATTGCCGTCTTCTGCCGGAGTGTTCCATCGAAGAAGTCGAAGAGGAAATAAAAAGAATTATTAAAAAAGTAGAAAACCAGTACCAAGTCCAAATACATTGGCAGGAAGAACAACGAACCACCGCCGCCCCCCCTACTTCTGCAGAAGCACCGGTGGTTAAAGCTCTCCAGCAAGCTATCCAAGCTGTCTATAAAGTGGCCGGGAAACCAGTCGGTATTGGGGGAGGAACAGTAGCTTCCTTTTTCCGGGAAAATAATTTTGAAGCCGCTTGCTGGTCTAAAGTAGATGATACCGCCCATCAACCCAATGAATACTGCATTATTGATAACATGATTGGGGATGCCAAAGTTTTCGCCCATATTTTTCTTCAAGATTAGCCAAGGAGGGAAAAATGTCAGCATCATCTCCTTCTGCAAAATTTGCTGTTGTGCTTTCTACTGTTCCGGATGAAGCCACCGGTGAAAGCCTGGCTCACCTTCTGCTCGAAAATCGAGTTGCTGCCTGTGTGACTTTAATTGGCCAGGGGATTTCCTTCTTCTGGTGGCAAGACAAAGTCCAAAAAGAATCAGAGTACCTCCTCTTAATAAAGATCCAAGAAGAAAATTTTGATCAACTGGTAGACCTTATCACCCGGCATCATCCCTATGAAGTCCCCGAGATTATTGCTCTTCCTATCGAAAGAGGTTACCCCCCTTATCTGGAATGGGTGGCTAATGAAACTATTTCCTCAGAAGATTGAATTTTTTCCCTAGCTATCTATCTCCCCAACATTTATTATTTTCTTTTCCGGAACTGAATTTGCGCTGAAGCTATTTATCCGATTATCCTCGTTTTGAACCAAGTCATATTTTTTTAGTTTTCCTTTTATTTTCAGCTGACTGGATAGTTAGCCAAGAAGAACCAAAAGGGATTAGGCAAAAGTTGTGAGAAGTGGGTTTTTTTGATATGAATAAGTTCGAATATGAAAAAGCGGAGATGGTTGTCTAAACTATTTTCTAAGGAAAAAGAAGGAGCAACCCTAGGATCACTAGGAGTTGTTTATAATCATGTCTATTGGACGATTCCCTTGAAAAGTCATGTTTTTTCTCCACGTAAATATAGATATTTATATGAACATGTTATTCGGATGGGGATTCAAAAATCTCATTTGGTTTTGTCTCGCCACGCCTCCTACGAGGAATTAAAACTGGTCCACAGTGCCAAATACCTAAAAAAAATCTGGCAAGGTGAATTATCCTCAGCTGATATTCACCGACTGGAAATCCCCTTTTCCCCAGAAATAAGAGAATTTGCCATTTTGACAGTGGGAGGAACCATTCAAGCTGCCGAATGGGCATTAAAAACAGGAATTGCCGTTCATATAGGCGGGGGCTTTCACCACGCTTTTCCTGATCATGGAGAAGGATTTTGCCTGTTAAATGATATGGCTGTGGCCACCGAAAAGTTAAGAAGAGAACAAAGGATAGAAAAAGTTATGATCGTTGACCTTGACGTTCATCAGGGTAATGGAACAGCGGCCATTTTTGCCGGCCGCCAAGATGTTTTTACTTTTTCCCTCCACCAGATGGATATTTATCCCGCCCAAAAAACAAAATCTACTCTTGATGTCGGGCTATGGGCTGGAGATGGTGACGAAACCTATCTTCAGGCCTTGACCACCTATTTTCCCCGCATCGTGGATGACTTCCAGCCAAACCTCCTTTTTTATCTAGCCGGAGCAGATCCTTTTGTCCATGATCAACTGGGCGGCCTAAAAATAAGTAAAGCAGCTCTTAAAAAACGTGACGAGCTGATCATTTTTGAAACTAGGAAGCGAAAGATTCCGTTGGTGATTCTCCCGGGAGGAGGATACGCTTATGACCTTCAAGATACTGTTGACATCCACTTTCAGACCATCAAACTGGCCCGCAAATCAACTCGCCAGTGGTCCTTGTTGAGGAAAAAACTATTCCCCTTTAAATAACTTGGCCTTCTCGAACCAGATAATTTACTTTCTTCTATCTTTCAGAAGAGAAAGAAAAGTTTTAGCTTATTTTTCATCCAGAACGGCTCGCGCCGCCGCCAAGCGGGCAATCGGTACTTGATAAGCTGAACAGCTTACATAATTCAAGTTGATTTGATGACAGAAATAGATCGATCGGGGATCACCACCATGAACTCCACAAATACCTACCTTCAAATCCGGTCGAGTTTCTCGCCCGTTTTTCACCGCCCAATCCATTAACTTCCCTACTCCAGAAACGTCAATTGTCTCGAAGGGATTGTCACTCCACATCCCATGAGTTAGATAATGATTAATAAAAGCAACGCCATCATCACGTGATATGCCAAACGTTGTTTGAGTTAAGTCATTAGTCCCGAAACTGAAAAACTCAGCTTCTTGAGCTACTTCATCGGCTGTGAGAGCAGCCCGAGGAATTTCAATCATTGTCCCCACATGGTAATTAAGTTTTACACCATACTTCTCCATTAATTCCTTGGCCACCGAGACAATAATTTCTTTCTGATGAGCTAACTCTTGGACAGAACTAACCAAAGGGACCATAATTTCGGGATTAACCGGTTCCCCTTCCTTGGCTAACTCACAGGCAGCCTCAAAAATGGCTCGCGCTTGCATTTCAATAATTTCAGGATAAGTTATTCCCAAACGACACCCCCGATGACCCAACATGGGATTAAATTCTGCCAGAGCTTTGACCCGGTCGAGCAGCTTTTCCAGTTCCTCTATTTTTTCTTTTTCTGCTCCCTTACATTTCAACTCGGTTAACTCCACCATCAATTCCTCTTTTTTGGGTAGAAATTCATGAAGGGGAGGATCGAGGGTGCGAATAGTTACCGGGTGGCCCTCCATGGCTTTAAAGAGCTCATAAAAATCTTTTTTCTGAAAAGGAAGTAGCTTAGCCAAAGCAGCCCTTCTTTCCTCTTCCGATTGCGACAAAATCATCTTTTTAATATAGGGCAATCTCTCGGCTTCAAAAAACATATGCTCAGTCCGAGCTAAGCCTATCCCCTCAGCTCCAAAAGCAAAAGCTAGGCGAGCATCTTCAGGCGTGTCGGCATTAGCCCGAACACCCAAGCGACGGACCTCATCTGCCCAGGAAAGAAGTTCCTTAAAGTATTGATAAAGAGGAGAATCTTCAGCTTTTAACTCGCCCCGAAGCACTTGGATTATTTCTGATGGTTTAGTGGTGATTTTGCCCACCAAAACTTCGCCGGTGGTTCCATCAATGGAAATCCAGTCACCTTCCCGAACTACCGTTGAATCAACCTTCATGTATTTTTGTTCGGGGTTAAGTTGCAAGATTCCACACCCCACTACAGCCGGTTTGCCCATTTGGCGCCCAACAACAGCCGCATGAGAAGTCATTCCTCCCGTGGCCGTTAGAATTCCTTGTGAAGCACTCATTCCGTGGATATCATCAGGGGAAGTTTCTTCTCGAACAAGAATAACTTTATTCCCTCTTTCTTTCCACTCGACCGCTTCTTCAGCTGTAAACACAACTTGGCCCGTGGCTGCCCCCGGAGAAGCAGCTAGGCCTTTGGCCAGCACTTCCCGCTTTTGCTTTTCTTGGAAGTCAAAAACAGGATGGAGAAGTTGATCCAAAGCCTGGGGATCAACCTGACGGAGAGCATCTTCTTTGGTAATTAATCCCTCATGAACCATATCAACGGCAATTTTTACAGCGGCCATTCCCGTTCGTTTGCCGTTGCGGGTTTGCAGCATATAAAGCTTGCCTTCCTGGATGGTAAACTCAAAATCCTGAGCATCGCGATAATGCTTTTCTAAACTAGTTGTTATCTCCACCAATTCCTGAAAGGCTTCCGGCATTTGATGAGCAAGTTCTTTGATGGGAAACGGAGTTCTAATGCCGGCTACCACATCTTCTCCTTGGGCATTAATAAGATACTCACCAAATATTTCTTTTTCGCCAGTAGCAGGATTCCTGGTAAATCCCACTCCGGTGCCTGAATGAGGGCCGAAATTCCCAAAAACCATTTGTTGAACGTTAACCGCTGTCCCCAAATCATCAGGAATATGATTCAAACGTCGATAGGTAATGGCTCGCGGATTATTCCAACTATTAAAGACAGCGGAAACCGCCATAAATAACTGCTCGTAAACATCTTGCGGAAAATCACGACCTGTCTTTTGCTTGACCAATTCTTTATAGCGAACGATTAATCCCTCCAGGGCTTCCGGAGAAAGCTCATAATCCTGATTGACGTTGGACTCTTGTTTTACCTCTTTTAAAATTTCCTCAAATTTTCGCTTTTCTACCTGAAGAACAACATCGCTGAACATCTGAATTAAACGCCGATAGCAATCCAAAGCAAACCGGCGGTCGTCACTCTTTAGAGCCAAACCTTCCACTGTCTGGTCATTTAAACCCAGGTTGAGGATGGTATCCATCATTCCAGGCATTGAAAATTTAGCTCCCGAGCGGACAGAGACAAGGAGAGGATTTTGGGGATCACCAAATTTCTGACCAGTAGCTTCTTCCAGTTTTCGTAAATTAGCTAAAATTTCCTCTTGTACCTGTTCGGTTAGCCTGTTTCCAGACTTCAAAAAAAGATTGCAGACTTCGGTAGAAACAGTAAACCCTGGAGGAACAGGTAAACCAATACCAGCCATTTCGGCCAAATTAGCTCCTTTTCCTCCTAGAATATCGCGCATATCTTTATTTCCTTCAGCTAAGCCTTGTTTGAAAAAGTAGACGTACTTTTTGCCCATTCTATTCTCCTTTTTGATTTTAGGGTTTAAGGCAACAAGCCTTTTAAAATGGGGCGTGATTTCTAAGCTGCCCTATAAATAAATACTATAGCCATTAAACAGAAAAAAATCAATGTTTTGCCGGAAAATTGCCCAGAATTTACCCCAAAAGTAGTAAAAAGAACTACGCTTTATTCTTTCTGAAGCACTAAAGTAAACCCCAAGCCTCTTCTCTCTAACAGTCAATAGTGATTGGAAGTTTGGAAAAGCCCCCATTTATGAGTTCTCCCCCGTCCGGATTATTTTAAGTTGACTTTTGGAAATAAATAATTATATAGTTGGGGCAAATAAACAAGGAGGCCCGGGATGGATTTAGTCTCAAAAGTTCAAAACCTTATTCTCAAACCTCGAGAATCATGGATAGCAATTAAAACAGAAGATACTCCTGTTAAGGATCTCTTTACTTCTTACGCCGTAATCTTAGCTGCCATTCCCGCTATTGCTCATTTTATTGGGCTAGGAATGGTGGGAAGAAATATACCCTTTGTTGGTTGGTATCGTTATAGTCTTGGCTCTGCCTTCCTCTATATGATTTTGAGTTACGCTTTCTCTCTATTATCAGTCTATATTGTTGGATTTATAATTAATGCTCTTGCTTCCACCTTCAACTCCACCCCTAATCTGAACAAAGCCATGGCCCTGGCTGTTTATTCTATGACTCCTTACTGGGTTTCAGGAGTTTTCTATATTTTCCCTTGGCTAGGCATACTTGTAAACATAGTGGTTATGCTTGCTGTATTATATGGCCTTTACATCCTGTATCTCGGCTTTGCCGAAGGAATGCTTGAGACCGCACAAGAGAAAGTTCTACCCTTCTTCATTGTTTCTTTGGTGGTCACCATCGTTATCTTAATTATAATCAGTATTATTCTCGGCGGAATTTTTGCTGTTGGAGCTGTCAGCGGAGCTTACTAATAATCAACAATACCCAAAATCATCTTTTTTCCTAAGCCCAAATTTACCCGGCCTTAAAAGCTCTTATTTAATCTTTTATAATTATTAGCGTCTTTCCCCAAGGCTTTTCCTCTCTAATTTTTTTGTAATTAGGTGGAAGCTTATCCTCTGAATAATCAATTCTGCTCTTTTCCTTTTTAACCTCTTAGATGGCGTGGTTCTACCGTTTAATTGCTTTAACTAATTGCTTCTTGGATTTCTTCGACAATTTTGGCAAAGGCTTTCTCGGGATGATCAGCCGCAATGATGGGGCGGCCGATAACCATAAAATCTGCTCCTCCCTCAATCGCTTGGCGAGGGGTAGTGATTCTCTTTTGATCATTTGCTGCCGCCCAGGTCGGCCTAATTCCAGGAGTAACTAGAATCATTCTCCCCTTGGTTAATTGAGCCACATCTTGTACTTCTTGCGCTGAACAAACCAGGCCATCCAAACCATAATTCATCGCTGACCTGGTTAATTTTAAAACTAATTGGGAGGGAGTTAATTCGAAACCAATCTCTTTTAAATCTTCGCCGGAGAGGCTGGTTAAAACGGTTACTCCCAAAAGAAGAGGTTTTTTCTCTGGCCCCTTTTTTCCGGCTTTCACCACTTCCACCGCTCTCTTCAGCATCTCTTTCCCCCCGGCCACATGGAGAGTGAGCATATTAACTCCCAGGCGAACAGCCTCTTCCACGGCTTGAGCCACCGTGTTGGGAATATCATGCAATTTCAAATCCAAAAAAACTTCTTTTCCTTGGGCTATTATCTCCCTAACTAAAGGGGGCCCTTCGGTTATAAAAAGTCGGAGGCCAATTTTAAAAAAGCGAGCTTGTGGAAGAAGGCTGACCAGATGAAGCGCTTCGTTACGGGAAGCAACATCTAGAGCCACGATTATCCTTTCTTTTCCTATTGAAGTATTCTTCCCAAGATTTTTTTCCTGGCTCATAATAAGCTCCTTTTCTCTTTATTAAGTTTTCTGTTTTTCTCTCCGAGGTCGAAAGGAACCAATGTAATCTTCAATCCGAGATAATTGCTTCTTTTGACAAAAATTTTGTAACTCATCGATAATTTGGAGGGTTACCCGCGGATTAACAAAATTGGCAGTGCCCACTTCAACGGCTTTGGCCCCCACGGCTAAAAATTCTAAAGCATCATACCCGGTAACTATCCCTCCTATTCCCACCACCGGAACTTTTACTGTCTGAACAACCTGATAAACCATCCTTAAGGCCAAAGGCTTGATAGCCGGACCACTCAATCCTCCCCAAACATTAGCTAGTTTAGGTTGTCCTGTCTCAACATCCACAGCTAAGCCAAGAAAGGTATTGACTAAAGAAAGAGCATCACTACCGGCTTCTTCAGCCGCCCGGGCAATAATGGTGATATCAGTAACATTGGGAGATAACTTGGTCATAATCGGCCGTTGGGTGGCTTTTTTAACTCTCGAAACAATCCGAAAAGTGGCCCGCGCATCAAGAGCCGGACACTGCCCTCCTTCCTTAACGTTGGGACAGGAGATATTCAACTCGTAAAAAGCAATGCCCGGATGATCATCGAGATAGCGAACTACTCTTTCATACTCGTCATCGGTATTCCCACAAACATTGACAATAACGGTCGCCTGCTGTTGATGCAACTGGGGTAGAACTTCCCGGGCAAAGGCTTCAACCCCTATGCCAGGTAAACCAATAGCATTGAGCAGACCAGCTGTGGTTTCTACTAGGCGAGGAGGCGGATTTCCCTGGCGAGGCTCAAAATATAAACCTTTGACCACCACCCCCCCTAATTTTTTTAATTCCAGGAAAGGAATCATTTCCAGGCCATATCCGCAAGTGCCACTCGCCGTAAAAATTGGATTTGACAAGCGAATAAATCCCAAATCTACCGAAAGATCAACCATCACTCCCCCTTCCATTTTGCCAAAGTAACCATAACCAGACGCCTCACTACTTGATTTCTCTCTTTCTCAAACAAGACCAATGAATCATTCTTCCTCAGACCACTTTATGTCTTCTCTCGAAAACACCGGACCTTCTTGACAGATCCTTACTAATTGGTACTCCTGGCCTCGTTTAATCCAGCGAACACATCCCCAACAAACTCCAAAGCCGCACCCCATGAAAGCTTCCAAAGAAAACTCCCCGGGCAAATTCCACCTCCGGAGTAATTCGGCGACCTTTTTCATCATGGCTTCGGGACCACAAACAAAAGCTTTTTTTGCCAGAGGCGAGAGAACT
>Ga0190344_1001068_pt1 | contig 10598 bp, 6 predicted proteins | sample 48721323_MG_FD_161662 | JGI IMG/M metagenome (GOLD analysis project Ga0190344, IMG submission 161662) | Hydrothermal vent microbial mat bacterial communities from Southern Trench, Guaymas Basin, Mexico - 4872-13-2-3_MG | ecosystem: Environmental > Aquatic > Marine > Hydrothermal vents > Microbial... | reverse complement strand
TTTGTTGCCTGATTTAACCTATTTAGAAAATATACTGAAAAACGCACAATTATAAAAACCGCCGCCTGATTTAACCTATTTACTCGATGTTCAAGTTTTTCAGGTTATTTCGCTTTACGATTTCACAGCTCCAAAGTTTTTGCGTGTTTCCTGAGCTTGTCTTCGGTGTGCAAAAACTTTTCCTGCTTTTGAGTGTTTAAATAGGCAACTTGCAACTTATTGATTTTTAATGTTATTTATATTTTATCTAAAACTATATTTCTTTCTTTATAAATCAATAGTTTACAAAAAACTTGAAGATCGAGTATTTAAAAAATCCTGATTATAACGGATTTTGGGGAGGGCCATTTTAATGAATTGTTTTTCACGCAAAAGTTTTGCGCGCGAAGCTAAATGTGAAATTGTTTTTCACTTAACAAGTTTTTGCGCGCAAAAACTTTATTTAGCTTCGCTGATCTTCGATTCACGCTAAAGTTTCGCTTCGCGAAACAAAGCGCGTGAAATCGTGAAATTGTTTTTCACGCTAAAGTTTTTGCGCGCAAAAACTTTATTTCACGCTAAAGTTTCGCTTCGCGAAACAAAGCGCGTGAAATCGTGAAATTGTTAATTTATTAATTATAAATGCCGTTATTACTAGTAACTGATTGTTTTTTAATGATAAACCAATAAGCCAGCCGTTTTTTAAAAACCATAAATAAAATAATGTATTAACCCAAAATGACTCGTTAAAAAACACTCAAACCATACCGAATGCTTTGAAATAAGCGCCTCCCAAAAATCCGTTATAATCAGAAAAAATCGACTAAAAAACGCACAATTTGGTTTTGTGTGTTCGCTATAGAAGTTTGGGCATCTTGCCATTTTCCCGCTCTAAAGTTTTAAATCAATATACAATCTTTGTCCTTAGGTTTTAAAAGCGGGAAAACAGCATCAGCAAATAAATCAGTCAAATACTCAATATACACATAGCGAAGCTTTTTGAAGAGCCTAATGTATCGCCATTCGCGAAGCGAATTATCGCCGTCTAAATCTTGAAGTGCCCAAATAGCCCCAATCCTTTAAACGTTCACGGGCATATTGCGCTTGCTCGCCTTGTTCAGTGAATTGCAGAAAACGGGCGTATTCACTGGCAGCTGCTTGTTTGTCTTGCATCCCTTCTAAGCTGGCAGCCTTTAAAAATACAGTATTGGGATTGCCAGGTAATCTCTTTTCGTAACCATCAAAGTCTTGAAAAGCCTTATCAAATCGGTCGCTCATCATATTCGCGATACCGCTAATATGGTGGGCTTGGGCTTCTGTGGGGTAAACTTGTTTAGCGAGTGATGCATAGTGACGTGCCTCATCGGTTTTTTCTTGGGTTAATTGGCATTGACTCATCATCATCAGGGCTGCATAGTCGTCAGGGGCGTATGTCAAAGCCTTTTTAAATTGCCGTTCTGCCGGGCCAAGTTGTTCGCTTGCCATCTCTTTTTCACCTTGTTGCATCGATTCGATGGGCTTTTTTAACCGCCGCAGCCTCGCCGTGTTGTCCATGTAACGTTCTCGATAAAGAGAAGTGTTTTTTAGGGAACGATATTGCGCATTGGTCGCCGCCTTAGCCGTTTGATAGCGTTCGGAACTCATGGGATGACTTTGAAACATCATGTCAATGGTACTGGGTTTGTGCTTGGACATAGTGTTCAATAGTTCCATGAGCCCTACCATGCCTTCTGGATTCTGTCCTGTTTTAGTCATATATTGCATACCCAAGGCATCCGCTTGGCGTTCATCATCCCGGCTATAGCGGGCCAGTAGTACACCCGCTCCAATTTGTCCCAGTAAAGCGATTAAGTGGGCATACTTTCTATACTTTTCGGATAAACTGAGAATCAGGGTACCCACAACTAAAGCAGCATTGATTAGCATGCCTTGGCTCATTTGTGAAGCCGTGTGGCGTGCGTTGACATGGCCGATTTCATGACCTAATAAACCCGCCAATTCCCCCTCATTTTGTAGTGCTAACAAAATGCCGCGTGTCGTCGCGATGCTACCGCCCGGAAAAGCATAGGCATTGACATAAGTCGCATTGACACCCCGAAAAGAATAGGGCATCTGTGGACGGTGAGAGACAGCAGCCATCTTTTGACCCACTTCACTGATATAATTATTAAGGGCCTCATCTTGTACGGGCCCATAATCGGCGGAGAATTGATGGGGGGAATTTTCTTTATCTAATTGAATTTCTTTTCTTTCAGAAACCAGCATCAGTTGCGGATTACCACTGACAGGATTAACGGCGCACCCTGTTAGAGCAACACTGGCAGTGGAGACAGAGGCCAGCCATAAAAAATCTCGGCGTGTCATCTTTCCGGTGTAAAGTCGTTCTTCAAGATGGTATGACATGATATTTTCCTCGGTATATGATGATATAAGTAGGAGGAGTATTTTAACAAAATAATCAAATGGTGTATTAAAATAGAGTACAAAATTTCAAAAAAGTAGCAAAATAAAATAATTATGCTATCAAACTTGATTCCTACATTCATCACACCGAATGGTAGCGATTGAAGCAATTGAAGCAATATAACTCATTTATTTATATTGCAAGTTCACAAGTTTAACCCAACCTACGTGCTATATTCTTCTTGCTCAATTAAATTCGCTAGAAATTCTAATGCTCCATAAATCCTAGAAGAATTATCTATGGTATAGTTTTTTTCATTTTTAGTAAAGATATCTATTTTCAATCGCCCAAACTGCCATAAATTACCATCAGTAACGATTCCATATACAGGCTTTTCCACATTTTCATTAATCTTTTGCGATGCAACTAATTCAGCTAAACATTGCCCCCAGCCTTGTTCAAAATCATTCTTTTTTGCTTCTACAACTATAACAATAGGAGTTTCTAGTACTGTTTTACCAAGCGATGATTTTTTTGAAAAAATATAATCTGGTGTACCAGATAACACAGCATCAAAAACAATGCTTTTTTGTATCCAAAACGAATATTTTTCGCTATGGTTTTTGTACATCTCCCTTAATAGAGGAGATATAATCAATTCGCTACGAGAAGCTTCTGATGAAAATATATCAATGTTTTCTTTGTTAAACTCAAAATCCTCAATAAAGCCTTGAGAAAGAGCAACCTCTTTTTCTGAGATAAATAAGCCATCTTCATATTTTATCTTATAAGCTTTCTGTACCTCAGAAATACTTTTAAATTCGCTAAATGACATGAGAGTTATTCCAAACCTGACAGGTTTTAAAAACCTGTCAGGTTTTCATCGCAGTAGCTCTACCCGCTGGCTACTTTAACTGGTTTTCTGAAACTGTTTCGTGATATATCCTATCTTATCTATGATGCCAGAGACATCACGGATATATCCCCCTGTTTTATCAACGGTCAATACATCGTCTTCTAGGAGATAAAATTCCCACTCAACTCCATCTGTGATAATACCGTACACCTTGCGTTGCTCAAATTGTTTGAGCGTCGCATACATTTCAGCCAAACACTGCCCAATGCCCTAGCCTATTTGGCTTGGTTTGACTTCTCTCACAGTAAAGCATTTGTGTAATAAATATTGTACGCATGTAAACTCAACGCACAGTCATACATCAATTTAAGGGCAGACACGCAGGTATGCCCCTACAAAACATCACGTTTTTAGAAACTGTAGGGGCTGCCCTTGCGTGTTCGCCCTTGCTTAAGTTAATGGCATTGAGTCATACATCCCCTTTAACTGATGAGCTAAATCGGAGGTTTCTTCTTGTTTGAGAGCAATCGGAGGATCGAAAAACGCCCCCACATCATTGATCATACACGCACGTAATAAGACAAGCGTGACCGGCAAGTGGCTACGTCTCGCTTCATTCGTATCCTCATTGAGCGCAAAACGCCTCTTGATTTCATCTACCGCCTCTTGCGTCTCAGGGTATTCGTTGCCACTTGGAATTAAGCCTTCAAACAAATTGCCTGTTAGTACCTCAAAAATTTTTTCGAGTTCGTCAGTTGAATACCCTTTGTACTCACTAAATGACATATTCAATATCTCCAACGTAACATGAATGACATATGCCTTGCACGAATCTCATCTATAAATCAACTCGTCCCAATGATTTGAGCTCAGTACAATTAAGTACTGAACCATAAATTTTCAGGTATTTTATCTATAATGCCTGTAGAGACGCGATGCTTCGCGTCTCCGCGATGCTTCGCGTCTCTGCAAAAAACGAGATTTGCGAAGCATCGCGTCTCTGCAAAAAACCGGAGACGCGAAGCATCGCGTCTCTACTCAAAACCGGAGACGCGAAGCATCGCGTCTCTACTCAAAACCGGAGACGCGAAGCATCGCGTCTCTACAATGAGTTAGATAAAACTGATTTTCAAGCAAAAGTTGAGGCAAACAAAAACTTTATTTCACATTTCACATTTCACGCTAATGTTTCGCTCCGCGAAACATTAGCGTGAAATAAAGTTGCGCGCAACTTTTGCGTGAAATAAAGTTTCGCTTCGCGAAACTTTAGCGTGAAATCCTGAAAAGGTGGATCGGGGCAAGCACAAGGGATTGCACCTTTGCTGTAAAATACCTGTTTATTCGCCATCCTCAGCTGACAGAATGTCAAAGCCTTGTTCCTCCAAATAATCGGTTAAGACTCCTAAGTTAGTTGGGTTATCATCCACAATCAAGAGCGTGTATCCTTGATAGCTGGGTTGAGTCGAGATTTCAGTATTCATTTTTATTCCTCTGTTGTCTGAATCAAAATGAATGGCATTATCAAAGTAAGCGGGAATAGGTTGCAACCCGCGCCGTAGGGGCGAACCTACGTGTTCGCCCTGAAGCCGTCATTATCTGAAAAGCCGTAGGGGCGAACCTACGTGTTCGCCCTGAAGCCGTAATCCTCAATGAAAGCCAAGATTTGTTTTCCCTTGAAACCTTTAGCGAGTTCTTGTAGTTTGCTGGCAAACGGCTGATATTTCGGATCGATGGCCTCAAGCTGTAAAGCTTGTTCCTTAATTCGTCGCATGTTGCCCATCCTCGCCAACTTGTACAAGGCTTCTAACTTGTCAGCAGGTGGCGATATCATTGGTGCAGACTGGGCAAGCTTGCTCTCTTCATCGCTTTCTAGCCCGATCTCTTTGTAAATCCAGTCCAGTTTGAGATGTTCAACCAACATCTGAGAGAGTTTATCCTCTTCAATGGGTTTGGACAGAAAGGCATTACACCCGGCGATAAGGCTTTTTTCTTGATCCGCTTCAAAAACACTGGCGGAATTGGCAATGATTGGGGTGTTGTTGAACTCACTGAGTTGCCGTAAGCGTTGGGCCGCTTCAAAACCCGTCATCACTGGCATGACTAAATCCATAAATATCATATCGGGATGAATTTCTTGGGCGAGCGAAACGCCTTCTTGACCATTTATGGCTTCAACGACATTAAAATCCAGTAATTTCAACAGATTGAGTAAAATTTCTCTATTTTGTTGGTTGTCATCGACTATCAAAAGGGTTCGCCGTTTTCCCCGATAACCAATGACTTGCTGTGTCTTTTGCCTAGCCTCCGCTTTGACATCAATGATGGGCAATGCGATTTCAAACCAAAAGTTGCTACCTTTGCCAAATTCGCTATCAACTTTGATTTCACCGCCCATCAATTCGACTAATTGACGGCTAATGGCTAAACCTAAGCCAGTACCTGCTGCCCGACGGCTGGTATCGCCTACCTGTTCAAAAGGGAGGAATATCTTGTCGAGCTGTTCCGGAGTCATCCCGACACCACTGTCTTCTACTTCAAAGCGGATGCTGGCTTGATTGTCAATCACTTCATTGACGGTTGAGACGCGCAGCGTGACTTGCCCTTTATCCGTAAACTTAATGGCATTGCCCAGTAGATTAATTAAGACTTGCCGCAACCGTTTTTCATCCGCCTTGATGCCGGTCGGTAACTCACCCACCGCTTCATAAGAGAAGTAAACATCTTTCTCTTCGGCTCTTATGCGGATAATGCCTGACAGACTTTCTATAAAGCTTCCAAAATGAAGGGTGTCTGGATAAAGCTCTAGTTTACGGGCCTCAATTTTCGACAGATCGAGGATATCGTTGATCAGCGTCAACAGATGGTTCCCACTCTGATAAATGGTATTCAAACCACTGAGTTGAGACTCATCAAGATCCTTTCCTCGCTTAAGAATTTGAGCATAGCCCAAAATACCATTGAGCGGTGTCCGCAATTCGTGGCTCATGTTGGACAGAAAATCGCTTTTGGCTTGATTGGCTACTTTAGCGGCTTCTTCAGCGCGTTGGCGTTCAACTACTTCTTGTTCCAATTCACCGGTACGTTGCGCCAGTTGGTCGGTACGTTCTGCCACTTTTTGCTCTAAATTGTTATATAATAAAGAGTTTTCAATAGAAATGGCCATTTGCGAGGAGAGCATACTTAACACCTGTAACCGCTGCGGTGTAAACGCGCCTTCTGTCAAGTTGTTCTCTAAATAAAGTATACCGGTGAGTTGGCCTTGATTGAGCAATGGCATAGCGAGTACAGACTTAGGCTGCTGTTTTACAATGTAGGCATCTTGGGTAAAATTGCCATCGATAGTTGCATCGGACAAAACCACGTTATCTTTAGTGCGGACAATGTAGTGAATGAGATTGGTTGGAACCGCTTCACTGTCTTCAATGGCAAGGGATTGCAAAACGGTTACTTCATCACTATCGACATGCCCTTGGGCTTCGATAAACCAATGGTTTTGTTGGGGCAGTAACAATAATCCTTTTTCCGCCCCGGCATTTTCAATGACGATGTGCATCATTTTTTCCAGCAATCGGCTCAAAACGATTTCTCCCGATAGGGTTTGAGCCCCTTTCATGATACTGTTCAAATCTAGCCATTGGGAAGTATTTGAAGTTGGAAACATTCGTGTTTCTAAAATGGTGCCACCTGTTGGGATTGCATTGGCAGTTTTGGGGGCCAGAAATTGCGGATATTTTGCTTCTAAATCCAAGACTTTAGCGGTTGCACCCCATTGTTTATAGGCTATATAAGCTTCGTTTATGTAAAGTTGTGCAAAGGCGAGTTTGTCTTTTTTCAGCCAAAACCGAGCCGCAATTTCATTTGCTAACGCGACTAATTGGATTAATCCATATTTTTTAGCCGAAATGATGGCTTGATCATAACCTTCCATTGCCGCTAATTCCTCACCAACAATCCGCTGGCGTTCAGCATTTACTAACAAATATTGTGCTTGAAAATTATCGGGACAGTTTTCTGCCCAAAGCTTAATTTTTTGAGTATTATCAATGATTTCTTGAATAAAACGGGCTTGTGCTGAAGAACACGCCATTTCATAGCAAGCCGCGATGTTGAGCGAATAATAAAAATAGTATTGAGTAAAGGGAAACATGATGATGCCAGGCGTTAAAATTTGGGCATGACGTTTCATGATAGCGACGGCTTGTACATAATCGCCATGAATATACAAAACTTGCCCCATCAATACCGCATACCAAGTGCTACCTGGCAAAAAATCATTTTGTTGCCAATAAGCTAAACAGTCTTCAATCTCAAACTCAGCATTTTTTAATTGGCATTTATCAAGCGTTTGTCCTTGTAAATTGAGAATGATCATTCGCAAAGTCTGAAAAACTTTGAGCATTTTGTTGTCATTCGTGTTTTCGACAAAACGCAAATATTTTTCAGAGAGTTGGTAAACTTCATCTAAAGGTGTACCCTTTAAAAAGTGGCTCCAGATTAAAAATATGGCTGCCCATACGCCAAACACAATTTCACCCGTTTCACGACATTTTTGAATATTTTGCTCGTAAAAGTGGGCATTAGAACTGAAGGGCATGCGATGGTAATTAATATAATTACAAAACAGATTGCGTACTTTGGGCAACATGGCAACATCATTGAATTTATCTATGATTTGCAAGGCTAATTGCCCAAAATCGTAACCCGATTGATAATTTTCATTTTCAGTTAAAAATACGCCATACAATAAATAACCGAAACTAGATTCATTGGTGTTGCCATGTTGCCAAGATAAATCGACTAAATTTAAGCCGCACAATAACATTAAATTAGGACAACCATTGTAAAAAGCGGTTTCCCAAAATTCCATACACAGTTTCATTTTGAGTTTTGCAATTTCATCGTGCATGGTTGCTAAATTAACGACTTCTATCAGGTTGCCATGATAGGGGTTAGATTGGATATTGAATAATTTTTGGGTAATCGCTTGTTGTTGTTCGGCTTCATCTTTCGGAAAATTTAAACCGGCTGTTTGCAAAATTGGCAAGCCTTTGGTTAAACCTTTTGCATAATTTTTACCTTGCGTGGCTTGCAGGTTTTTGAGCAAGGTAAAAGCGTCAACTTGATCGGCTAAAGACTGAGCATGTTTATTGAGTTGTTCAACTAACTCTTCAGCGAGTTGATGATGTCCAGTTAAGTATTCCGCTTCGGCTTGCTCTTTGAACAATTCAAAAGCGAGGGCATAGTCTGATTGCCAAGCGTCTTGGTTGAGTAGCGAAGTTGCAATTCGAGCATATTTTAAAGCGGCTTGAAAAGCGGTGAATAATTTGGCTTTTTTGACGGCTAACAGATTGAGTTGGACTATTTGCTGTGTCTCATTTTGAACGACAGCCATTCCTAAATTCAAATGATTGACGATATCAAAAATGTGAGTATCCAATGCTTCTGGTGGGGTATTTTTTAATAATAAATGCCCAATTTGCCAATGAATGAGATGTCTCTCTTTTTCATCAATCAATGCATAAGCGGCTTGTTGTACCCGATCGTGTAAAAACTTGAATTGGGATTTTTCACACACATCAAGGTGTTTGTAGTTTTCATCTAAAGGCTGAATAAGCCCTTCGGCAAGCGCCGTTGTTAAGACTTCTAATGTGTCGTTTTTGTCATGCTCATAAATAATAGCCAAGATGGGCAGGTCAAATTGATTACCTATACAAGCCGCCAATTGCAATACCTTTGATGTTTTTGAAGGCAACTTGTTAATCTTGTTTGCCATCAATTCAACCACGTTAGCGGTGATATTTTGGGCGGCTATCTGTTCAACATCCCATTGCCATTGATTTTGTTCAAAATCAAAACGCAATAGTGCCTCAAAATACAAGGTTTGTAAAAATTGATGGGTGAAAAAGGCATTGCCTTGTGTTTTCTGGTAAATCAAATCAGTGAGTGGTTGAGCTCGCCCCGCTTCACAGTTCAGAGTCTCTTGCAATAACGGGTTGATATCGCCCCCAAGCAAATTGGACAATTCAATGGTGTTAATGGTGGCATTGGCTTTTTCCAGTTCAGAAAGCGCCATCATAAATGGGTGACTGCTATCGACTTCATTATCACGATATGCCCCAATAATTAATAGGTGTTGGATTTCCTCATCAAGCATAATGCTTTTTAGTAAACCCAATGAGGCGGAATCAACCCATTGTAAATCGTCAATAAACAAAATGAACGGATGTTCTCTATCGCATAACGCTTTGACAAAGTTCAAGAAAAACATCTGGAAACGGTTTTGGGCCTCAGTGGGCCCAACTGAAGCCACTTTGGGTTGTGGGCCAATGACTAATTCCAAATCGGGGATAACGTCAATAATAATTTGGCCGTTATTGCCCACCGCCTCCAAGATTTTAGTTTGCCAGTTTGCATTAGTTTCCGCGCTTTCCATCAGCAAATAACGACAAAATTCATTAAACGCTTGAGTGAGTGCTGAATACGGAATATTACGCTGAAATTGATCAAATTTACCGGCCGCAAAATAGCCCCGTTTTTCGGTCATCGGTTTGTGAACGGAGCGCACCAACGCGGTTTTGCCCACGCCGGAATAACCGGCGACTAACATCATTTCTGTAGTGCCCTGACTGACACGTTCAAAGGCTTGCAATAATGTGTTGACTTCGCCATCGCGCCCGTAAAGTTTTTGTGGGATTTGCAGCTTGCCAGAAAAATCGTTTTGTGCTAATTGAAAAAATTCAAGGTGAGCGGTTTTAGCAAACTGAAGTTGCAACTTCTGTAAATCGGCTTTGACACCAAAAGCGGATTGATAACGATCTTCAGCATTTTTTGCCAGCAATTTCATGACGATGTCGGAAACAATCAAAGGCACGTCAGGATTGACTTCACAAACCGGGGCCGGTGTTTTGGCCAGATGACAATGCACTAACTCCATTGCATCAGTAGCCGTAAAAGGCACAAACCCAATTAGCAATTCGTAAAATGTAATTCCCAATGAATATAAGTCGGTGCGATAATCCATACTGCGATTGATGCGCCCGGTTTGCTCGGGGGATAAATAAGCTAATGTCCCCTCTAATTGCTCAGGATTTTTGAGGGTGGGATTTTCACGCGGTAGGCGACTGGCAATCCCAAAGTCAATGATTTTCAATAGTTTAGTGTCAACATTCACAATAATATTACTAGGGTTAATATCTTTGTGAATGATATCGGCCGCGTGAATATTGCCCAAGCTGTCAGCGATTTGGATGGCAATAGGCAAAAACGCCTTTAGACTCAGTGTTTGATTTGCCATTAATTGTTTTAGGGATTCACCCCCAAAATCGTCCAAAATGATGACGAGCGTATTTTGGTATTTTT
>Ga0190344_1001065_pt1 | contig 10619 bp, 9 predicted proteins | sample 48721323_MG_FD_161662 | JGI IMG/M metagenome (GOLD analysis project Ga0190344, IMG submission 161662) | Hydrothermal vent microbial mat bacterial communities from Southern Trench, Guaymas Basin, Mexico - 4872-13-2-3_MG | ecosystem: Environmental > Aquatic > Marine > Hydrothermal vents > Microbial... | reverse complement strand
GGATTGCCCCTACACAATGTCATGTAGGGGCAATCCCTTGTGGTTGCCCCCTTTCTGTTTTTTTTAAATACCTTAAAATTTATGGTTCAGTACTTATATTGTGTCAGGTAGAGACGCATGCAATGCGTCTCTACGGTTCAACGCCTCATTCACACTCTATCGGTTCAGCCGTCGTCAGCCGAAAAATATCGGGTTGAGTTTGCGACTGCTTCATATTCACACGATAACACTCAAGCGGCCCTTCTATAACCTTACGATTAGGCAAAACCGTCACCCAAGGTATTTTGACACCAAAGTCCAAGCTTTCATTCGCTTCTGAATAGGTGGGATAACAATTTTCAGGTGTTTCGATCACTTCCCCAGCATATTCCAATTCAAAATTTCGAGATAACTTGAAATCTCCAAACCCTATGAGTGCTTCCAAGGTTAATGCCACGCCGTCTGCTCCCGTAAACAAGGCAAATTTCCCATTAGCCCGATCATCCCAAGGATTATAGAGTTCCATCGCCACCTTACCAAAAGTAACCTTCCTACTCGTAGTGGAATAAACGGCAAAATCGTCACCCGAACAAGTGGTGGTTTCTGAGATAATCAAATCTTCAATACCACAAACAGGATTGTCTCTCGGTACAGGATTCGGATTACCACTCCCCAATTGCCCGCGATCATTATTGCCCCAACCACACAATATACCATCCGCTTGCATGGCGAGAGAATGACTATCAGTCGTTGAAATGGCGATAATATTAGATAAGGCAGTGATTTGATTAACAGAAGTCGGCGTGTTAGAACTAGATTCCCAATCTACCGTGTAGACTTGCCCACCATTTGTTAGCGCGATTGAGTTGCTTCCATTATAATGAGCCATCTCAACCGTTTTGACATCGGCTAAACTGCTCACAGGAACGGCTGGCATCGGAGCATTACTATTCCAATCTTGCCATTTTCCAGAATAGACGGCACCTGAGTCTGCTACGGCAAGATATTTATCGTATACCATATCAACTTCTTTGATACCACTTGGCAAACCACTCACTGGCGCGCTTGTATAGGCACTGCTACCTGAATCCCATCTACCAGAGTAAACATTGCCGGTGTTCGTCACGGCCATATATCTCTGATTACCGTCAATTTCAAGAGAGTCTACGCCCGATAAACCGATAAGCTGCGTAGCGGGTTCTGGTGTATTGCTATTCCAAGACTCCCATTTTCCCCAATAGACATCACCTGTGTTAGTCACGGCGAAATATTTGTCGTATGTCATATCAAGCGATTGAACAGCGGACAAATTACCAACTTGATTGGCGGGTGTATAGGAACCATCCGTCTGTAGTTTCGTGGAAAAAACTTGACCGGTGTTGGTAACGGCTAAATATCGTCCGTTGCCGGGGTAATCATCTCCAACAACGTCTTTGACATCGGCAAAAGGACTCACCTGTGTTGGTGAATTTGAGATACCAGGTTGGGAACACATCCAGTCTTCCCCTCCTTTACACCAATCAAAAACTTCGCCAGTGGTTGTTATAATGAAGGCATTTGAGGGTGATGATTGTGATTGTGATATAGACTCCACACCATCAAAAACGGCCCGATCAGACAGGGAAAATTCGACAGGAATCGTTAGCGTGTTTGTATTGCCACCAATTTGGAAAAGGACACCATCGTCTCTTAAGCCAAGAGAAACACCGTACTCAGCATGGATAGCCGGTTCTGCTGCTGTAGCACTTTGGGGTATACTGACATTGAGGGCCGTTAAAACGCACATTGCGAGAGTCGCTGGTTTAAAGGCCTGGGTGGCTGATAAGGATTGTGGTTGTGTTGTGACAGGGTTAGACATGATATTATTTCCTACCAGTGATAAAAATAGAGCGCGTATTATAACAGACGAAATATGATAAGGACAAGAGAGCCCTAGACCGAAAGGCAATATATAACCGATAAAAGATCAGTTATCAGTTATCAGTTATCAACGAATTGAATGTTCATCAGCGTAAATCAGGCCATAATCAGTTAAATCAGGTATTTGGTGGGCAACTTATTTTATTTATTAAAATTCCCATTTTGGGAAAATATATGAAATCAAGCATTTATAATTTTATCGGTAATAATAATTCAATTCGGGCGCATTCCCAAAAAAAAGTCATTAAGTCTCTTAAAAAGGGCAAATGACTTAGCTAACTCCCAAATAATGGCTTGTAGGGGCAATCCCTTGTGGTTGCCCTTATTATATTGTTAGTCTATTAATTTTTTGGAGTGGCCTTAAGTCTTAAAAACTGAAGCGAAATGATATCTCCATTGAAGCGCAAAGCTCATTCCAATCATACCATCCAACGGACTTGAAAGATAACGATTCCATTCATTATCGTTTGGTATTCTTGCGAAGTCTTTATGGGTATTGATCACCCAATCATCCGCTGCCTGTATCACACCTAAATATAACGGAGAAATCTTTTTGATGCGACTGATAGTATTCAGTGCATCAATGGGAATCAGTTCTTTACCCGCCTTTTCATTTTTTAAGTTGCTATTGTGATAATGCTTAATAGCCGCTTCAATTCGATTGATTATGCCTTTCTCATCATTAAGCACTTCAATCATTTTAAGAAGATGTTTAGCTTGCCAATCTTGTTGATTGATATAGGCTAAAAAACGTAATACCTTTTTGGCTTGCGCCCTATTTTCATTGAAAAGCCATTCTCTATGAATTTTTGCCACTCGGCACAAATTACGATCAGCAATTTGACTGCCTTTGAGATATTGCCAGTTGATAATTTTAATTTTTAAAGGTGGTTTTTTCTTGGCAGTTTGATAATCTGTTAACAAAATCACGGCATCATACTCATTACCCAGTAATCTCTCATACGCTGAAAAAAAGGGTTCACTGGTACAAAAGTTTTCAGAAGGTGATTTAATACCCAGTTCTAATTCAGGAATATCAACACCTTTAGCGGGATTAATCGTTAGATTGGAAACCTCATAACTTCGATAAGTAAAGGTTTCTAAAACACTGACAAACAGCATTTCAATAATACTACCAATGGTTTTGCCATCTAAATTCGGCAAAGCGTGTTCCCTCTTCAATTGTTGATACCAATGAGGAAGTGCTTGATTCCGTCCCAATCTTTTTAAGACTGGTTTAACGCTTTCCAAATTTTGCCCCGATAACAGTTTGTTTAATTGAAAAAGGGTTTCATCCAAATTATTTTGGAGAATAGTTCTCAGTTCTTTGGGAGACATGATTAAAATAACTCCATTTGATTATTCAAGTCATTAAAATGAATAAACTGATTGCTTATCAAGCGATTAATCACCCATTTCACCATTGGAGGCGGCACCGCGTTGCCATATAACGCATATTGATCATAAACCGAGACACCTTCACAATGATTATCAGGAAAACCTTGTATTCTGGCATATTCAATCGGGGTTAAACGGCGATATTGGTTACCTATTTTGTAACGTTCATAATGGCGGCTGGTGCTTGAAGTCAGTGTTGGGGCAACACCGTTAATGCCAAATATCGTATAGCCCATTCTTGCTCCCCCTTTTTGATTATAAACAATTTCAACCCCATTATAGTACTTCTCAACACGCTGGCTGCTTTTCAGACGAGTCAGTGTCTCACGAGTAAAATCAAAAGCCGGATCAACTTGTTTCTGTATTATGTCTTTCAGTCGCACGGATTTTTGGGCAGCCGAAAAGGTTGTGAGATGATCGCTGATAAATTGATTGTGATAAGACAAGCCCCAGTTTGGAAATTTATCGTCATGTTTTATGATGTTCGCCCATCTATCAACGCAAGCAATTTGATTCAACTGATTTTTTGAAATGACACTGATATCACGATGGGAACACAAAAAGGATTTTGGCTGAACAGTGTTTTTAGTACCGATTATAATAATTCTTTCTCGGTGTTGGGGCAAACCAAAGTCTATCGCATTCAGTAAACGCCACTCAATGAGGTAATCCAACGATGACAAACTGTCTAAGATAGTCGCAAAGTGTTTTCCTTTATCCATTGACAACAGGCGTTTGACATTTTCTAAAACGAAAAAGGTGGGGGAATGTATTTTGAGAATGTGTACCAGCGACTCAAAAAGGGTACCACGCGAATCGTTTAGTCCCTTTTTTTTGCCAGCACTAGAGAAAGGTTGGCAAGGTAGCCCCGCCGTTAATAATTGATGACTTGGAATAGAATCAAGTTGTTTTTTGATATCGTCTTGAACAAAAGTGCCGCTCTTGAAATTTTGTTGATAGATTTTAGAAGCCTTATCATCCATATCATTTGCCCAAATCGTTTTGATACCAAGTTCATCGCAAGCGAAACGAAATCCGCCTATACCCGCAAAAAGTTCCACTGCTTTAATGATCATTTATATATAACTACAAGGATTGTTTGCTTATGAAAGGATAAGTATTGTAAAGCGATAAGTTTAATTCATTATATCCATAAATCAAGTTCAGAAGTTCATAAATGAGCTTTTGGCCGTTACTAAAAACAAAAAAATAAACGCTAAAGACGCTAAAGACGCTAAAGACGCTAAAGGATGCTAAAATAAAAAGGCCTTAAAAATATCTTTTTCTGAGCGTAGTACAGCGAACCGAATGGAAGCTACGCTAAACTTTAGCGTGAAAGCGTCTTTTGCGTCTTTTGCGTTATATGTTTATCAGCGTAAATCAGGCCATAATCAGTTAAATCAGCGTTCTATCAAAACTGAACCATTGCAGATTACCTATTACTCATTATAGATTACTCATAATATCACTCTAAACATCAAATTGAGATCACACTCAACAACACATCATAAGCTATGATTTCTTTGAATTAAAAGGAAATTTCTATCAGAGCGACTTGAATTAATAACCATTTTATTCTATTTTGTTCAACTCATTTCAATTTTCAACTTATCCAATGTTTGGAATAAAACAATGAAAAAAATTCATTACCTAAAAATCCATAATTTTAAGATGTTTGGAGACGAGGTTACCTTAGAATTTGAGCAGCCTTCCGTTTTAATTGGGCCCAATAATTCTGGCAAAACCACAGTGATTCAAGCATTATATTTGTGGCATTTAGGCCTCAAAAAGTGGTCTCAAGAAAAGTTGAATGGGGCTTCAGTCGGATTGAATCGTTTGGAAATTTCACAATTGCCTGTCTCACACACGCGCTATTTTTGGCAAAATTTGGCTATTCGAGAAAAAAATAAGCCGATTACGATGAGTATTACCGTTGGGCTGGCATTTCAGGGCAACGTGGTGGAATGTACTGCCCTTTTTAAATATTCTTCTCCCGAAGTCATTTATTGTCAGCCTGATGACAAAACGCGGCAAAATAAAGCTTTATTGAATTATATCAATGAGTTGAAGATTGCTATGTTATATCCTATTTCGGGCATGATCACAGAAGAACCCTTGATCCAAGAAGGCCGCATTAATGTTTTAATTGGTGAAGGAAAAACTTCTGAAATATTGAGAAATTTTTGTTATCAAATCGTGGAGAAGAATGAAAACGACTGGCAAATCGTGACGCAGTTAATGAAACGATTGTTTCAGATTGACTTAAATAAACCGGTTTATCTCAAAGCGAGAGGTTCGATTGAATTAAAATATACCACACAAAACATCCCAAATGGGCTCGATATCGCCGTGGCTGGCAGAGGGCAACAGCAAATGCTCTTATTTATTGCTTACCTTATTCTCCATAAAGAAAGCATCTTGTTATTAGATGAACCAGATGCCCATTTGGAAATACTGCGACAACGGCAAATGTTTACGGTGCTAAACCATCTGGCTGAAAAAAAGGGTAACCAAATTATTATCGCGACACATTCAGAAGTCATTTTGGAAAATGCAATCGATAATAATCTTGTGATGTTGCTGGATGGGGAGGCGATTAATCTCAGCAAAACGCTCCCCATTAAAGAGGCGCTCCAAAATTTTGGAATAGAGCATTATTATAAGGCGAAAATGACGAACAGCATTGTGTATGTCGAAGGGAGCACTGACTTAGAAATGTTAAAAGCCTTCGCTGAATTGCTCGATCACCCGGCTAATATATTATTAACGGATAAGTTAAATTATTATTATGTTCAAGATACTGAGCCTGTTGCCTCTTTTGAGAAAGAAATCGATAAAGTGACGGGTTATTATCAAGATTATCGGCAACATTTTTACGCCCTTAAAGCTTGTCTTCCTGCACTCACTGGCATTGCGCTATTTGATGGCGATAATAGGGGCCTCAAAAATCGGATCAAACCCGATTTAGCTATTGTCTATTGGAAAAAGTATGAATTAGAAAATTACTTTATTCAACCAGAAGTCATTGAAAATTTTGTTCAAGCGCATTATGAAAAACAGGCCTTAAAATCAGCACAGATTAAGCGTCATATGGTGTCATTAAAAAAAGCCATTAACGAAACGATTTTGAGTGACATTTTGAATAATGATGACGAAGCTTATGCGGCTTATTTAAAATTAGATAAGGCACTCCAAAAACAAACCTTTATTAACAACGCCGGCAATAAAAAATTGAGTTTATTTTTAGATAAGGTGTTGCAAAAATTGGCGAATTGGGTTCATGAACCGCGTTTATTAAATAAAGGGCGATATTATGAATTAATAAAATTTCTGCCTCAACAAGCCGTTGATTCTGAAATCAGTGAGAAATTGGATTTATTAGTCAAGTATTTAAGTAGATACGCATAAATCTTTTAACATTTTCAGTATTTAGCTTCGCTGGCCTTCGGCTCACGCGCTTTGTTGAGCGAAGCTTCACCGCGCGCGTGAAATGGTGGGTAGCGTGTTTTTGCTGCCCACCACTGCCCACTACTTAAAATACTGAGGTTATCAGATTAATCGTTTTAGACTATTGGTTTAGTACAACGAAACTTCGTTTCGTTGTACTATTTTACCGAATTAATCGCCTTCCCTGTCAAAGGCTTGATTGAATTTTCCCTTGCTTCATTTGGACAGATTTAGCATGATGCAGATTAAGTAACCTAACCTGAGCTGTTTCGAGAATGTAATCCCGAACAAACTGACTGGCTTCTAAAATTTCTAGCCCAATTAATTCATCTTTGTCATTGATCTCTGCTGTGACATTGGGATACAGTTCGACACTATTCGCTTCTTGTCCTTCAGAAATAGCCAAATAGAGAACATCTTCATCTTTAAAATAGGTCATTTGGGCCTTATTCATGAATGAATCTCCCCGTTTTTAAACGGAATTTGAGTTGTTGGCGCGTTGTCGCGTGAATCGTGATTGGCATAATAGAATCTACATTTTTCTCATAAGGAATTATCACCAAACGGTTATCATGTTTGCCAACTGCAATCATACTGAATACTTCATTTTCCCTTCTTAAAAGGAATGGTGGGCAACAAAAACCCGTTACCCACCCTACAAGCCTCATTTTCCCTTCTTAAAAGGAATGGTTGGCAACAAAAACCCGTTACCCACCCTACAGAAAATGTTAAAATATTTATGCGTACCTACTTATACTCAACACGGGAATAAACTGAACTTTTCTAAGTTTATCTTTTACCTCTGTGTTCCTCTGTGTTCCTCTGTGTACTCTGTGTTGAGGTTTTAAATATTTTGCCCTTTTTAAAAGTTTAAGTTGTGCCCGCGTGCAGTATATCAACTTCGTGGGTTGGCCTAAATGCTTTACTTGAGGAGAATAAGCGTTGAAGCGTATCGTGCTTCACCACTTCCAAAATAATGATCTTGTTATCCTCGATATGGACTATTGCCCTGAATTGTTCTGAAACTTTCAATAGATAGGTATTATCTATATTTGGCAATTTTTTAGCCTGATATAACTGCCATAATGTTTTTGGATCCTTTTCGATTTGATGATACAAACCCATGAATTGCTTTTTATCCCTTTCAGGAAGGGCTTCATAAGCAACTCTTGATGATTTAGTCAGTTCAATCATAATTCTAATAACCTCCATCAGTTATCAGTTATCAGTTATCAGTTATCAACGCCATCAAGTTCTGAAGTTCATAAATGAGCTTTTGGCCGTTACTAAAAACAGAAAAATAAACGCGCTTTGACGCTAAAGACGCTAAAGACGCTAAAGGATGCTAAAAAGGCTTTAAAAATATCTTTTTCACGCAAAATATTTAGCGTAGCCGATCTTCGGTTCACGCAAAAGTTTTTGCGTGAAATGTGAAATGTGAAATGTGAAATGTGAAATGCAAAAATATTAAGATAGCACCTTTGCGCCGCTGCGAAAAGCGTGATATTGAGATTTTTATTCAGGCTTTACGCTAGACAATCGCGTTAACCATTTCTCATTGGTTTGATTCAGTATTTTGACAATGGCTTTTGAGGAAATCGTTGCGCCGCTTATCGCATCCACTTGATTTGGGGCCGTTTTGCGGCCTTTTTTGACTAAGCTTATTGGGGGAACTACGGCTAATTGTTTAAAATTCTCTTGAAAATCAGCATCTTTGTAGATTTTGTCGCCTAAGCCAGGCGTTTCTCGGCTTTCTAAAACGGCCATGCCGACTATCAGGCGTTTGTCTGGTAGATAACCATAGAGTATGCGGATGGTGTCTTGAAATCCGGGCCCTTCGCCTGTAATGGCATAACCGATTAATCGCCCTGCATTGTCATAACCGCCATAAATCATGTCTGTGTCATTTTCTTCTGATGTGCAGGCTTGTAAACGCCCTTCATGATACCGTAATTTTTTGATCTGTCTGACTCCCGGTAAGACTTTGAATACCGCTTCACGTAACATTTTGGCTTTATAGGCAGTAATTGTGGGCAGTGTGATTTCATAAATGCCGATAATCGCGACTCCAGATAGCAGGGCTGCGATACTTAAAGTTAATATCAGTTTGATGAGGCTGGGTTCTTTCTGATCATGCCATTGGATAACATCTGTTTTCATTTAGTTGCATCTCCGCGTCCAAACGCCCGTGGTTGAGTATAACGTTCAATAAGAGGTACTGTGGCATTCATGAGCAATATGGCATACATGACACCTTCTGGAAATCCGCCAAATACACGAATCAAGACGACGATGATGCCTATCCCAATGCCAAATAACCACGCCCCTTTAGGGGTTAATGGGGATGTGACGGGATCGGTTGCCATAAAAAAGGTGCCTAATAATAATCCGCCTGAAAATACCGCAAATAGCGGATCAGGATAACGTGTTGAGTCAAACTGAAATAAGAGGCCGCTAAAAATGATGACGGTTGTGAGAATTGCGGCCGGTATTCGCCAGTCAATGCTACGTCGCAATATTAAATAAATGCCGCTTAATATAATTAATAAGCCACAGGTTTCGCCAAACGATCCAGACGTTGATCCAATCATTAAGTCTAACCAAGGAGTTTCTTGTTGCTCAAATTTCATCAAGCCTAGCGGTGTGGCCGATGTGACGGCATCAACGTCGCTTTGCATGAAGGGTATGGCAAAATGACTGGCGTGTAAATCAAAGAATCCTGATGATTCCGCTGTCCAAGTTGTCATGGCGTTTGGAAAATTGGCCAGCAAAAAGGCTCTGCCCAGTAAGGCCGGATTAAATAGATTATTCCCTAATCCGCCCCAAATCGTTTTGCCTAAGCCAACGCCGACAACGCCGCCAAGAAAGGCCATCCATAACGGTAAACTGGGGGGCAAAGTGAGGCCTAATAATAGGCCTGTCAATACGGCACTGCCATCGCGCATGATGTCGCGACGCTGAGAGGCGGGTGAAAAAAGCCATTCGGTGCCGACGGCACCGGCAATGCTTGCTATCAAAACAAATAATACACTGATACCAAAAAACCAAATGGATGCTAGGGTTATAGGTATCAGGGCATAAATGACATCTAACATGGCTTGAGGTGTTGTTAAGCCTTGTTTTAAAAAGGGTGCGGCTTGAATAACCAGTTTTGGATCGTTTAATTTCATAATTTTCCGTATAGTTCAGATGTTCAGTATAAATGAAATCACAAGTGCCTAAAAATGTTCATGCGTTCAGTGAAACAATATTAAACCAAGGCCTGTCATACAAGCTCTTTTTTGATATACTGAACAAGGTTAAATTCTTAATTAATGGTTAATCGTTAATGGTTAATTGTTAATGGTTAATGGTTAATGGTTACAGCGAAATTCGACGACACAACAAAATAGTTTAAACCTGTAAGGGTTTTGTTCTTTTAGCATGGTGGTGGCAAACCATAAGCTTATATTATAAAGACTTGTTCCTAAATAACGTATTTCAAAGAAACACAGCAAAAACACCATCGGTTTGCTACGCTAATTTTGCGTGAAGGTAAAAAAGGGTATTTTTAAGCTTTAAGCCTTTTTTCACGCGTTTTCTGCTTTGGACTGAAATAGGCCAAAATCGCTTTGATAGCCACGTCGGGAGGAAGTTAACTAAGTCTTTGTTTTTTATCATTTTCTTGTTTTTACCTTTTCAACGACAATTTTTTTGAAAAAAGGGAGATTTTGACAAACTTATCTTATCATTTTGAAGCTTAGCGGATAAAAATTGGGCAAAACGGTATTTATTGACAATTATCGTCTCTCAATTTGGAACAAAATAATGGGTATCCAGCCCGTGGGAGTCGTTAATTAACTTATTAATTCTTAACGATATTTTTTTTTTGTTCA
>Ga0190344_1001061_pt1 | contig 10660 bp, 10 predicted proteins | sample 48721323_MG_FD_161662 | JGI IMG/M metagenome (GOLD analysis project Ga0190344, IMG submission 161662) | Hydrothermal vent microbial mat bacterial communities from Southern Trench, Guaymas Basin, Mexico - 4872-13-2-3_MG | ecosystem: Environmental > Aquatic > Marine > Hydrothermal vents >... | reverse complement strand
CGCCCCGTTGGGGCTTTCCTGTAGTTACTTAAGTTATGAAAGGTTTCTCAAAAAGTCCAATTTGTTCCTTTCTTGAGTATAACCGGCCCACCAAAGGCGAATAATCACCTACGACTAACCGGCCCACCAAAGACGAGCAATCGGCTACGAGGCCCACCAAAGGCGAACAATCACCTACGACTAACCGGCCCACCAAAGGCGAACAATCGCCTACGAGGCCCACCAAAGACGAGCAGTTGAGTTATTCATTCCCAAACGTCGTAACGAGAACAAGGTAGGGTGCGTGGGACACATCCTACGCTTGCTTTTGTATTATTTTTGCTCTTTATTTTAAAAATCTCTGGCAACGATTTTTAGCCACATTGTTTCTCTTTAGCTTAGCAATAGCTTTATCTAAATCAGCTCTATTTTCTTCTTCCTCTAAATATTTATTTTCAAGATAGTTCCAAAATCCATCTTCCTCATACTCTCGCCGAATAGCATCGCAAGTATCATCAAGTTGATAGAATGATGGAATTTCAATATCAATAAATTCGATCCAGTCAATAAGATCACTATAGCTATATTTTACCGTTTTACGTTTTATAGCTTCTGATATTTTTTTTGCCATATTGACCATTTGATTTACAGGCAACGATTCCGAAAAAACGAGTTCACACACATGTAGCAAGTCGAGAAAAAGCATTATAGAGGTATTTTTATCACAAAATATTAATCTTCCATGAGCAACATCATTCCTGATTACAGGGAATATGAATGAATAATACTCAAAATGATAAAACTCACTATCCTTCTTATTTATTAGTTCCAGCTTCTCATTTATTGAACTAATTTCAATAGTTGATTGATCTATCCCTAATTCTAGACAATAATCATGGAAAATTCCTTCAATTTGTAATGGAACCATATTAATGAATGAGATATAGTCACCATTATTGTAATGATTTATTAGTGCAGTAATTACTTTTTTCCTGCTATTCAAAAGATGTGACTTTTCTAATAAGTCACTTATTTTTGAAACATAACCCTTATCATCAATATATTTTTCGGCTTGAACAAAAAAGGCGTTTTTATTAATTTTGAATAAGTCACGCATTTTTTTATATTCTTTAATATATAAATCTAGAAATTTATTAGACGCCTCAGAAAAGTGTTGAATATTATAAGAATCTTCACCCAAAAACATCCTCTTTGCGAAATTGTAAGGCCCCTTATTGGAAAATATAGACGGAATACGTAGACGTAGTCGTTTTTTTGATGAATCAGAAGATGCTCTTTTTCTTATGCCAAGAGACAAAAAATTAATAATTTCTTCTCTTGCTGATATATTCTTCTGTCTATAAAAATCAATCATCTTAAGTCTGTAACGTTGTTTTCCACTTAACAAGTTACCTGCCTTTTTTATTTTTTCTATGCGCTCCTTGTCAGTCTGTAAATAGTCCAAGTTTGCCTGTATTGACTGTAAATCCTTACTGGCATTGTTGTATAAATTTAGAAGACTTTCCCTTGGCTCCTTAACAAGCTGCAAGAATTCTTCAGCAATATAGACATAAAATTCATTTTCATCTTTCTGTATGGTTTCATTAACGAGTTGCTGAGATATTGCTTTATATACAATGTCAAAATCTTCGGTAAATGGATCAACATCCAGAAAATGAGATATAAAGTGCTTTGCAATAGTCTCAATGTTTGAATTAAAGAAATAATCAGACGAATATATGTCTGAGCGTATTTTATTTAATTCGTCACCGGTGATTTTGCTAAGGTTTTTTTTTCATGAATCTAAAAATACTACTTTTGGGTATAAAATAGGAAAATAGGATATAGCCTACTATAATGAAAATAGCATAAGAAAATAAAATATAAATTATGATATGCCCTTTATTTCTAAAATTTTTTCACAACGCTCTGCGTTGCATATCATTTATAAGGTAAAATCCGACAATTTCAACACCACCGCCACCGTTTCCAAACTCACCAAAACCACCCTACCAATCAACCGCACAATATATTCATCATCCAACCGATTCTGATCATTAACAATGCCGCTTCTTTTACTCGATGATCAAGTTTTTGATGGTTAGCCCAAAATGCTTGGGGATAAATCCCCAAGCTAAAAGCGAAAGTCTGCTAAAGCAGACTAACCCCCCACCGAGCGTAGTGCCCTGATACGTACTTGAACTTTGAACGCTGAGGAACCGCTCATGGCGTTCGTTCCAAACTTGATCATCAAGTTATAGTACTCTCGGCCGTGCTTGGCGTTGGAGTAGGACTCGGCTTGGTTTCAAGACGAATGGTTCTATCCACCGTGCTTGGCGTGGTATTCGGCTTGGTTTGAAGAGGAATAATAATACTACCCTCTCCAAGGCTTGGCGTTGTTGGCGTTGTACTCGGCTTGGTTTCAAGACGAATGGTTCTATCCACCGTGCTTGGCGTGGTACTTGGCTTCGTTTCAACACGAATAGTACTTATACTTGATGATCAAGTTTTTGATGGTTAGCCCAAAATGCTTGGGGATAAATCCCCAAGCTAAAAGCTCAAGTCTGCTAAAGCAGACTAACCCCCCACCGAGCGTAGTGCCCTGATACGTACTTGAACTTTGAACGCTGAGGAACCGCTCATGGCGTTCGTTCCAAACTTGATCATCGAGTTTTATCAACTTTAACCCGATATTGATCAATTACCCAGCTACTATCGATAACAAAGTCTTGCCGCTCAAACTTCAAGGTTTCTTTTGGGGGCCAGGTTTTCAAATTGATTGGATCAGTTTTTTAAAATGTGCTTTCACAAAAAAACCAAGGTTTTATCGAACTGGCAGTTGGGGGCCAGGTTGTGAAATTTTATTGAAGGCCCTTTTAATAAAATTTAGGGTGTGTCCCAGTTGTGCTACTATCGATAACAAAGTCTTGCCACTCAAACCTCAAGGTTTCTTTTGGGGGCCAGGTTTTCAAATTGATTGGCTCAGTTTTTTAAAATGTGCTTTCACAAAAAAACCAAGCTTTTTTCAAACTGGCGGTTGGGGGCCAGGTTGTGAAATTGATTGATTCACTTTATTGATGGGCCTTAATTGAAACTTAAGTAGGACACAGCCCAAAAACTTTAAACCATCTGTTGTTGATGCTCTTCATCATCCAACCGATTCGGAACATTAACAATGTCACTTCTTTTATCAACTTTAACCCGATATTGAGCAATTACCCAGTCAAGGATGGAACGGTTACAGAATAAGAACATTCATTATCCTTTAACCACAATGTCTGATTCAGTGTTATTATTCTTTCCATCCCAATGAGCAACTTTAGTTCCTTCCTCAGTCAAGTAGGTGTCTAAGTAGACGGTGTTTTCAAGTTGAGTAAGTTAGGCCTTTTTCTGAGTGAGTTAAGTCGTTTTCAAGTGAGCAAACCCGTTGCTAAATTCGTTTATCCGCGTAATTCGTTGTACTCAGACGGTGTTTTCAAGTTGAGCAACTTTGGTTCTGTTCTCAGTCAAGTCTGTGTATATATAAGTAGATATTGATGGCCCATTTAAGAAACTTAAGTAGGACACACCCCAAAAACTTTAAACCATCTCTTGTTGATGATGCTAATTCAGGAATTTTGTCTTCCTTAAAAAGTGCATTGGCTTCGTTATAGCTTAAGTTCATTATTGTTCCTTATTTGGATATTCAGACAACCAGCCAGGTATTTCACAAAAATGCTTGACTATTTCTTGACTCGCTTTTTTATGAGCACTTTTTATATAAATGAGAACATAATCATGTTTTAGCCCACCAATACGGTTATCTTGAACCACTGAACCTGCGGAATATTCCATTGGATAGCAGCCGACATAGATAACTTCTTTACTTTCGTCTAATGTATGCAAACTGTCCCAATGCGCTTTTGATCTGGCATTAAACATCACAGCCAGTACGCCGTTATCAACTAAAACCCTGAGACTTTCTGACAATATCTTGGCAAGTTTTTGGTTATACTTTTCAACCGTCTTGCCTCGTTCTTTGGCATTAGAAACAACCAGTTCATTGCGATAGTCGGCTTGATAGCTGCAAATGCAGTTCCAGAGTTCGCTCAGTTCAAGGTACGGAATTCTATCCCCGTGAGGCGGATCAGTCAGCACTAGCTTGATGCTCTGGCTTGGTATTTCCTGAAGCCATTTTTCACTATCGCCACACTGAAGGAATGAATTGCAATCATTATGAAATAATTGCGGGATTGATTGGGCGAGTTGACTGGGTGGCAAATCATCAATGTCGTTTAAGGCTTTAATTAACTTGTTGGCTTTGTTTTCAAAGCAATTCCACGCATTGACTTCAAAATAGACTGCCGGCAGCCAATAACCAATCACCCAACTACCGACTTCAATTTTATCTGTCACCGCTCCTTTGGTTTTACCTCGCTTAGAGACAGCAAAGACCATTTTTGACATTTGCCCGACTGAGGCGGTTAATATCATCCTAATAGCACGGCTCAGGTTGTCATCATATTGACTCGATAATTCCGATAAGAGATCAATCAATCTCAAGGCCCTTGGACTGAATAAATCTGATAACTTAAGCGATTTTTTGGCATTGATTCTTGAATTATCAAAAAATATGGGTTGCCGACTCTGTTTCGAGTCATAATATTTTGAAGAAACCAGATTTTTTATATCGCGCTCAGTTGGATCAATTTCAATTCTTTTTCTACCTTCCTTGATCCAAACTTTAGATAATTCTCCCTTATTCCAAAGATAATGGCTGGCATTCTTACCATTTGATAAACCGTATAGAACACTTATTTCATCTCTTATGGATGAATAGATTTCAGAGATAGCCTTTCTTAATTCGCTCTGTTTGGGCGGAGTCAGATATAACTTTGTTAGTTCAATACTTAAAGGGTTAATATCAAAACCGATAAATTTTCTATTCAGATCGAGACATTTTCTAGCAATTAAGCCTGAACCCAAAAAGGGATCTAAAACAACCTCATTTTTATCAGTCAAATGTGCAATGAGAAATTCCCAAGCTTCTATTGGTTTTTTGCCCCAATATTTATGGAAACCGGATAATCCTTGGTAACCCTTAGGAGGTTGTGGTGTCTCTAAAAACTCGCCAAACTTAAATGTTTCTTGTCTCATATCTTGCTATCATTCGTTCGCGTCACGTAAAAACTTAACATAGTGTCAAATCCGACAATTTCAACACCACCGCCACAGTCTCCAAACTCACCAAAACCACCCTACCAATCAACCGCACAATATACTCTTCATCATCCAACCGATTGGGATCATTAACAATCCCGCTTCTTTTATTCACTTTAACCCGATATTGAACAATTACCCAGTCAAGGGCGGAGCGATTGCCGAGCCGATAGTCAACAGTTTCGGGTGGAATGCCGCTTTTGTGAGTCTGATAATATGCGTTGCTTGATAATCCATAAAATATCAGTGTGCAACCCGATCTTTTCTTTAACGGTTCTGGTTAGTAATCTGCGAAAATGTTCTACTCTCGGTTTTGGTTCATCAGTGTATTTGTACATAACTTGATGAAGAAGATGTTTGCCTTCAATCATTTGATAGGCTTTATCTATGCAGTCTAATTTTGATTGGGGCGCATTCCCATTTTCCGGGTACGAAAGTTAATAACGATAACGATTAGATTATCCATAAGGATTGATAAAAGTCGATTTTTCGGTTGAATACTTGAGTACACAAGCGTGGATAACCGAATAATTAAAACGAGCTATTAGACATGAATGGTTCGATAAATGCTTCGGTTTTGTTCGCTTTTTTCAAGGAGGATTATCAATCGGTGGATTTTAATTCGTTTAGTAGCAATATAGGCGTTCCGCCACGGCGTTGTACTAAATTCGTTTATCCGCGTAATTCGTTGTACTAAATTCGTTTATCCGCGTAATTCGTTGTACTTACTTAGCCGTGAAAACGGGAATGCGCCCTTTTGATTGTATGATGACTTCCTTTTCCACTATTTTTTGTTCTACTCTTGCCAATTCCCAATTTAACCGTCTGGAAGTTTCTTGAATAATGTTTGCCCTATCACTCATGATGTAGCCTTCTTTAAATAGTTTGTAGTAGTGGCTTTAGCCACTAGACGATGGGCGATTACAAGCCGACTACAAACTGATTTTATTACAAGCCGACTACAAACTCCGGAAACGACAATTCAAAGCCTGAAGCAGAGAGGGCCATGATTTGAAATCAGTTGAGCCGTTATGCGTTTCGGGCCCACAATTGACGGCCATCAGTCTATCGAACTCGTTTGTAGCTGAAGGAAAGCCACTAGGCGGCATTGGATGAATCGCCTACTACAAACTCCCTAAACGACAATTCAAAGCCTGAAGCAGAGAGGGCCATGATTTGAAATCAGTTGAGCCGTTATGCAAGATGGCCTGACTGCCTGAGAGCAAAAATCCTCGTACCACCCGCCATGAGGCTCTCCCTACCATCCCTGCCGGGTGGGTATTTCCGCTCTCCGGCACTAGGTGAGAACCAGTTTACGATTAGAAACAACACAGTCACGTAAATATAAATTGATGAGTTGTTGGTAGGGTATTCCTGTCTCTTTTGAACAACTTTGGAAATATTCTAGTATATCGGTTTCTACTTGAATCGTAATTTGTTGTTTTAGTTTTGAGGCATAAGGGTTTTTACGCCCCTTCATCTGTTCAAAATCATATTCCTTTTTCATAAGCTTTTGCCTCCTTTTTAGTCGCTTTTCGGGCTGATATAATTCTAATTGAATTACAATGTATTATACAATGGCATACTACGAGTAATCTAAGTTGATAACTGATTCCTAACATAATGAAACGTTCTTCTTCTAAGGAATGAGTGTCGTCATAATACTCAATAGCATTTTCATCGTAAAAGACGGTTTGAGCTTCCTCAAATGATACACCATGTTTCTCATGGTTTGACTTGTTTTTATTCTGATCCCATTCAAAATGAAAATTATCCATAACTGATATTGTGGTTTGATTGGTAGAATTGCAAAACGATACTTTGAACATTTTATCGGATTTCTATCACCAAACGGGATGTTTGGAAAATCCAATTTGTTCCCACGCTGAGTCTATGTGGGCTGTTGTACTTTGCGTAGCAAAATGGAAGTCATTCCAAAAAATTTTGGAACGAGAAAAATATCAAAAAATGCGTTACGACGTAAAGATATATGCCTAACGCACCCTACGCTTAAACGATAAAAAACCTCTTAATCTACAACTATTCTTCTGGTGACAACGATTGGGGGTGCATTCCCATTTTCCGGGTACGAAAGTTAATAACGATAACGATTAGATTATCGATAAGGATTGATAAAAGTCGATTTTTCTATTGAGTACTTAATTCGTCTAGTAGCAATATAGGCGTTCCTTCACTGCGTTTCGTTGTACTTAATTCGTTTAGTAGCAATATAGGCGTTCCGCCACTGCGTTTCGTTGTACTTAATTCGTTTATCCGCGTAATTCGTTGTACTTAATTCGTTTATCCGCGTAATTCGTTGTACTTAACCGTGAAAACGGGAATGCGCCCAACGATTGGTACGAAAAATATTCTAAGGTAAAATCCGACAATTTCAACACCACCGCCACCGTCTCCAAACTCACCGTCACCACCTTTCCAATCAACCGCACAATATACTCTTCATCATCCAACCGATTGGGATCATTAACAATGCCGCTTCTTTTATCCACTTTAACCTGATATTGCTCAATCACCCAGTCAAGGGCGGAACGATTGCCGAGCCGATAGTCAAAAGTTTCGGGTGGGATGCCGCCGAGGGTGAGGGAGTCTAAGTAAATGATTTGCCGCTTGTCGCGGGAAAGTTTCATTTTTTCGACGCGCCAATCTAAGGGCATGTCAGGTTGAGCCATCAGTTTGAATGAATATTCAGGTTGTTGCTCATAGTTGAGGTGCAAATTGGCGAGTTGTTGCCCGGCACTGGCGAAGTCCCAAAAAATCACTGACGCAACAGCAGCTTTGATACACTAAGTTTTTGACAAAAACTTGGGATCGATTGCGTCTATTATTTTCCGCCGCGTCCCTTATCATTGGACTTTGGATAAAATAACCTAAGTCGCTTTTATAGGGCATCAAAAAAAACGATAGAAAAGCGAGAAATAAGGTAACTTTCAATGTTTCCAAAATCAAAATCTAATCAATTAGGAGAATAGACTTGTCCGTAAATAAATAAGAAAGCCAGGGGCGGTGCCCCTGGCTTTAATAATACTTACCGAAGGGGCTAATAGACTTGTGCGTCAATAAATTTTAAGCGAATGAAAACAAATAGTTAAATTAACAAAACCCTTATTTTCGGACAACTCTAATAACTTTGTGGTTTGAGATTTGGTATGATTGACTCAAACTTTCGATTATTCAAATCCTTTCAATTTGGAAGTCACATCCTTACAAAACTCAAGGTTTTAAAATCAAAAATCCTTGCATCCAAAATCCAATTATCAGTACCTACCGTTCTCCGATTTGGGCCGACAACATATCTCATTCCACGGTTCGGTTCCTGCTTCAACCAAGCTGGTTGTTTCCAGAATTCCAGAAACAGAGCCGTCTTGTCCGCAGGCGTTAGTTCAATGCCATTAAGTTAAGGAACTCTTTGATTTTGCTATATTTTTATTAAAAAACGCCCGGTCGTGCCATATTTTTATCTAGGGGTGGGGTCGTAAGTCATTGTTTTTATTGAAAGTAAAAACTCGGGTACCCCACCCTAACACACACAAAAAATGATTAAAAATCAATAGGTTATATCTTAACTTAATGGCATTGAGGCGTTAGTTCCGGCGGAACTCGCCGTACACATTAAACATAATTATTATGTTTACTAAATAAAAAATCAGTAGTCAACTCTAATTTCAACGAACAACATAAACAGACAAATTTGTCAATATTTGTCCATAAAATGGTGAACTGTTTTTAACCCTACCTAATTATATCAACAATGCTGAAACCTGTTTAACAAACGTTTTTTCATTAACAAAGGTAATATCAAACATACGAGTTAAACCCTGAATTTGCTCATCACTCAATCCAAGCACAAGCATAAAAAAGTGTCTTTTATCCATTTTCAATCTTTGACGTAGTTTGATATATTTGTCAATAAAGGGTCTAAATTCACCCGACTTGCACTCCACAAAGATAGGCATAACACCATTTATCAAAAAAAAGGTATCCAATTCATTTTTATCCTTATTAGGAAAGTGGATATGAAAACTTCTTAAACCGGCAAAGCTAATCTGACGTTCATGACAAAAATCCAGCAATTTCATAAAAGCAAACCATTCTAGCCATTCCCCATAAAAAAAGTTGACGATTGGCTGTGCCGTTTGCAAAGACATATGTACTTTATTTTGGGTTCTATTGACAAAATACTTGGCAACAAAGGCGTATTCATAGAGTTCTTCACAAAACGCTTTAATAAGCGCCGCCTCTTCTTGACTGTAATCAGACAAATTCAGCGTCACATTAGTATATCCTTTCTTTTGGATACGTTTAATTTTATCACTCACGACTTTTAGCAAGTCATAGTTATCCCCCAATTTCACGGCGACTTCATCAAAAAAACCCGTCGTATCAACCGCTTCTTTATCAATATTCAGCTGAATATTTTTACTTTTAAACCAATTTAAAATGGGTTGATACTGTTGCTTTTCCGTCATAGCTGTCGTGTTAAAAATATCCATGTCTGAAGCATTTTTATTGGCTTCATCAGAAATTTCAGTTGCAGCAGCAGAGGGTAGACTTTTTTGTAGACGACGAAATTCCGTTCGCATACTCAAGTACTTTTCCAACAGCTTTTTGACAAAAGCAAGTGTCTCATATATCGGCATAACTTGTTGGCAAACCGGACATTTAACCTTTTTACCGATATGTTGATTGGGTACTTCTCGTAAATACCCACATTGGTTACATCTAAAAATCGCCATCGTATCAAATTCTCCCGTTTCCAAACTTCGTTCCTTCGCTATGCTACGATCAATTCTGTTTGGGCAACTTCGTTATGAGCGTAGCTACGATCATTCATTCAAGGACACGACTGCTTTGCAGAGCGTCGCTACAGTCATTCCCAAATGGAATTTTGGAACGAAAAAATATATTATAATACCAACCTCCCCAACTTCTTTACCACCCCCACCGTCTCCAAACTCACCAAAACCACCCTACCAATCAACCGCACAATATATTCTTCATCATCCAACCGATTCGGATCATTAACAATACCGCTTCTTTTATCCACTTTAATCCGATATTGATCAATTATCCAGTCAAGGGCGGAACGGTTGCCGAGCCGATAGTCAAAGGTTTCGGGCGGAATGCCGCCGAGGGTTAGGGAGTCTAAGTAAATGATTTGCCGTTTGTCGCGGGAGAGTTTCATTGGTGACTTTGCTCTAGCTTTGTTACCTATAGTATTTCAGATAAATAATTTCAAAACAGCCAACAGCTAAAGCAGTTGTCTGAAAGCGAAAGTCCCCTAAAGGGGACTAAATAATTATCTGAAAATCTATAATTGATGTTTGCGTACCTTTACCATAACAAAAGTACGAAAAAATAGTTAAAAAAAACACCTAAGTTGTACTTACTTCTTTCAGTTGATGGCCCACAAATCTTCGGTTTTCACGTATTATTGCTAAGGGTATTTCATCTCATAAAAATG
>Ga0190344_1001060_pt1 | contig 10664 bp, 6 predicted proteins | sample 48721323_MG_FD_161662 | JGI IMG/M metagenome (GOLD analysis project Ga0190344, IMG submission 161662) | Hydrothermal vent microbial mat bacterial communities from Southern Trench, Guaymas Basin, Mexico - 4872-13-2-3_MG | ecosystem: Environmental > Aquatic > Marine > Hydrothermal vents > Microbial... | reverse complement strand
CTCCTACAGATTTGATTTTGTACAGATCCTCAATTGTAAAAGCTCGTTTCTGAGCAAATACCTGAACTGTAAAAATCATTAGCACAACTGCTGCAATGGATATGTTTTTTAGCCTGTTCATTTTTTACCCTTCCTGAAGTTTGGTCCTGTTATTTTTATTACCAAGAGTATCTTGCAATGAGTTTTTTACCAAGTGACTGCCATCTTTTTACAACTCTTTCCCCGTTTGTTACGGAATAATTTGTCAGGAATGCTTTTGCTGCTTCGGGGTCGGTTTTTAAAAGAGAAACAGCGGTTTTTTCAATTTCCGGCTGAAATTTAAAGAAATTGGACTCAATTGAATTTTGTTCTTTTTTTACATGCTTTATCATTTTGTCGTATCTTATATTACAGAAATTGGATACAAAGTTAAATGTCCACCATGCCGAATCCCAGGAAAATTCTCTTCTGTTTCCCTTTGAGTAAGGTTCAGGTACTGAATTGATTCCGCAGTAAAGGGGAATGTAGCAGGAAAAATATGTATCATCCGGCGAGTACCACAGAACTCCTCCAACAGGATCGGGAAGATCTGATCTTAATTGGGTGACAATTGAGAAAGCAGTAATTCTTGTGGAAATGCCTCTTTCCGCTCTTTTCTGGTAGGGATTTCCTGCATAACCTGCTCTTTCTCCTTTTGTCATGTCAAATTCCGTTCCTTCATAATGATCCCGTAAAAGGCTGAAAGCATCTTTTGTCTCAAGCAAAGAATCCGGTTTTACAAAAAGAGGGTATCTTTCTGCATTTTCAACTCCTCTTGCGTAATCAGCGGAAAGATGAAGAGAAGGAGCTGCCCTGTTTAATATACTCCATACTCTCATTGCGCATGTTTTTTTTACTTTTTCAGTAGCAGGGTGGTAGGCTTTACTGAAATCAAAGGGCCCCTGGTCTTCTGAGTAAAAGCCTCTTTTTTTGGCAAAAGAGATAACGTCTTTGGAGTACAGGCAGTTTTCCGGATCATCAAGAGGAAAAGTGCGGATTCTGGACTGGTTTGCATGACAGGATATGTATCCGTCAGGTATTTTCACAGCAACCCATACAGCACCTTTCTTATCTCCTTTACCAATAATTTCCATAAGCCATGCTTCGTTTTTATCACCTATGGAAATAGATTCTCCCGGAGCTCTGTAACCATATTCATTTGCAAGTTTTCCGATTAATTTAACAGCTTCTCTTGCTGTTTTTGTTCTCTGAAGAGCGAGTGTCATAAGATCCGAATAGTGCAGTCCTCTTTTATTTGCAAGCCCCTTTCTTCCTTCAAATGTTGTTTCTCCGATAGCGAGCTGAAATTCATTAATATGTCCGATTCCGTTGGATGCCATAATCTGATATGTGTGGGGAACCTGCTTTACTTTGACATTTCCTCTCAGCTGATCCGGTTCAACAAAGGTTCCGGGTTTGTGGTCTGCAGCAGGAATAAGCTGCAAATGGGAGCAGAACGGTGCATCGCAAAGATAGCAGATCATTACTGAACCTGTTTTTGTTGTGCCTTTTGTTACAATCAAATTTGTACATTCGTCTTTAAAACTGTCTGCAAACAAAAGGTTAAAGGCTGTAAATAAAATCAGGATAAAGAATAAAGATTGTTTGCGCATAATATTTTCTCCTTTTTGTTAATTTTGGTAAACAGGATATACTTTTTCACCTGCCTCTATGGGAATATCCAGAGCATTTTCTTCAGGAGGATATGAACAGTTGTAAACGTGAGAGTAATTACACAATGGGTTAAAAGCTTCATTAAAATCCAGAATAAAATTTTTGGTTAAAGGTTCTTTAATTTCAAGAAATCGTCCTGCTGCATAAGTTGTTTTGCCTGTAGTTTTATCTGTAAAAGGTATAAAAAGCCATGTCTGTTCCGGCTTTTGATGCAAATCTTTTTTGTATGCGATTAAAGTAAGTTTTTTGTCTTTGATTTTGAACCGGATTTCCGCATATCTGTAGTAAGTTTTTATCTGATTCTGACTGGTCAGCATGTCAATTTGCTCAGGATTTTTTATTTTTACAAGCTTTGCATTAACTCTGAATTCAGGGTCAGGCGGGTAGTAGTAAAGGTGCTTGAATTCCTTAATTTTTTTAAGTTCCGGATCAAATGCAATTATTACAAGCCTCTCGTCAAGAGGATACATTACAAATGTAAATCTGTAATAGGTGCATTCAACCATATCTCCAAGTTTGTATAGAGAACCCTCTTTTTCTGTTCCGCTTTTACAAGTAAAACCATTGTTTAATATTTTAAGATACCATTTGCCATTCTTCTGGAAAACGGAAATCAGCGTTAAAGATGATTTTTTGTTATTTAAAATAAAATTGCCGGATTTAAAATCCAGAAAACTTGTTTTGTCTTTTTCTGCGTTTATTCGGGCAAGGCCTGCAAAAGGTGAAGTCGGAGATGTTTTAAATTCATTGTCTTTTGCGGTTCTGTTGTCAATAACTGATTTTTGCCATTTTTTAACGTCAAAATCACTCTGATTTTTTGTACAGCTGTTAATTATAAGAATAGTTGAGAAAAAGAATATGATAAGATTTTTTATCCTTAACATTATGCTCCCCAGTTTATAAAATTATCTTGTTGATTTTCGGATCAGTTAGAATAAATTTATTAAACCTTTTGAAAATTACAAGTCAAATCTGGGATATAATGGAATTTTTATTGACATGTTTTTATTAAATCGTACTTGTTTGTTTTTAAGTTTTTAAAATGATTAAATATAAAATGTCCATCATTGCTTGCATTTATTGGTTAATGATTATAGTTAATTCTCAATACCAATTTTGTATATGAGAAATAATGGAACTGTTTTAACTTATTTGATGTTTTGGTTGAAATTACCGGATTTCCCGGATGTGTGTAAAATCGTGAATTTTGGAAGTAATTAAGAAAATCATTGCTTTTGCCGAAATTAATTGTTAAAATTAACCATACTAATATTAATAATCATAATGACATAAATTTTGTATTTTCCAATTACTTTTAACAGGGATTGATATCTCTATTTTGTATTAATTGCTGAATTCATCCTATTGCTTCATGATTATATGTTCCTTCTGAGTGAGTTTTATAGTTGTAACAGATGTTAGCCCGAAATTCGCTTAACACCTTTTGTAATTGAATTAAGTATTTTAATAAAATTAATAATGCACATAGTGGAGTTCTCTATTTACATCCGGGAGTTGAATAGTCGTATTAAACTTTGATTGTTTATAAATAACATATATATGGTTAAAAGGGGGGGATTTAAAATGAAAAAAATGCTAACAGTGTTATTTGTGCTGGTATCAACAGCTCTCTTAGCACAGAATTTCAGTTCAACTTTTGAAATTTCTGCTGCAATGAAGAACCAGGGATATGCACAGGTTGCGTATAACACAAATGCAGATGAGTATCTTGTTGTATGGGAAGATAACAGGAATAGTGATACTGACATTTACGGACAATTTGTACAAAGCAATGGTACATTAAAAGGGAAAAATTTTCCCATCTGTACGGTGTCCGGGGATCAGTACTGGCCCAGGCTTGATTTTGACCCGATTAACAACAGATTTCTTATAGTTTTTGAAGACTGGAGAAATACTTCAAATGGAGATATAAGAGGTGTTTTTGTCAATTCAGACGGTACTTTCTATAATGCACCAACATCGGATGCTGCTGATCACACATTTCTTATATGCAGTAACAGCGCAGATATTTATACATGTTCTGTTGCTTTTAATTTTATTTCTATGAGATATCTGGTTGTTTGGGGAGATTTCAGGAATGATCCGCAAAAAACCAGTTATACAGGTGAGGATGTATATGGGCAGCTTGTAGGCGCAGACGGAACTCTTTTATCTCCCCCTTCTCCTGCAGATCCTGCAGTGAATTTTCCAATTGCAGCTGAACCTGATTATCCTGAAAGTGTAGCTGATGTAACATACAGCGGTATGACAAATGAATTCTTTGTTGTTTACGGTACAAACGGCTGGGTGTATGGACAAAGAGTAAACTGCGACGGTGAATTAATTAATGCGCACGGTGAAACAGTGGGAAAATCTTCAGGAGATACCGGGATTCAGATTTCTCAGGAATTTAATAACGGCCCGGACTGCATGCAGTCAAGAGTTCAGGCAAACAATGAAGGTATTATGTATGTTACAAAAAGCTCAGGCTCGTGGTGTGAAGTTGAAGTTGTCTGGAAGGGAAGAGGAACAGATAAACCGGATAATGATGTTTACGGACAGAAAATAGGCTTTGTAGAACAAAGTGGTAAATATGTTGCCAAGTACATAAATATTGACGGTGTTGTTACGGACAATGTCTCAAATCATCCAATTTCAATTCAGAATGACTGGGTTGGAGTTACGGATATTGCATATAGTTCTCATAATAATGAATTTCTTGTAGCATGGGGAGATCCGCGTACAGGCGGATATGCCAAAGCGGATTTGTATTCTCAATTGCTTGGGGTTAACAGTAGTACTCTTCAAATGTCTCTTTTATCTGCAGACAGAACCGGTACTGTAGGTTACACAGATAACATACCTCTTGAAGTCTCTGACAATTATTCGGGAAGCTTGCTTGGTATTGCGCACAGCATAAGCAGAAATGAATTTCTTATTGCTTATACATTTGAAGATAAAACAATGAACAGAGGCAGCGATATTTATGGAATAAGATTTTACGGAAATACAACGTCTGTTGAGCAGAATAAAAGTGCTGCTGTACCTGAAGAATTTCAAATAACAGGCAATTATCCGAACCCATTTAATCCGGAAACACACATCTGTTTTGAACTGCCCGTACAAGGTCTTGTTAAAGTGGAAATTTTTGATCTTACAGGAAGGAAAATTAACCGGATAAAATATGTGGTAATGGAAAGCGGGTATCATTCTGTGGTGTGGAACGGCAAAGACGTGGACGGTTTTAATGTGTCTTCAGGTGTTTATTTGTATTCAGTAAAACTTGACAATATTGCAAAATTTGGGAAAATGACTCTGGTAAGATAAAAATATCACTGTTTTGATCCTATATAATTGGGAGGAAATATGAGAAAGCATTCTGTGCAGACTGTATTGCGGAGTTCAGTGATTGTACTCGGCATGATTTTCTTTTTCGCGGGTATTTTGATGGCAGATACTTTTATTGTGACAAACACAAATGATTCCGGCGCAGGCTCATTGAGGCAGGCAATTGAAAACTCAAACGGCCATACCGGTGCTGATACAATAATTTTTAATATTCCTGATACGGATTCCCGATATGATGCTGTAAAAGGAATATGGATGATCATACCGTCAAGTCCCTTCCCGATGCTCTCTGCTGACAGTATGGTTCTTGACGGAACAACTCAGGCTGCATTTACAGGAGGAGATCCTAATCCTTCTGGGCCTGAAATAGTTATAAATGGAAGCAGTGCACAGGGACAGGAATGTCTGTCAATTGCCAGCTCTCAAAATACTGTAAAATCTATCACAATAAACGGAGGCTGGGCATCAGGAATTAGTATTTACGGTGACAATAATAAAATTTACGGGTGTTTTATCGGCCCCGATTACAGCGGAGGGGGCCGTGTATCTGGCCAGGGTTATGGGATTTTTATCAGTATGGGTGCAGCAGATAATATTATCGGAGGCACAGAAGAGGGAGAGAGGAATATAATAAGCGGGAATAAATATTCTGGTTTGGTAATAAAAAATGGGGCTTATGATAACCATGTATCCGGGAATTATATAGGCATAACAAGTACAGGAACAGATACTCTTGGAAATCTGTCTTATGGAATTGATCTGACCGATGGAGCAAAAAACAACATTATCGGTCCGGGGAATATTATTTCCGGTAATAAAAACCATGGTATTTGTATCGGTGAATCAGGGACTGACAGTAATTATGTAATTGGAAATTATATAGGTACTGATGCAGAAGGAACTGTTTGCGCTGGGAATAATGGCAGTGGAGTTATGATACAAAATAAAGCAAAATATAATATAATAGGAGGCGTGGCTGAAAATGAGCGTAATATCATTTCCGGTAATATTTATAATGGTGTCCAAATTTTTGGAGACAGTACAAGTTTTAATGTTTTAACCGGAAACTATATTGGGCTGTCTGCAGCAGGGGACAGCCTTGGTAATAATGTAAATGGTGTAAGTATTATTTATTATGCTTCGCATAATGTCATTGGCCCTGGAAACGTTATTTCTTCAAATAAATCTAACGGGATTGCTCTAAGTTATAATTATCCCAGTAGAAATATTATTAAAGGTAACCTGGTAGGCACAGACCCTCTCGGTATTGAAAGCAGAGGGAATAAATTAAATGGTATATTTATTTCTTCGGGAAAAGGGAATATAATCGGAGGCAGCCTTCCTGATGACAGAAATATAATATCCGGGAATGAAGGGTCAGGTATAAGAATTTATTCTTCTTCTAATCAATCGGATTCGACTGAAGTAATTGGGAATTACATTGGGACGGATATTTCAGGTACAGGAAATTTAGACAACAAATATTACGGTATAAGTATAACCGGAACCCTTCAAAATATTACATGCAGTTTAAATGTCGTTTCAGGCAATGAACTTTCAGGCCTGTACATGTCCGGTTCAATAAGTAATTCTATAATTTCAAATAATAAAATTGGAGTGGATGTAACTGGTACGGGTGAATTGGGTAATAAGCAATATGGTATTCAATTATTCAGCGGTTGTTCAAATAATGAAATTGGGCCGGGGAATGTAGTGGCATATAATAAATATAACGGTATTTATATTTATGGAAACAGCATACAGAACAGAATTACTGAAAACAGCATTTTTAATAATGGATGGAAGGGGATAGATAATTCAAATGGGGGGAATACTGAGTTGACACCTCCTGTAATTACAGAGTTCGGTTCAGTAATCGGAACTGCACCTCCAAATTCTTTAGTTGAAATTTTTTCAGGTGTTGATAAACAGGGCGGTCAGAATTTTGAAGGATATATTCAAGCAGACGATACAGGACATTTTATCTGGGAAGGTATTATCACAGGCCCTTGGATTACAGCTACTGCAACTGATGCGGATGGCAATACATCTGAGTTTTCAGAAGCAAAGCTCTATGGAAACATTGTTGTTACAACTACAGCTGATACAGGAGAAGGTTCTTTAAGAAATGCAATTGAACTTGCAAACAGCAGTACAGGCTCTGATACTATTATTTTTAATATCCCTGATACAGATCCGGGATTTAACGGAACTGTGTGGGTAATATCTCCCAAGTCTCAGTTACCTTCACTTGAAGACAGTTGTACTGCGGTTATCGGAGAGACTCAGACTGAGTATGACTCCGATACAAATCCCGACGGTCCTGAAATTATGCTTGACGGAAGATCTTCATTGATATCTAGGTGCTTTAATTTGTACTCATCTGATAATACCATATCGGGAATGGTTATTTCAGGGTTTACGACAGGCATTGGAATGTATGGGACAAAATGTACGCATAACAAAATAATAAATAATTACCTGGGCACAAATGCAGCCGGGAATGATGCTATTCCAAACAGTACCGGAATCTATATTAATAGCGCAGGAGGAGAAAATTATATCGGAGAACCGGGAAAGGGGAACGTGATTTCCGGGAATCTGTATAGAGGTATATATATGTTATACAGCAGTAATAATTATATCCTTGATAATATAATCGGGTTAAGCACTGACGGGACAAAGAGTGTGCCAAATCAGTATGAAGGGATTTATCTGTATGAAAGCGGGAATAATGTGATCGGGTCTGATGAAGGCGGCAGGAATATTATTTCCGGCAATTTCAGGTACGGGATTAATATTTCTGGAGAGGAAGCAGTAGAAAATCATGTTTGTAATAACTATATTGGCACGGATATTACAGGGACTAAAGCATTGGGTAACTATTACACCGGAGTTAGTATTTTCGGCAAGGCAAAACATAATATTATAGGAATTGGTAATATTGTCGGAGGCAACAGAAAGTGCGGAATATCAATCTCGGGGGCAGGGACAGACTCAAACTATGTGTTCGGCAACCGGATCGGGCTTGATGCAACAGGCCAGGATACAGTTCCGAATTACAGGTATGGAGTGTATGTTGATATCAAAGCAAAATATAATGTTGTAGGTGGCCCAAATGAACAGGACAGAAATATAATTTCCGGAAATGCATATGCTGGTATATTTTGCTCAGACTCAGCTGCATATAATTTATTTCAGAACAATTATATAGGTACGGATGTAAGCGGCATAAAAGATTTGGGAAATGGCTCTTACGGTGTGGAGTTGGGCGGGTTTGTAAATATCTACGAAGATAATTTAATCTCAGGTAATAGGGGAGGAATAAAATTTGTTAATTCGATCGGCAGTAACATAATAAGAAATAACAAGATAGGCGTACAGGCAGACGGTTTGTCGCCTTTGCCGAATGATGAGCATGGAGTAAGAGTTTCAGGATATACCTCATGTGATACAATAGGGCCGTCAAATGTGATATGGTATAATAAACTTTATGGTATTTATCTCTCAGGTTCAAATGTGAAGAAAATCCTTATAACCGAAAATTCTATTTCAAATAATGGAAGCGGGGGTATTCATTCTTATAACGGTGCAAATAACAATCTGGCAGCACCTGTTATTACAGGAAAGGACCCTGTTAGAGGCACAGCGCCGCATAGCAGTGTGATTGAAGTTTTTTCAGATTCACTGGATCAGGGAAGAATTTTTGAAGGACGAACTACAGCAGATGATGAGGGTAACTGGACATACAGCGGAACAGTAACCGGTCCCTATGCTACGGCAGTTGCAATTGATGATTCGGGGAACACATCGGAATTTTCAAACTACCTTGCTGTTTCTGTTGAGCGTGTAAATTCCAAAGATGTAGGGCCAAAGGAATTTTTCCTGAATCAGAACTACCCTAATCCGTTTAATCCCGAAACAACTATCAGTTTTGGTGTAAGAGAAATGAGCCGGGTTACTTTAAGAATCTATAACTCTCTGGGGCAGCTTGTTACAACACTTATTAATGGAAATTATCAGCCCGGAGTTTACAGGGTTAAGTTTAATGTCTCGGGCTTTGCATCGGGGATTTATATTTACCAAATCAATATGAAAGGATTTTCCGCTTCACGAAAGATGATTATTATGGAGTAGCGTGGAGAAGAATAGCGGGCTGCAGGGAATATTGGCTGATATTCTCTGCAGCTGAGCTTGCTTGATTATTATTTTTATTTAAGTATATTAAGTGTGATTTGACAGTACAATAATAACAATAAAATAATATATAAGAGGAGAGCTTTATGGAAGAATTAAAACCAAATATGCCGCTTCTTGGGGATCCGTTCCCGGAAATAAAGGTACAGACAACACATGGCCCCATGAATATCCCGGGAGATCTTAAAGGTACCTGGTTTGTTCTTTTCAGCCATCCGGCCGACTTTACGCCTGTTTGTACTACAGAATTTGTGGCGTTTCAGAAAAGGTATGAGCAGTTTGAGGAACTTGGCTGTAAACTTATCGGAATGTCTATTGATCAGGTTTTTTCTCATATCAAGTGGGTTCAGTGGATAAAAGAAAATCTTGATATAGAGATTAAATTTCCAATTGTAGCTGCAAATGATTCTGTTGCAATGAAGCTTGGTATGCTTCACCCGGGTAAAGGAACAAATACTGTCAGAGCTGTGTTTATTGTTGATCCTGAAAGCAAAGTAAGATTAATAATGTACTATCCTCAGGAAGTTGGAAGAAACATGGATGAGGTAGTAAGAGCAGTTAAGGCTCTTCAGATTTCCGACAAGCAGGGAGCTGTTGCTGCAGGTTGGCCTGATAATGAACTTATAGGAGACAGAATAATTGTTCCGCCTGCAACTGACGAAAAAGCTGCCCAAAAACGCCTTGAAGATTATGAGTGCTATGACTGGTGGTTCTGCCACAAACCGCTGAAAAAGTAGTAAAAATCCGGGTGAGTTTGGAATTAATCCGGCAACATATTAACCAAAGGCTTACCACTTCACACAACCCTTGCCGGATTTCATGGGGTGGATGAGAAGGGGCATGTTGTGAAGTTTGATGAAAGGCTTACGCCTTAAATCCATATGGATTTAATGAGGCGGATGAGTATGTGAAGTATTTTTTAATAAAAAAGGTTTCCGAGGAAGGGAAAATATTTTCTTTATTCGGAAACTTTTTGTTATTATATTTAATTTATTAAGAAAAACCTGAAAAGGGATATAGAGAAATGCCGGAAATAAGCAGATTTTTTGGAATAATTGTTGCTATTTTTTATGATGATCATAATCCTCCGCATTTTCATGCTCGTTACGGTAATCAAAAAGTCGCTGTAGAAATTGATACTTTAAAGGTACTGTATGGAGAAATATCTCCAAGAGCACTCGGTCTGATAGTGGAATGGGCTGCTTTGCATAAAACGGAACTATTAAATAACTGGAAACTTGCAGAGGCAAATAAACCACTAAAAAAAATAGAGCCGTTAAAATGAGAGGTGTATTATGCTTTATGATATTGTTAATGCTGAGTATATAGAAAATTATAAAATTAAGATTAGTTTTGAAAACGGCAGACATGGTATTGTTGATTTGTCTGAATATGCTGAAAAGGGCGGTTTGTTTGATAAATTTAAA
>Ga0190344_1001059_pt1 | contig 10667 bp, 10 predicted proteins | sample 48721323_MG_FD_161662 | JGI IMG/M metagenome (GOLD analysis project Ga0190344, IMG submission 161662) | Hydrothermal vent microbial mat bacterial communities from Southern Trench, Guaymas Basin, Mexico - 4872-13-2-3_MG | ecosystem: Environmental > Aquatic > Marine > Hydrothermal vents >... | reverse complement strand
GGTATGTACTGAGTTCCTCTGTCAGAGTAGGAGAGCGGGTAAAAATAGCCGAGATATTGGCAGTTGATTTAGATCCCTTAAAACGCAAATTATTGATTAATAAAGGTAAAAATGATGGCGTATTTCTTCATCAACCCGTTGTGGATGCACAAGGCGTGATGGGGCAGGTAATCCATCTTGGCGTTTTTTCTAGTATCGTCATACTCATTACCGATCCTGATCATGAATTGCCCGTGCAAATCGTGCGTACCGGATTGCGTACTGTTGCCAAGGGAATGGGGGCTGTCAATCGTCTCTCTTTGCTGTACTTATCGAATACCGGCCTGAGTACAGGCATCAAAGTGGGCGACTTGATCGTCACTTCTGGCTTTGGTCAAAAATTTCCCAAGGGCTATCCGGTTGGCACAGTCATAGAGGTGACACCTGATATAGGCAAACCTTATGCACAAGTACACGCTCTACCAAGAGCGGCATTAGAACGCAATCGTGAAGTTTTGCTGATATGGATGAAAGAACAGTTATCTGCTATTGATGAACCGTTATCAAGGTTTATAAAACAGAGCCTCAAAAAGTAAAAAGACTTTAAATTATCCATTTCACATTTAGCTTCGCTGGCCTTCGGCTCACGCAAAAGTTTTTATCGCGAAATACTTTTTCAAAGCGTGAAACAGTCTTTCTTGTAGGGTGGGTAACGGGTTTTTAAAGCCCACCATTTCTAAAAAAAGGGTCATTATCAATCTGCTTCGGCGTGCATGGAGTGCAAAATTTATTTTGCTTCACTTTTCAAATTTATTTTGCAAAGGCTTGATTTTCGTTCCAAATTTATTTTGCTTCACTTTTCGTTCCAAATTTATTTTCGCGAAGGTGCATTTGGAGTGCAAAATTTATTTTGCTTCACTTTTCAAATTTATTTTGCGTGTAAAACCCTTTTTTAGGGAATGCGCCCGACCTTATTACCCAGCCTACATTTCAACACGCCAATATCGAAGATATTGAATGTGAATAGGTGAGCAAGTTAGGCCACCTTAACCGATGATGGTGGGCAATCAAAAATATATTGTCCACCCTACATTTTTTTTGTAATAACTGAAAAAAACAAATGAGTTTAGAGCGACATCATGGCGGCTGGGTTATTATTGTCAGTTTCATTTTTAGCTTTATGTTAGCTGTCATGCCGTTGCCTCCTTGGGCGGTTTTCTGGCGACCTGATTGGGTTGCTTTGGTTTTAATCTACTGGTGTATAGCGGTTCCTCAGCGAATCGGTGTCACAACCGGTTGGTTTGTTGGCATCATCCATGACGTGTTAAGCGATACATTATTAGGACAACACGCCTTGACTTTTACGCTGATTGCCTATCTGAGTGTCAGACTACATCGGCAATTGCGCTTATTTCCATGGTGGCAACAATCAATCGGGGTATTTGTGTTTATAGCCATTAGTCAATTACCAAGCGTATGGATACGCACCATTTTGGGTTATCCACAAGAAGGATGGGGAGTCATTTACTCTGCTACAACCAGTATGATTCTGTGGCGTTGGGTATTTATAAGACTACGCGACTTGCGGCGTACCTATCGCGTTTTTTAAATCGTTTGATAACTGTTGATTATAACACGGTGTCAAAAGGGCTTTTAAATTGATAATTGAGGCAACTCCCAAATAATATACCAGTTTGCTACCCTTCAATTCTTGAAAAAATGGGTTGCCCCTTATGTGCTATATTAGACTTGAACTCAAAGGCGTGAACGTGGTTTATCACCACAAAACGCCTTCTATAGTCTTTCAGATAATGATTTTCAAAAGAGATTATTTTTCTGAAAATCTATAACTGATTGATGATTGATAACCTTGTACTGATATGCCTGCTATTTCAACTCACAGGTAGATTTCTAAAAATGACCTGTTTTCATTTTTCCGGTTTTATTATTCATTGAAAAACGATATGTCATCGACACAATTGATACTTAAAGATGCTACTCGTGAAAATAAAATTTTCAGCCATCGCATCATCATTGCGTGGGTGATGATGTTACTCTTGTTTTTTGGCATTGTAGCGCGTCTTGTTTTCTTACAAGTTATCGATCATGAACGGTATGCTACATTATCTGAACGAAATCGCATAAAGACAATACCGTTATTGGCAACACGCGGATTGATTTATGACCGTAACGGCGTACTACTCGCCGGAAATCGCGTTTTCTATAGTTTAGAAGTGATTCCAGAAAAGGTTAAAAATCTTGATTTAATGCTAGAAGCACTGCGCGACATCATTACCATAGAAGATAAAGACATTGTTCGCTTCAAAAAAAAATTAGCCAAAAAACGAGCATTTAGAACCATTCCTCTACGATATCGACTGACTGAAGACGAACTTGATCGCTTTTCTGTCCAAAGCCACCGCTTCCCAAGTATTGAGGTCAAAAACAACCTGAGCCGCTATTATCCCCTTGGTGCCACAGGTGTTCACGTCATTGGTTATGTCGGGAGAATAAACGAACGAGAACTTAAAATCATAGACAAGTCCAATTATATGGGCAACAATTACATAGGCAAAACAGGGATAGAAAAATATTACGAACAAGAACTACATGGTAAAACGGGTTACCAACATGTCGAAACCAATGTACAAGGACACGATGTTCGCATACTAGAACGTAAACCGCCTGTTCCCGGTAAAAACCTTTATCTTAATATGGACATATCGCTACAACAGTATATTGAAGGCCTTATTGCCAAACAACGTGCCGCTGTCGTTGTCATTGAGCCTTCAACTGGCAGTATACTCGCCCTTGTCAGTATGCCTCATTTTGATCCCAATTTGTTTGTCAACGGCATTGATGTTGAAACTTACAGCGGATTGCGCGATTCACCTGATCGTCCCCTTGTCAACCGGGCCATACGTGGACAATATCCCCCAGGTTCCACTGTTAAACCCTTTGTTGGTTTAGCCGGATTAGAATATGGTGTCAGAAATCCAGGTAATCGGACTTGGTGTCGGGGATGGTACAGCATTAAGGGTCAAAAACACCGATACCGCGATTGGAAAAAAAGCGGACATGGTAGCATGAATCTACACCAGGCCCTAGAACGATCTTGCGATGTTTACTTTTACTCACTGGCGTATGAGTTGGGTATTGATCGCTTACACACATTTATGACACGGTTTGGTTTTGGGAAAAAAATGGGTATAGATGTCAGCGGCGAATTGAGTGGCTTGATGCCTTCTAGGGAATGGAAACGCCGCGTCCGTAACAAACATTGGTATCCTGGCGAAACCATTATCACCGGCATTGGACAAGGCTTTATGCTGGTTACGCCTCTACAATTAGCTGTTGCAACCGCCACCTTAAGTAATCGTGGTCAATTCAAACAACCGCGTGTTGTTTTTGCGATGGATAATGCCAAACTCAATGAAATGACCGTTGTACCTCCAACAGTACGAACCACCATTACGCTTAAACAAAAAGCATTCTGGAATACTGCCATTAGTGGAATGCGAGCCGTGGTACATAATCGCAGAGGAACGGCCTACAAAGTGGGGAAAGACTCTCGTTATCGTTTCGCGGGCAAAACCGGCACCGCGCAAGTGATTACTATCAAACAAACTGAAACTTATGATGCCAAAAAACTGGCCAAAAAATTTCATGATCACGCTTTATTTGTTGCCTTTGCGCCCTTAAAACAGCCTCGTATTGCCATATCAGTCATTGTGGAAAATGGTGGCAGCGGCAGTAAAACAGCCGCTCCCATTGCTAAAAAAATCATGGATTATTATCTGTTACGAAAAACACTAGGTTTGTTAATGGTTAATAATTAAGCAACTTAACAAAGGGCAACCACAAGGGATTGCCCCTACAGGATTGGATGAGGCGGGTGCTTCGGTTTTGTTTTAGCTAGACTGTGCTGATAATCCCTAAAAATGAGGTGTCAAAATATGAATTATCCGTATGATTTTGAAGCAAAAACGGCAATAGAAATCATTTTATATATTGCTCCGAAAGTGGCACAACCGACGTTTCATACTATCTCAAAGATGATGTATTTTGCTGATAAAGCCCATTTAGAAAAATATGGGCGTTTTATCTGTCATGATAATTATTTAGCGATGAAACATGGTACCGTACCGAGCGGTACTTACCAGATTTTAAAGATGGTGCGTGGTGACAGTTTTATCCCATTGTCTACGACAGATCAAGCATCGAACGCTTTTACAGTTGAAGATAAGTCGGTAGTCAAAGCGCGTCGCCCTGCTAATTTTGATTACTTGAGTCAATCTGTTTTGGAGTGTTTGGACAATGCTATTACACAATATGGGCATTTATCATTTCGTGAATTGACTGAATTAAGCCACGATACCGCTTGGGAATCGGCTGATGAGAATGATTGTATAGAGATTGAACAAATCGCGGCAACACTTGCCAATTCAGAAGATTTGCTTGAATATTTAAGCAATCCACATCCTTAATACTTAATTCAATCCCAAAAACGGCGTTTGATTTCTATGATAATCCTTGAAGCTGGGCAAGTCTTTTTCTTGCCTAATTGTCGGCATGCCAAACCGGCTCCCAAAGATAAACTCGTGCTACTGACTTGTGTAAAGCCAACACCATTAGGGTTATTTATTAACTCTCGTATCTCGCCATTTGTGCGTAAACAACCTCATTTGATGCAATGTCACGTTTTACTGGAAGCGAGTCAACATGATTTTCTTGAACATGATTCGTATGTGGGTTGTACTGCTACGAACCTCTATCTTTATTCGGTTGATGAACTCGTTAATTATAGAGGTTTTATCAGTCATCCCGCGAGAGAACAAATCATTGCCGCTATCAAATTTTCTACAGATATAGAACCTTTTTACAAAACAGCAATGCTGTCGGAATTAGAAGTTATCTCGTAATTAAACGAAGTGAAGGAATAGCGACAGTAAAACGGGCACTACATTTATTTAGCCCCAATTTTTAATCTTTTATGTAGAAGACTGAAACGTGATAACTGACAACATGCAAACAAGTTGGAATAAGCAGCATTTTTTACATTTAGACAAACCTTTGCTATTAGGTTTATTATTGTTATCTAGCATTGGTTTAGTCGTTTTGTACAGTGCAGGTGCTCAAGATATCGAACTTATTTTTCGTCAAATGCTACGTCTTTTAGGGGGATTTGGCATCATGTTACTGGTTGCCCAAATTCGCACTCAACATATTGTACGTTGGGTACCTTGGTTGTACATCTGTGGTGTGGTATTGTTATTATTAGTTTTAGTGGTAGGCGATTCGACTAAAGGTTCACAACGCTGGCTCAATTTAGGTTTATTTCGTTTTCAACCGTCAGAAATGATGAAATTAGCGGTTCCTATGATGGTCACTTGGTATTTTGCTGCTCGACCTTTGCCACCTCGAACAGGGCATTTATTGTTGGCTATCCTAATCATTGCCATACCCGTGATTTTAGTTGCCAAAGAGCCCGATTTGGGAACCGCACTCTTAATTGCTTCATCTGGCCTATTTGTGTTGCTACTATCAGGCCTCAGTTGGCGCGTCGTGTTTGGATTTATCACCGCTTCCGCTGCCTTTGCGCCAGTCTTGTGGTTTTATATCCTGCACGATTATCAAAAGGATCGAATACTCACTTTTTTAAATCCCGAAGCGAAACCCTTGGGCGCGGGTTATCATATCATTCAATCCAAAATTGCTATTGGTTCTGGAGGCATGGAGGGAAAAGGCTGGCTGAATGGCACTCAATCGCTCTTGCAATTTTTACCAGAGCGCACCACCGATTTTGTTTTTGCCGTCTATAGTGAAGAATTTGGATTGCTAGGTATTTTGGTATTATTAAGCCTTTATTTTTTCATTATATCTCGTGGTCTGTATATTGCTTTACAAGCACAAGACACCTTTTCTCGCCTTTTAGTGGGCAGTTTGGTACTCACTTTTTTTGTTTACATCTTTGTTAATATGAGTATGGTTACCGGCCTATTACCCGTGGTGGGATTGCCTCTACCGCTGATCAGTTATGGTGGTACCTCAATCGTCACCTTAATGGCCGGATTTGGGTTAATAATGGGGGTACATACCCATCGACGCTTCTTGTCTTCTTGATGATTTATTGGAAGAAAGGGCAACCACAAGGGATTGCCCCTACAATTATTGAAAATAATATTCCTGATGAATTGCTTCCATAATAGAATATGAATAACCCAGTTAAACTCACAACAACGAAAAACCGCTTCTCAATGAGGCATGATGCGATAATATTGCTGCTAAGTGGGCTGTTAGTTTGCAGTTTCACGCTTAGAGCAGAAATCATTAATCAACAAGAATTTATCCAAGACATGGTTGTCCAGCATGGTTTGGATGAATTTCGATTGAATTATCTGTTTAAACAAGCCAAGGTCAAAAAAAGCATCCTCAAAGTCATGTTTCGTCCCAGTACGGGGAAAAAAGCGACACCTTGGTATAAATATCGGCGGCGTTTTGTCACGAGCAAACGTATAAAGGACGGTGTGAAATATTGGCAAAGAAATGCGTCTGCACTTGAGCGTGCCCAATGGCATTATGGTGTACCCGCAGAGATCATTGTTGCTATCATAGGGGTAGAAACCCTATATGGTCAAAATAAAGGCCATTTTCGAGTCCTTGATGCACTCACCACGTTAGCGTTTCACTATCCAAGACGTGCTGACTTTTTTCGTCAAGAATTAGAACATTATTTACTGCTGACAGACGAGGAAGGCCTAGATCCGTTAAAGCAAAAAGGTTCTTATGCCGGTGCAATGGGCATTGGGCAATTTATGCCCAGTAGTTTTCGACGTTATGCCGTCGATTTTGATAATGATGGCAGACGCGATATTTGGCATAATAACGTTGATGCCATTGGCAGTGTCGCTAATTATTTCAATCTTCATGGCTGGCAAAGTGGAGAACCCGTGATTATAGCCACTCAAATACGGCCTAACGCAGTAGACACCTTATTGGGTTTGAAGTTTAAACCGGATTATAGCCTACGATATTTGAAACGAAATGGATTGCTATATCATGGTGATCAACCCAATAGCACTAAAGGGATGTTTATAGACTTAGAAACCGAAATCGGAACCGTTTATTGGTTAGGTTTCCAAAACTATTACGTCATTACACGCTATAATCGTAGTAAACGCTATGCCATGGCTGTTTATCAATTAGCTCAGGAAATTGCAAACCGTTATGCCCAAACCCGTTAAATTTTCCTTAATACCCGTTGGCTTACTAGCATTGTTAGTTGAGCTTAGCGGCTGCGCCCAGGTGGCTACCCCTTCATCAGCCCCCCATGCGACTGCGATTCCAAGCGTTCCAGCAGCGAAATACAGGACAGCTTCTTATTGGCATCAAGATGATTTCAAAGCCGCACAACAATACCGTAGAACACTACCAGAAAGCTATGTATCGCAAGGTTACGCCACTTGGTACACAGCAGACGAACACGGTGCCAAAACGGCCAGCGGTCAAATTTATGATTTATACGGCATGACAGCCGCCCATGCGACTTTACCCCTGTTTTCGCGAGTTAAAGTGAAAAATCTTCGCACCGGCCGCAGCATCAAAGTCACTATCAATGACGACTTCGACGACAATAACGGGAGTTTAATTAAACTCTCTTACTGGGCAGCACGTCGTTTAGGCCTCATTAAACGCTCCTCACAACGTATAGAAATCAGCGTTCAGTGAAAGTGAACATTATCAGTTATCAATACCACTGTGTGTGGAAATCAGTTATCAATTATCAATGCTAAGTACTGAAGCATAAATTTTCGTGTATTTTGAAATGGGGCAACCACAAGGGATTGCCCCTACGCAATGCCATGTAGGGGCAATCCCACTTGATGAGCCCTTTGCGCTAAAATATCTGTTTATTTGTGCTTCAGTACTTATTAATTGATGCCTATAAACGTTGAATAGTGCAAATAATTTTTATTCATTTATTATTCCGTCAATTCTAAAATTCTGATAATTCTGATTCAGACATTATATGAAGATATTAAGTTTATTATTAGGTTTGACTTTTCTGTACCCGGTTCAAGCTGTCCCGGTGCATAATACGCCGCCACCTGTCACAGCACCTGCTTATATTTTGCAAGACTTTCACAGTAACCAGATCATCATGGAAAAAAATGTTGATGAACGTCTTGAACCGGCCAGTTTGACCAAATTAATGACCGCTTACATCGTCTTTCGGGAACTGCATACCGGCCGCTTCAAACTCACAGATAAAGCGATAATCAGTGAAAAAGCTTGGCGTATGCTCGGTTCACGTATGTATCTTGAAGTGGATAGTCAGGTTGCCATTGAACTGTTACTCAAAGGCATGATTATCCAATCGGGTAACGATGCCAGTGTCGCACTGGCAGAATTTATCGCCGGTAGTGAGGAAACCTTTGTCGCGTTGATGAATGAGCAAGCACAACGTTTGGGTTTAACCAATACCCATTACACCAACAGCACCGGCCTCCCTAATGAACGACACTACAGTTCAGTCCGCGACATTGTGAATTTGACACAAGCCTTGATTCGCGAGTTTCCTGAATATTATCGCTGGTATTCTATGCGTCAATTCACCTATAACGGGATTACCCAAAAAAACCGTAATAAGTTATTACGGCGTGATCCCACGGTAGATGGTGTCAAAACAGGTCACACAGACGCAGCGGGTTATTGTTTAGTTACATCTGCAAAACGTGGCGAAATGCGCTTGATTTCAATCATTATGGGTGCAACAAGCGAAAAAAAGAGGATACAAGAAAGTCAACAACTGCTTGATTATGGCTTTCGCTTTTTTGAAACCTACCGCCCTTATCAAGCTCATCAACCGCTTGAGATTCAACCTCTATGGCATGGAACAACCAATCAATTACCACTCGGCTTGGAACAGCCTTTATATGTCACAGTGCCTACCGGCAAATATAAGCAATTGACAGCCACTTTGTCTCTTGACAAATACATTACCGCACCTGTCAAGGTAGGCGAAACGTATGGCACCCTGAAAATTAGCTTAGATCAAGAAGTGATTTCAGAACGTCCCATCATTGCGCTTTCATCCATTGACAAAGGTTCTTTTTGGAAAAGATTGATAGATTCTTTTTTACTTCTTTTTTATTAATTAAAGCTAATTAAACCTGACAGGTTTTAAAAACCTGTCAGGTTTGGTATTTACAAGATGATCGTTTATCTTCTTTTTTATTAATTAAACCTAATTAAACCTGACAGGTTTTTAAAACCTGTCAGGTTTGGTATTTACAATATGATCGTTTATCTCAATGGTAAATTCTTACCGCTTTCCGAAGCACGAGTATCAGTACTTGATCGAGGCTTTATATTTGCCGATGGCGTGTATGAAGTCATCCCAGTGTACGGCGGCCGCCTTTTTAGGCTGCAAGAACACTTACAACGTTTAGAAAATAGCTTAGCAGCCATCAAATTACACAATCCATTGACTCAACAACAGTGGATTGAAACCTTAGAAAGCCTTGTCGCCCAACGTGATGATCAATCAGATCAATCTGTTTATCTGCAAATCACACGCGGCCCTGCAAAACGGGATCACAACTTTCCAGAACAAGTGAAGCCAACCGTGTTTATCATGAGTGAACCGCTTCAACCAAAACCCCCCTCTTCGGGGGTGAAAGCGATTACCCGGCCGGATATGCGTTGGCAACGCTGCGATATCAAATCAATTGCTTTATTAGCCAACGTCTTACAGCGTCGAGAAGCGATTGAAATGGGGGCAGCCGAAGCGATTTTAATCCGTGATGGTTATATCATGGAAGGGGCCGCCAGCAATGTCTTTATTGTCGTTGACGGAGTCGCTATCACGCCACCTAAAAGCCAATTGATTTTACCCGGCATTACCCGCGATCTCATTTTGGAAGCCATGCAAGCCGCCCAACTCCCTTGTCGTGAAGCCGATATTCCAGAATCCCAATTACGCTCAGCTTCTGAAATATGGATCACTAGTTCTACTCGTGAAATTCTCCCCGTGATTATGCTTGATGACAAACAGGTTGGTAGCGGAAAACCTGGCACAGTTTGGTCGCAAGTATTCCAAATTTATCAAGACTATAAACTGAAATTACGTACTCATGACTAAAATCTCCCTAACGCCTTTAGAAAAAGGGAAAAATGAAGAACTTTTTGAATTTCCATGCGAATTGCCCATCAAAGTCATGGGAAAAACAGGAGAAGATTTTGAGCGATTAGTTGTAGACATCATACGTCGCCATAGCCCTGACTTAAAAGAAGAGAGTCTCACACAACGTACTAGCAGCGGCGGCAAATACACCTCAATCACAATCACCTTCACAGCCCAAAGCCGCACACAACTTGATGCCGTATATCAAGCACTCAGTCAGCATGAAAGGGTAAAAATGGTGTTATAACTACAAGGATTGGCTATTCGATGCGGATAAACCCTAATTCGACTTTGTCATATCTATTTGAATACTCACGCAAAGACGCTAAGAACGCGTGCGTCAGTGACTCTTGAAACTTAGCGACTTTGCGGCTTTGCGTGAGGCAAACCAAACATAAGTACTGAAGCATAAATTTTCGTGTATTTTGAAATGGGGCAACCACAAGGGATTGCCCCTACGCAATGCCATGTAGGGGCAATCCCTTGTGGTTGCCCTTTGCGC
>Ga0190344_1001055_pt1 | contig 10692 bp, 7 predicted proteins | sample 48721323_MG_FD_161662 | JGI IMG/M metagenome (GOLD analysis project Ga0190344, IMG submission 161662) | Hydrothermal vent microbial mat bacterial communities from Southern Trench, Guaymas Basin, Mexico - 4872-13-2-3_MG | ecosystem: Environmental > Aquatic > Marine > Hydrothermal vents > Microbial... | reverse complement strand
GGGGGAAATCCCTGTCTTTCGCAGGGACTTACCTGTGTTCAAGTCAACGGGGAACTCCAGCCTAAAATTAGGGTTTAATCATTTAACAATATTTGTTATAATTATTAGTGGTTTAAATGGAGGGCAAAAAAATGAAAATAAAATCATTTATGCAAATTTTATCATTACTATTTCTGATAATCTCAATTACAGCTATTTCATATGCCAAAGAGGCCCCTGTTTCCAGCACCTGGGCAGATACTCCTATGAAGATCGACGGCTTAGATAATGACTGGGCAGAATGCCCGCTGGCTTTTCAGAAAAAGATGCAAGTCGAATATGCCTTTAAAAACGATGCCGAATATCTCTACGTCCTCTTCAAATTCAAAAATCTGGGATATCTCAGCTCGATCAATTACACCGGCATGACCCTCTGGCTTAATACAGAAGGAAAAAAGAAAAAATATTACGGGATTAAATTTGCCAGCAAAGAAGTTTCAGCTGACGAATACATGGCCCTGCTTGAAAAAAAACAAGGCCCGCTTTCTGAAGAGCAGAAAACCAAACTTCGCTCAAATCAATCCTATCTTGTCGCTAATCCCGAAGTTATAAACAAAAAATCTTCATCCCAGCCTGCAGCAATAAAAGACAGCCGGCCTGCTAAATACGATGTAAAAGTACAAGAGAACTTAGTTGTCTTTGAATTCTCCATCCCCCTGGAAAGGCCGGCGGAATCTTCTCCTGGAATAGGAACCGAACCCGGCAAAAACATCAAAGTAGGGTTTGAATGGGGCGGCGTTACTAAAGATATTGAAAAGGCCATGATGAAAGGGCCGGGACGTCAGAGCGCGCTTAATCTGCCCCAAAAGGGCATGATAAGTGCGGGAAGCGACTCAGGTAAAGGCGGCGGCGGCGGCGCAGCCTTAGGAGGCGGAGGCATGCTGTCTAACATCAGAAATCTTAGAAGAATGTACAAGCAATATATTTTCTGGACGGATGTCAAACTAGCAGAGAAATAATTCCCTTAGTTCGGGGGACACTATACTTAATTCATTACATCCCTGGAAGCAATGCTAGTTTTAACCAATTAAGTATAGTGTCCCCCGAACTAAAATTTTATCGTATCGGAGAAAACATCAATTGTCTCGGAGATCTTATCCGTCACCTGGATAATAATAAAATAGCTGCCGGATTTTAACCAGTCAAAGCTAAGAGATACTTCGGTATCTTTTTTTATAAGCTGAAGGATTTTTTGTTCATCAAATACTATCTGCGAATTTTCATCATAAATCGTGATCTTGACCTCAGCTATCCCGGTTAACTTGCCTTCTGTCTTTACCATTCCATAGTTGTTAAGAGAAAAGTTTATTTTTTTGCCGCCTGATTTAAAATCATTTATGGCAACAGCCGGCTTATCCTGTCCGGAAAAATGTTTTAAATAAATTACCTTTACTCCTTCTTTATGGACGCGAACCTCGATATTTCTTTTCCCAGCTTCCTGGCTGCCTTTGGGATTATAAACCAGAAGATAATAGTTATCCTCTTTCTCTGTCGCTGCTACTAGAGCTTCTGAAAGCTTATTTGAAAAAGTAACTAATCCACCTGTCGAATTAGAGATATCTTTAAAACAATCCTCATAATCCTGGGAGACTTCTTTTAACTCAAAGTCCTGAGAACCCAGAGTGCGAAAGGACTTTAAGAGAACCAGGTGAAAAGTCATATTGGATTCCATAAAAAGATTCTTTAAAGCTTCAGCCGGGAAATTTCCGGACACATCAAACAATCTCTGCATTTCCATCTGTCTGGTCCGGATGAAACGGGCGGTAACCTGGGCCCGGGGGTCGATTTGAGATTCCACATAATTATCAATCGCTCTTTCTACCGAGCTCTGTCTTTTTAATTTAGGGAACATCTCTCTCTGCTGGAAGCAAATAGCCCACTTCTCTCCTTCTATCTGTTTGATTCGGTTTACTACACTCTGATAAAGATTTAGATCTGGCATAATAAATTGTTTTTTATAATCACGCCAGGTTGTGATATAATTATTGTAGAAATTTATTATCGCCTGGTCCATACTGGTTATCCCACCCGCTCTGTCCCGCATCATATTGAGAAGCCGGCCGGCTTCAACATTCAATTTGTTATAAGCCCGGATAATATTTAAGGTGGATATCTGTTTATACTGCTTAAGCGTATTTTTGAGGTTAAGGATCATATCCTCCAAGCTCCCGCCTCTTTTTATATTAAGCAGCTGGTCTTCAACGATAATAACAACCCGGTCTCCCGGCATGAAAAAGTTATTGAAGAAATAATCTATTGCTTCTCCTACTGTATCATTGTAATCAAATATATTAAAAATAAGGATAAAAACTCTTTTATCACCCTCTGCTTTCTCTGACATATTAGGCTTTTTATCCGGCGCGGATATTTTTCTGGATACGACTTCAAATGCTGTTATCTTCTGTTTAACACCGTTTTCAAAGAGGGCAAAATCCTCCTTTCCCAGGTCCTTTACTGCCTGTCCTTTATAGATAACCCTTACTGGGACTTCAGCTGCGGTAACTTCTGCTTTTTCCTGGATTTTTTCCTGCTGTTGTTGAGAAAACAGGCTCAAATTCAAGCAAAGAAAAATAGATAAAAAACAAACAAAAAAATATTTTAAAGTCATTTTCTGCTCCGGGCAATATCAAGATTTCTCCTTGCATCCGCAAAGTCAGGATCGATTTTAAGGGCCTCTTTAAAATGCTTCACTGCTTCTTCGAATTGGCTTTGCCTTGAAAGGATAACTCCTAGATCATTATGCAAGGTTTTATCTCCGGGTTTTGTCCGAATGGCAGCTTTATATTCTTTGACAGATTTTTCCAAATCACCAAGATAAGCCAATGCCAGCCCCAGATTTCTATGCGCCTCCGTAAAAACGGGATCAATGCGCAGGGCTGCTTTAAAGTAAGCAATGCTTTCTCTAAATTTTTTCTGAAGGATCAAAGCATATCCCAGGTTGTTCAGGGCAAAAGGATTGTCTGGCTGCAAGCGAAGGGAGTTTAAATAATTATTAACAGCCTTTTCCAGTATGCCGGCAGAATAATATAGATTTGCCAGATAAAAGTAAGAACTTGCCTTATCAGGCATTTTGTTTATATTTCCCTCAATAGCATTTATTTGGATAAAGCGGCATTTTTGCTTTAAGCCGACATCATTTATATAAGCGTAATCAATTGTATTTTTTGAACAATAATCTAACATGATCTTTAAGTAACGTTCTTTTTGCAAAACAGCTGCCTTAGGTAAGTCTACCATATGAGGGAACGGCATATAAAGCGAGAGTGCCAGAATCGTAAAGTCTATTTGGGCATCAACATCAGTTCTTAAGTTTTGAATCATGCTTTTTGTCTCCGGAGTAAGCCACATTCTCGCTTGAATATTTTTTTTTATGTTCCCATTTTTTAAATACATTAATTTGGGCGCAGTAAATTCAAGCCGCGGCCGATTGTCTGAGTGAATGGGCCCGGAGCCAAAAAGCTTCTGCAGATCCTCCGATACGATAAGCCTGAAAAGCAATTCCGGGTATAAAAGATTTATGTTTTTTGACTGCTGGATAAAAGCAAGCTTTTGATGTGCATACTTTAGATCAAGCCCTTTTTTTCCTTTAAATCCGATTAAAAGATAATCAGCTCCCTGGGTCAAAGGAGGCCTGGTAGTAACTAAAATACTTTCAGGAAAAACTTGCGTAAAGGTTCTCCCGACCAAGGCAAATGTCTCCCAATTCATATTATATGAATGCAGCCACTGAACAAAAATTCCTTCCCGATTAAGTCTGGATCTTACTAATTTAAAAAAATCACTTGAAAAGAGCGCTGCCAGGCCGGACATCCAGGGATTTGAGGGCTCAGAGATGACCACATCATATTTGTCTTTAGACATTTTAAGGTGGGCTCTTCCGTCTTGAATTATCAAATTGGTTTTAGGGTGAGAAAGCACATCATTGTTCCAGGGGCGAAAAAAATCACTGGCCGCTGTAACCTGGCGGCTGATCTCAAGTATATCAAGCCGTTCTATGGGATAATGCAGCACTTCTCCGGCAGTAATACCGCTTGCCAGTCCCAAGACAAAAACAACTTTAGGATTAGGGTGGAATAACATAGGAAAATGAGCCAACAGGGTTTGTGTTTTCATGTCTCCCCGGGAAGAGGCGTCTGCTTTACCGCTGTTTGCTAAGGAATATTCGACATTTCCCAGGGGGTCTGAAGTTTTTAACACTGAGGTAAAACCGCCTAAACCTTCTCCGTAAAAAAGAGGCTCCCTCCGGTCATTTCCGGCAAGAATAGCCGCTCCTTGCCAGAGGGACTCAAGCCACCCGGAACTGTTAATTTTATTCTTTATGTTGGAGAAGCGGTGATAAGTCCCGCTGGAAAGCAGCTTATGGTTCCATTGGGGATAATAAAAACAAAGAATAATGCCGGCAAAGGCCGGCAGGGCTACTAGGATCATCTTCCTGATCTTTCTTTTAGAAAAAACAATAAATGCAAATCCCACTGCTGCTATAATCTGAAAGGCTGCAATGAGGCTGATCCCTGTTTCTTTCCCCAATAAGGGGATAATAAGGAAACCCGCACAAAAAGAACCTGCCACTGCCCCTATAGTATTTATCGAATATGCCACCCCAATAGACCGCCCTATTTTCTTTATAGACCGGGTATATATCTTTCCAACCAGAGGGAATGCAGCTCCCAGAAAAAGGGTGGGCAAAATCATAAAAATAAACAAACTAAGGGCCTTGAGGAAATTCAAAAGCACAAAACGGCTGCCAAAACTATAGAGCAGTTTTGCAAAAAATAATTGACTATTTCCCAGCAACTGGCTGACAAGTAAAACAAAAAAAGCAGCGGAAAACTGCGTAAAGATTAAAAGTTTCAAAGGTTTGTCTGTCTTGTCGGAGATCCAGCCAAAAAACATGCTACCCAGAGCCAAGCCGCTAATAAAAGTGACAAGCACTATCGTAAACGAATAGGTTGTCGGCCCCACTATTAAACCTAACAACCTGGTCCATATGACCTCATAGGACATAGAACAAAATCCTGATACAGCAAAAATAAGCAATGCTCCCCATAAAACCGGTTTAGAATATAAAGCAGCTGTTTCTTGTTTTTTATTTTCAGATAACAATTTTTTGGGAGGCTGCTCCTTCCACAAAACACAGGAAACACCAATTATGGCATTGATTAACACGGCAAAGACTAACGCTCCCTTTACACCTGCAAGGTTTATCAACCAGAAACCGCACAACATGGCTCCCAAAGCAGCGCCCATGGTATTAAGTCCATACAGCCTGCCAATATTTGCTCCTAAATGATCATGTCTGGTCACATAGAATCTGCATAAAATCGGCAGAGTAGCTCCCATGCAGATAACAGGAATACCAAACAAAATAAAACAAAAACCAAATGTAAGGATGTTATACAGAATAAAATAATTATACAGTTGACCATAAAGAAATGACTGTACCGGCTCTAAAAATAAAATCAGCACAGGAACCATAAAACCATAGGCCCCTATGATTAATTCCAAAACACCATAAAGTTTTACTAATTTCAGCGGCTCCTGAATACGATCGATTTTCCGGCCGGCAAGATAACTGCCCAATCCCAGGCCCCCCATAAAAATCGTCAAAATAATACTTACCGCAAAGGGCGCCCCCCCTAAAACATTAATGAGCATACGGGTCCATAAGACCTCGTATATCAACCCTGTCATCCCGGAAAAAAAGAAGAATATAATAATCAGGCGTGTTCCGGCCCCGGCTGTATTATCTGCTGTATTCATAAAAATTTTTTGGCCAGAGTATACTCAGGATTGATGAAGATCTGACTACAAAACTATATTGCCGGAAAAAACATCAACCGCATTGGTGATCTTATCTACAACCTGGATAACAATAAAATGCTGGCCTGAGTTCAATTGGCCGAAATTCAATGAGATCTTGGTCTCTTTTTTTACCATCTCTAGCGTTCTGCCTTCATCAAAGACCTTGTTTGAATCTTTATCAAAAATGGTGATTTTTATTTCAGCGACACCTGTTGTTTTCCCCTTCAGTTTGGCCCTTTTATAATTTTTTATGGTAAATTGGATGTTTTTCCCCTCGGCCTTGAATCCGGTTATAGCAATAGGGGGAGCTTCGAATTTTGCCATCTTTTTTAAATACGTAATATCAGCACCACTTTTATTGACTTTAACTTCGATCTCTCTTTTTTTGTCTCCCTGTTTATCCTTGGGATTATAAACCAGCATATAATAATAATCTTCCGCCTCAGCCGCTTTCTGGAGAGCTTCGCTCACATTATTTGAAAAATTCGAACTTCCTCCGGTCGAAAAACTGATCTGTCTGAAGCAATCTTCATAATCCTGACTGACAGCTTTTAACTCAAAATCTTTGGAAAAAATAGTCCTGGGAGATTTTAAGAGAATTTGGTGGAAAGTTATGTTACCTTCCATAAAAATATTTTTTAAAGCCTCAGCTGGAAAACCTCCGGCAATATCCAAATCCCGCTGCAGCTGCATCTGGCGGCTCTGGATATTTCGTGCTTTTGCCCGGTCTCTTGGTTCTGTAAGAGTTTCAAGCAATTCCCGGATCGAACGTTCCAAGGGGCTTTCATTTCTTAAACGGGGAAACATCTCCCTTTGCTGAAAACAAAGGGCCCACTTCTCGCCCTCTATGTATTTTAATTTTTTAATAAGGCGTTGGTAGAGTTCAGTATTGGGAGAAATAAACCGTCTTTTATAATCTAACCATATTCTACGGTAGTTATCATAAAAGCGCATGATCGACTGGTCCCATTGAACCCCACCCCGGGCAGTGGCACGGCCGCGTAAAGAAGCTAGCAGCCTGTCTGCTTCAAATCTTAAGTCTTTATAGGCCTTTAAAGTGCTTGCAGTTGATATCACTTTATATTTGTTGAGTGAATCTTTAAGACTTTGAATCATTGCCGGCAGCTTTTTCCCTCTTTCAATATTCAACACTCTATCTTCTGTAACAATGACCACTTGATCTTGGGGACGAAAGATATTTTCGAAAAAATAATCGATACTCTCCCCTACTTTTTGGTTATAATCAAAAATATTAAAAATTAGAATAAAAAGCCGCTTCTCAGGTTTGGCCTTCCGAGCCCCAGAGCAGGTATCCTGTGGCAAAGCGATTTTTCTTGACACAGCCTCAAAAGCTGTAATCTTCTGGATTACGCCGTTTTCATAGAGTTGAAAATCCTCTTGAGTCAGGTCCCTGACTACTTCCCCTTTAAGGACAACTCTTACAGGAACCTCGATCGCTGTGACCGTGACTTCTTCCTGACTTCCCGTATGGCCCCAGGTAATAACAGGGATAGAATTTAGAAAGAAAAAAACTACCACCATAAATAAAATAGCAGGGATCTTTTTACTGATATTCATTTTTCCCTCCTTATAAATCATTTTAAGCGAACTTAATGACCTAATAAAAATATCCTTTGATCGTCCTTATATTATAATCTTTGCGGTCTTTTAATTTTACTGATATTTTCCGGAACCGGTTAAGCTTTTTTATTGCCTTGGGGGAGAATTGGAGAATATATTGGGTTTTGATATCCTGCTTGATCTTGCCGTAAAATCCTTCTATTTGATCGATATTAGTAAAAGAGAAAGTCAATCCTCCGGAAGAGGCTGATATTTCTTTTAAAAGCTCCCAGTACATATCCCCGAATTGATGGACTTTGGGGCCGATCGAATATATCACAGCATTGGATCTTTCCGCCTGTTTGATCAAAGTATAGGGGTCAATATATGAACTGTTGTCCTCTCCGTCTGTATAAAGAATGACAATATTCCTTCCCTGAATCCCCCGAAAAAGTTTCAGGCTGTGTGCTACTGCATCATAAAGGGCAGTCTTCCCATAGGGAAAGATCATTGACATAGAATTAATAAGGTCATCAACATTATTGGTAAAATCAGTATCTTCAAAAGTATCATGATTGAAAAATATCAGGCAGGCCTCGTCCTTTTTTGTCAGCACTTGTTTTAAAAATATCGTCGCTGCATCCCTGACCTTTCCGATCTTATCGCTCATGGAAGAGCTAATATCTATCAACAGTGCTAAGTGGAAATCCACTCCTCCCCCCCGGCTGTATGAATTGATCTTTTGCTCTACTCCATCTGCCAGAATAATAAAGTCTTCCTCTTTCAGGTGGGTAAGCATATTTCCTTTATTATCAGTTACTACTACCGGCACTACTACTTGAAGTACATGCACTTCTTCTACCGCATCATAGGGATATGAGGAGATGCTTTTTTTAAGCAAGACTCCCCTGCTGCCGTAGACTACGACCCTTATCGAACTCTTTTTCGGTACCTGACCGAAGTCATAACTAAAATCATAAGGAGGCGATTTAAACTCCCGCAAAAATTTACCATCCAGGAAGACCTCTACTGAAATAACTTTTTTGGGGTCAACATTCCTCAGCTCAAAATGAATCCGCTGGACACCAAGCCATGTCCCCTCATTTAGGGGGAAAATAAACCGAATCTGCTGGGACGCAGCTGCATAAAGCAGCCCTGATGCCAGGCTTAAAAAGATCAACAAACAAATGATTTTCCTATTCATTATTTCATCCTCAAGATTCCCTTTTTTTGGGCATCCTTTAATATCCGGTTTACATGAGCATTATTAAATATTGGACTTTGTCCCAAAGTGACGGGAAAGATTATATCCATGCGTAGGAAATTTTCAAGTTAGAAAACCGTAACTGTTTGTGTATTTCAAGATATTTTGTCCAAAGTTCATCCCAAAGAACTGGTTTGTAGATTTTCCGAAAAGCGATCATCAACCAGTTTATAAGCCCCTCATCGCTCCATCGCCTTCCTATTCTTTTGATTCTGTTGACTATCCGGCTGAAGGCACTCTCTATCGCATTGGTTGTAAGTGGAATCCAGCCTTTTCCCTCAAGCCAATACTCAAAAACCAAGAGTGCATTCTTGGAAAAGTTTTCTATATAGGCTCTGGTCTTTGGATACTTCTTCGGATTAAGAGCCTTAATCAGTTTTTTAAGACCCGTTTTTATCTCTTCTACAAGTTGTACAACAACCTTTTTGTCCTGAGGCAGGAGCTCTTCAACCATCTCTCGAGTCAAGGAAAAAAGCAGGATTTCATCTATAAGCTTGCGAAAAGGTTTTTGTTCTTTTTTTTTGGCTCCATCTTGGTAAAGGAGGAAGGGAAAGTCTCTCTTCCCATGCCAAACGCATCGCTGCGATCTCATGCCTTCGGAAAGAAGATTCTTCTCAATTCCAGGACCCCCGTCGCAGAAAAGGACTTCAAGATTTTTATAATCCAACCTTTTGGAAAGATCTTTATAGATAAATCCCCAGTCTTTATCGACCCAGAATCCTACAGGTTCAAAACGTCTCCCTACACCTTCAGAAGCCAGAGCCCACCGCATCTCTGCCTTATCCAGAGGGGCGCCTCTGGGTCCTTGACGTTTGACCTTTGTCCCATCAACCATCAAAAACTTGAAACTCCGGTTTCTATAACAAGGCCACTGTCCAAAGTGATTGGCCAGCTCTTTTATGCATCTGTGCAGAGTACTCTTGCTTGGAGCGTATCCCTTAATTCGGCGAACTTCTTTCTCTCCCAGACGATAGGAAAGATGAATCACCTGCCCCACTGCTGCTTCCAATGCCTCCCTCTGATACTGTTTATAGGGAAGAATCGAAAGCTTTTTGACCAGAGGAGAAAACACATTCCCTGTTCTGCGGTCATAAAGCTGAGCCAATCTGTAGTAAATGGGACCAAAAGAGGTGATAATCTTTCGTTCTCGAGGCTGTTTGCCATGCCTGTAATATCTCCCAGGATGCCTGGATATATTCTCCTTTATTGTTTTCTTTTCCATAGCAGCAAGGATTGCCTTAACCATATTACGCATCAGTTTGTTTTGATCTTCCTGAAGGCCTCGCAAAATTCCATTGATTGTAAGGTCTTTTTCTGGTATTTTATAGGAAAGGGCAATCTTGATTTCAAGTTTGTCCATAGGGCTACTTCCTCCTTTTTTGAAATTAGATTCTTTAAAGGTTGTAGCCCTTTTTTTATGTTTATGTCAACTTTTCCCCGTCACTTTGGGACAAAGTCAAAAATTAAAAGGAGATAAAATGGAAAAAATAAAAACTGTAAATGTGGACGAAAATATTACAGAAATAAAACCTGTCCTAGAATTGGCAAATCAGGACGGAAATGCTTTCGCAATTTTAGGTAGGGCAAAAAAGGTAGCAAAAGAATCCGGATGGAGTAAAGACAAAATCGAGTGTTTTTTAACGGAAGCCAAAAGTGGGGATTACGATAATCTCTTAGCAATCTGCATAAGATATTTTGACGTTCAGTAAGAAAATGATAAAGGATTGTAGACTTCAGATAGCGGCAAGGCTTGGAAAATCCTTACCACAATCTGAGGAGACAATCATCCTCAAATTGGCAAGTATTGCCTATCCGACGGCGTCCGAGGGGGCACTTGATGCGAAACCTGCGGCTGTCAAAAGGAGCAAATATGTTAGATGCAAAGAGAGGTCGAAAGATTACAGGCAAGCAAATCCTACAATGTAAAGGAGGTGAGTGAAATTTTGGGTATCAGTCCTAGAGTGGTGCGTGACCGAATTCGCAATGAAGAGCTTTCTGCTTATTCAGAGGGCAGGGAATTGCGGGTT
>Ga0190344_1001053_pt1 | contig 10724 bp, 8 predicted proteins | sample 48721323_MG_FD_161662 | JGI IMG/M metagenome (GOLD analysis project Ga0190344, IMG submission 161662) | Hydrothermal vent microbial mat bacterial communities from Southern Trench, Guaymas Basin, Mexico - 4872-13-2-3_MG | ecosystem: Environmental > Aquatic > Marine > Hydrothermal vents > Microbial... | reverse complement strand
ATTATGTCAAAATCATGGCAGGGAAATATCAGAATACTCTCTTTCTTTTTAAATTTTCAGGTCAGGCAATAATTACTCATTTTCATTCTGAGATCAACCAGAAAGAGGCTGTCTCAAAAGCATATTTGAGGCGGCTTCTTTTTTATTATGGAGTTATTTATTGCTACTTCAGGAAAATAAGTTTTTCAGGATTGTTTGTCACAAAAAAAAGAAAAAGGAATAACTCCCATCTTAACCTGCCATTTTCTTGATGTTATGAGCCAGGCAGAGTAATCCGGCCTCAATTTCAACTTTATCCAGCCCACGAAGTAAAAATCTTCGATAGTGTCGGTTGTTTTTGATCATACCAAAGACCGCTTCAGGTTCCACCGGTCGCTTACTACGGTAATAAAGTCCTTGCTCACTGTTGAGCAGTTCCCTGACCTTTTTTTTGTAACGCATCAGCGCCAGATTCACCTCGATTTTGCGGTTAGATTTTCCTTTATGACAGGGACCTCTCATGGGGCAACCCGAACAGTTTTCAGCCTGGTAAACCCGTTTGGTCTGTTTAAATCCATTATCTGTGGTAGTCTCAAATTCTTTCACAAAGGTCATTGACTGCCCCATTGGACAGTAAAAACAGTCCTTTTCTTCATTGTAATAAAGGTTATCGATTCTGGAAGGATCCTCTTTCCATTTTTTACTTTGTTCTTTATGAAAATAATTGTACTTCACATATGGCTCGATCCTTTTGTATTCCAGGAATGTATAGTTTTCTTCCGATCCGTATCCCGCATCTGCCACCACTGCCTGTGGCTTTACACCAAGATGTTGTTCAAACTGGTTGATATGTTCGGCAAGAGTCGTGGTATCATTAGGTGTCTGGTGAAGGGTATAGCCCAGAATATATTGGTTCTGTGTCGAGATCTGCCAGTTATATCCCGGTTTTAACTGGCCGTTGCGCATATGGTCCTCTTTCATTCGCATAAACGTAGCATCCGGATCAGTCTTTGAAAAACTGTTGCGCTTAACCATTTGTTGCTCAAGTTGTTCATATTTTTCAAGATTCTCCGGCCATCGTTTCCGGGCATACTTCAGCTTTTGTCTCACTTTTTTGTCCACCTTTCTGCCTTTCAGGGCCTGATCGATCTGCTCAATCACTTCTTTGACCTTCTGCGGATTAATCTGCTCAAAACTATCCTCTCCTGTATCGGCCAGCTCCTCCCGAGCCACCCTTTCCGCATAACTCCATAGTTCCTTTAATTGTTTCCCAATACGCTCCCGGCTGCTTCGTAATCCCCGACCCCAGACAAAGGTGTACCGGTTGGCATTGGCTTCGAGCTTGGTCCCATCCAGGTAAATCTCTTTCAAGGTAACATAACCGTTCTCGGCCAAAAAATGAACAACCTGACTGAAAACCTCTTTTAATACCCCTTGCAGTCGTTCACTGCGAAAACGATTGATCGTGTTATGATCCGGGTAACTCATCCCGCTTAACCACATAAAATGGATGTTCTCCTTTAGTGCCTGTTCCATCTTACGACTGGAATACAGGTTCGTCAAATACCCATAAACAACCACTTTTAGTAGTAAACGGGGATGATAACTCGATGTCCCTCCACCTTTATACTTACTAAGTAAGGGCTCAATGTTTAAACCGTCAATGACTTGGTTTACAATACGTACCGGATGATTGGCTTCGATCAGCTCTTCTAAGGAAGGCGGAAGAAGCATGTTTTGGTTGACATTGTAATCTTTAAAGACTACCTTTGATCTATTAGATTTTTGCATGCTTCAAGTTACTAAACTTGAAGGTTTTGGAGGGGGAGGCATCCCCCTTCTTTATTAACAAATCAGCCAATTTTATCAACTATTCGTAATTAAATAAAAAAGGCTGCCCTTTTGAGACAGCCTCTTTCCGCAAACTTTCAGTGATCAGGAAATTACTTTTCCCCGTTTTTTTTCTCCGGGACCGAACGTTTATATTTACAGCAGGTCGGCAAATTTTTGTACACCTCATTCTTTGCTCTGTACAAAGGGGTGTCATGCCCCACTGCGGCAATGGCTTTCTGGATATCATCCAGACTGGTCCTGGCAGGATCAAACGTCAGCTCCAGCATTTTAGATTCCTGGATCCAGTCGGCGGAACAGACACCTTCCACCGATCCGGCAGCTTTCTCAATGCGGGTTTCACACATCCCGCAGTTCCCTTTCACTTCAAATTTTTCCGTTCTTTCCTGGGCAATAAGTGCCGATGTTTCCACCAGGAAAAACACTGTAAGAAACAAAGTTCTCGTTTTCATTTTTTTAAGTTTTAAAAGTGAATACTGAATTATGGAATATTGATTATTATATATATTGAGATTATGTTAATGATTGTGGCCCGTAGCAGGTTGGCCGCGGTAGGCATTCTCTTTTACATACACCGGGACATCCCTGAAGTATGTTTCAATCACCTCACCGCAGCGAAGCATTCTTTCGCCGAAGTAAGGATTGAGCACCTCCCCCGTTTCACTCAGCCAGTAAGCGCCTGTGTTGTCAAAAGCCATAGGGCAATACAGCCAGTAAACCGTATCGGTTTCCAGTCCGAACCGTTCTGTCATTTCCAGAATGCTTTCCGAGAGCATATTGAAATGCCTGCGCTGTTCCTCAATTTCATCTGTGGCCGCCATGAGCGCGGCAATACCCGACAGTTTACCAAAAAGCTCCGACCATTGCCGGCGGGCATCTTCTTCCAGCCGTTCCGTTCCAACTTCCTCCAGCAAACCGACCAGCTTTCCTGCTGCCTGGCGGGCATTGTGAGGCAGATTGTTCACCAGGGCATTCTTTACATCAAAATAAACCTGCGCTGCAGAAGTAATCTGCCGGCGGAAAGCCTGAGGAACTTCCATCGTTTTTGCTTCCTGACGCGACATCATACTCGGTTTGCCTGCCAGTTGTGCGGCGGCATCAATGCTGAAGGTGCCGCTCACGACAACCTCTTCTCCTTCCTTCAGCCCGCTCTTGATCAGGTACAGGTCATCCAGTGCAGGACCGAGAATTACCTCACGCATGGTAAAGCTCACGCCGTTTCCTAAAACGAATTTCACATAAACCAGCGATCGTTTTCCCGTCCACATCACCGCTGTTCTGGGAACGGAAAGTAGACCGGCACTTTCTGCCAGACGGGCTTCCACCCGGCCCGAAACGAACATGCCGGGTTTCAGCCTCAGATCATCGTTTGCCACCTGCGCCCGAATCCGGGCCACCCTGGTTTCGGGATCAATAACTGGATCTATGTAAGATATAGATCCCTGAAAAGATTCCCCGGGCAGCGACTGCACCGTAAAGCTCAACGGGTCACCGCGATTTATCCATACCAGGTCCTGTTCATACACATCGAACCATACCCATACACGGGACAGGTCGACTATTTGATACAATGGTTCGCCCCGGCCAACATAATCGCCCACAGTCACCAGACGTTCCGTGACAAAGCCGGTGCGGTCGGCCTGTATATCAAACTCATTCTGAGGTATCCCCGATTGCAGGATCTGATCGATCCGGCTTTCCGGAATTTTCCAGCTTTCCAGTTTTTCTTTTGCTGCGGCAAACAACGCAGGATGCGTATCCCTGAGTTTTTCCGCCTCCAGAAGCTCTTCCTGGGCAGTCACCAGATCGGGTGAGTACACCCGGGCCAGCACCTGGCCTTTCCGGATATATTCGCCGGTAAAAGATACCATCAGCTTCTCGATCCGGCCCGGGATATGCGCCGGCTGGGTAGCAACCAGGCTCTCATCGGTATCTACCCGGCCATAAAGGCGCACCGTTTTAACCGGTTCTGTTTTCTGCACAGGAACGGTACGTACATTACTCAGATGCATAGCTGTTTCCGACATGCCAATGGCCGCCGGATCCATAACCTCATTGCCTGCCTCCTCCACCGGGATCAGGTCCATTCCGCAGATAGGGCAGTCACCGGGTTCGCTTTGCCTGATCTGCGGATGCATAGAACAGGTCCAGGTGGTATGAAGACCTGTTTTTTTCTGTACCTCTACCTGTTCTTCGCCGCTTGTTCCCGATGCCCCTCCGAAAATAAGCAGACCGGCTGCCAATCCGGCTGCCAGCGCCACCACGGCGGTAACAATAATCAATCTATTCGTTTTCATGGGAAATGGGTATTTCTGCCGTTAAATAATCGATTTTCGCCTGAGCTATATGAAATGCAACGAGGGCTGTCGTCAGGCTCTTTTCATATTGAAGCTGCTGCTGCTGCATTCGCAGTACTTCTTCAAATTCCCGGCCCGAATTCCTATATGCGGACAGAAGCAGTGACAGGGATTGTCGGGTGGTTGTGATCTGTTCTTCGTAAAGCCTTACAAGCCGGTACTGCTGTTTCAGATCAAACAGGGTCTGTTCGTATTCCGATAAGAGCTCCCTGAACACATTCTCTTTCTGCAGGGTAAAACTTACCTCCAGCAGCCGGGCTTCCTGTTCGGCTGCCCTGTATTTTTTCCTGAACAGGGGTATGCTTACCGAGATCATGGGCATCACCACATCCCTGCCGTTCCCGGCAAATGACATTCCGGCAGGCTGACCCACCACCACATAATCGAGGCCGATCCCCACACCGGGCAAACCTTTCTTCCGGGCCACTTCCCTGCCTGCCCGTTGTGTCCGGATGTTCAGATCCAGGCCTGCCAGAACCGGATTCCTTTGCAGCAGGGTATCTCTCCCGATGTATAAAGCCATCCTTTCCGCCCGGAGAGAATCAACCACCTGCACCGGTTCAGATGCCTCCTGGCCCAGCAGGTTGCTGAATGATACAAGCAGCGGTTTTTCCCTGTCGTTCAGGATCTGCAAATGGGTATTCGCTTCATTCAGCATCAGGTCAACCCGCAGCACATCGGTCATAGAGCCCGTTCCATTTTCAAATTGACGGGAGGCCATGTTTTTAAGTGAACGAAGGATCCTGATATTTTCCTGCTCAAGGGCTTTCCACCGGTTTATCTCATACAACGGATAATACGCCGAAGCCACCTGGTAAAAAAGACGGTTCCGTATATTCAGGAATTCCTGGTACCTTGCTTCGGCCTGCAGGGCGGCCACCTCACCGCGTGCTTTCAGCGTTCCGAACCAGGGAAACATCTGCGTAAGCGAAAACTTTGCCCTCTGGGGCCCCAGCCGGGTTTCAGCCGGTGATATGAAATATCCGAATGAAACCACCGGGTCGGGCAGTGCACCGGCCTGCGGCACCTGCTGAAGGGCTGCTTCGAACCGGCTGTAGGCAGCCCGGACGCCAGGATTGTTTTCTGCGGCACTCTGGAAATATTCATCCAGGGTCTGGGAAAAACCTCCGCCGGTAACCGCCATCATGAATATCATAATCAGGTACGTCCTTTTCATGTCAGCCTGTTTTTGAGTTTCCATTCTTCTCTCCATGAGTAAAGCACAGGAACAATAAAATAGGTAACGGCCGCTACCAGCATACCCCCGAAAGCCGGTATAGCCATAGGAATCATAATGTCGGCGCCTCGTCCGGTGGATGTCAGGATGGGCAACAAAGCGATAATGGTGGTGGAAGAGGTCATAACCGCCGGCCTGATCCTTCTGAGACCGGCCTGCACCACCGCCGCACGCACCTCATGCAGGTTGCGTGTCTGGTTACGTGCAAAACTCTGATCCAGGTATGTTCCCATCAGTACACCGTCGTCGGTAGCCAGACCGAACAGGGCAATAAACCCCACCCATACAGCCACACTAAGGTTCACCGGATGCATCATGAAAAGATCGCGCAGGTTGGTTCCGAACAGGGAGAAATCGGCAAACCAGCTCTGGCCGTACAGCCAGATCATCAGAAATCCCCCGCTGAAAGCCATGGCAACGCCTGTAAAGATCATCAGGGAAGTGATTGCCGAGCGGAACTGGAAATACAGGATCAGAAAGACAATGACAAGCACCAGCGGTATGACAACTGACAGGCGTTTCTCGGCCCGTACCTGGTTTTCGTAACTTCCCGAAAATTTGTAACTAACCCGCCCGGGAACTGTCAGCTCTCCCGAGTTAATCCTGGCCTGTATGGCTTCACGGGCATCGTTCACCACCTTCACTTCGGCATAGCCTTCCCTTTTATCAAACAGCACATACCCCACCGGGAAAGTTCCTTCGCTTCTGATGGCCTGGGGTCCGCGCACATATTCCACATCTGTTATCTGTCCGAGGGGTATCTGTGCTCCGGTGGGGGCAGGAACGAATATCCTTTTCATCATTTCCGGGTCCTCTCGCATTTCACGCGGATAACGAACCCTTACGGGAAAACGCTCGCGGCCTTCCACAGTAGAAGTGATTTTCATGCCTCCGATGGCCGTTTCAATAACCTGCTGAACGTCTTCCACATGCAGGCCGTACCTGGCAATCTCATCCCGGTCAATGTTCAGGTGGATGTAAGGTTTACCCACCACCCGGTCGGCAAAAACAGCTTCTGACTTGACCGATGGGACTTCTTTGAGTATCTCTTCAAGCTGCATCCCGAAATTTTCAATGGTTGGGAGGTCGGGACCGAATACTTTGATCCCCATCGGGGCCCGCATGCCGGTTTGAAGCATCACCAGCCGCGTTTCAATGGGCTGCAGCCTGGGAGCCGACGTAACCCCGGGAATGCGTGTTACCCTTACAATCTCGTCCCAGATATCGTCGGGCGAGCCGATATGAGGCCTCCAGTTACGGAAATAGTTACCCCGGCGGTGCGGGATAAGCTGGTCACGTGGCACATTCCGTTCGAGGGCTTCGGCATTTGTTAATGTATCGCCCGAGGTTAAAATAAACCGGCCGTTTCCATCGGTTTTGAACCTCAGGCGGCGCCCGTGCTCATTCAGCAGGTACTCAGGTTTGTAGTGGATCACATTCTCGAACATGGAAATGGGCGCAGGGTCCAGGGCCGACTCCACCCTGCCCAGCTTCCCCACGACGAGCTCCACTTCAGGAATAGCGGCTACCCTCCTGTCCAGCTGTGCCAGCACTTCCCGGTTATATTCCATTCCCGAATGGGGCATGGAAGTAGGCATCAGCAAAAAACTCCCTTCGTCGAGCGAGGGCATAAATTCCTTACCGGTGCCGGGAAAGGCGTGAGCCATTGCCGTCCACAGGCCGGTGGTCCGTATATTCCATCCCACCCTGTCGAACCCCTTTGCCACAAAACCGAACACCGTATGGAAGCCTATCCAGATAACCAGTCCCCACACGATCAGAATAGCCGGAACCGATAGAAATACCCCCTTGTGGTTCAGGCACCATTCCAGCACCGGCCTGTAATAGTATTCCAGCAGCCGGAAAAATCCCAGAATAACCCCCATCATCAGTCCCACAAACAAAAGATTGATGAACAGGCTTTTCCCTGCACCCAGAGGCATCCAGTAAACGGCCAGCAGATACACAACGCCCAGCCCGGCAATGAACAATCCCGACTGATCAAGCATACGTTCCCACAGACCTGTTGCCGTTTTCCCTTCTTTCAGGAACCGGATCTTAAGTATACCTGCCGCTCCGAAGAAGATCAGAATGACACCGCCCCAGTACATGCCGAATATCACCGATAGCACACCTGCTAACATCATACTGCCATTGATCAGCAAGCCGGTAGTCCGGTTCCTGATCCGTGCTCCGAAAAGCCAGTGAGCAAAAGCCGGCATGATCAGGAGAGCCACCAGCATGGCAGCCACCAGGGCAAAGGTCTTTGTGAATGCCAGCGGTCCGAACAGCTTTCCTTCGGCAGCCTGCAGGGTAAAAACAGGAATGAAGCTCACAATGGTGGTGGAAACCGCCGTCACAATGGCGGTAGCCACCTCAGTAGCACCCCGGTAAACGGTTTCCATCATTTTCTGGTCCGGCGGGGCTTCCTTCATATGTTTTATGATGTTTTCGGAAAGAATGATCCCCAGATCGACCATGGTACCGATGGCGATGGCGATCCCGGAAAGAGCCACGATATTGGCATCCACCCCGGAATAACGCATGGCAACAAAAACCATCAGGATAGAAACGGGCAACAGGGCTGAAATAAGCACCGAAGCCCTGAGGTGGTATATCATCACAATGATCACCAGTATGGTGATCAGTACCTGCAGCGACAGGGCTTCTTCAAGCGTTCCCAGGGTTTCGTTGATCAGCTGGGTACGGTCATAAAACGGTACGATGGTGAGCCGGCTTTCCACTCCGTTTGGCAGCACCCTGACAGGAAGACCCGGCGTAATTTCTTCGATCTTTTCCTTTACGTTGTTGATCACCTGCATCGGATTGGATCCGTACCGTGCCACCACTACACCGCCCACCACCTCGGCACCGTCCTTATCCAGCGCTCCCCGGCGGGTTGACGGTCCCAGGGTAACCCTGGCAATGTCTTTGATACGGACCGGCACCTGGTTACGAAGGGCTACCACCGTCTTTTCAAGGTCTTCGGTACTTTTGATATACCCCAGTCCCCTCACCAGATATTCCGCCCGGTTGATCTCCACCGTCCGTGCCCCTGCATCACGGTTCGATTTCTTAACGGCCGCCACCACATCCTGAAGTGGAATATCGTAAGCCTTCAGTGCATCGGGATTCACATCCACCTGGTATTCCTGCACAAAACCTCCCACGGAGGCCACCTCCGAAACACCCTCTGCCGTGTTCAGACCGTATTTCACATAGAAATCCTGTACTGCACGTATTTCGTGCAGGTCCCAGCCGCCGGCCGGGTTTCCGTCCGGATCACGTCCTTCCAGGGTGTACCAGAACACCTGACCCAGAGCCGTGGCATCGGGACCCAGTGCAGGCTGAACCCCTTCGGGCAGTGAACCGGCGGGCAGGGAATTCAGTTTTTCGAGAACCCGGGAGCGCGACCAGTAAAACTCTACCCTGTCGTCGAAAATGATATAAATGCTTGAAAATCCGAAGGCTGACGTGCTGCGGACAGATTTGACCCCGGGGATCCCCAGCAGATAGGTGGTAAGCGGATAGGTGATCTGGTCTTCGATATCCTGTGGTGAGCGACCCGGCCATTCGGTAAAAACAATCTGCTGGTTTTCACCAATATCGGGAATAGCATCCACCGGAACGGGATCGGACGGCAAACCACCCAGATCCCAGCCGAAGGGAGCCGTTAAAATGCCCCAGGCAACAAAGCCGGCCAGGATCAGCACGGTCACCAGCTTATTCTCCAGAAAGAACCGGATAATTTTGTTCAGCATATGATAAAATGTAATTGAATGAAACGATCAGATGAAATAAACATCCACAGCCGTGCGTCAGTCAGCAGAACGGCTGCATCATATCATACCTCATTCAGAGGAGGAAAGTCTGCAAATATACCTGCATGCTCTTTTTCACCGGAGGAGGCGAACGGCCTGCTTGTAGTGTAAGAGCCGGTTTGTCAGGAATATTCGGGTAAGCCACCGGAGAAACATCGCCCCCGGCAAAACCAGGATTCACAAATTGAAACGTGGCCTCCGTGATATACTCGTCAGTAGTTGCCGGGGTATCAATGTGGTCTTTACAGCAGAGAACAGGGCTGAAACCCACCCCGGAGTCATCCGGCGGGCAACAGGGCTCGCCGGTGGTTTTCATGCCGCAACCCGGCAGATCCCCGCCCACCATAATGCGACTCGACACAGCCTGTCCGCCGCAATAATGCGTTCCCACGCTGAGTCTAAGTTGGCTCAGTGGCAGGATCAACAACAGGAATATGACAGGCCATGTTCTCATTCATAAGCTAAACAAAATAAAACCTAAATTGTTTGCAACACGTTTCAATATCCATGCCGGCAATTACGGCCTGTTCATGATCACTTCCATCACCGGTGTGTAGCTGCCGTCTGGGGTGGGATATTTCATTGTCAATACTAAGTAAAAATATCATAATTTATGAACAGCAAGACAGGGGAGTGATTTTATGGGAGACAGGGTTCTTTCATTTCCTTCAGAAAATGGTGGTATTCTTCATGCTTTCCGGGTTCTATTTTTTCCTCCTCCAGTTTTTCGAAGTCCTCTGTCATATGCTGCTGTTCCTCTTCATCCAGCACCTGATCGGCCATACTGAAAAAAATATTGTTTTCCTTTTCAATATGGTTCCGGAGCAGTTGCACATAACTTCTGACAGCCGAAATGATCCGGTCTGCAGCTGACAGGCTCTCTTCCTTCCATTCCTCAAAGGTACTGCGCATGACAGCGATATATTCCCTGCCAAGCCGGTGCTCGTGAAGCATGATCCCCACAGGGCCGCCTTCTTCGGGCATACCCCGTTCCACCATGGACGGGAACTGGTGATCTTCTTCCTTCCTGTGGTGGCACTGATCGGCCAATCCTTTCAGGAAGCCAGGGATCCCGGTAAAATGGTCCCGGTTCAGTTCTCCGCCCTTTCCAGGTTACTGGCGATCTTTTCCATAACAGAAAGCATGATTTTTATGCCTTCATGTTCTTCTTTCAGTTGTTTCGTTGCTTTCATTTTTCCAGGTTTTATGGTGATAAAGAAAAGGTAGCCCCCTTGAATGGTAACGCTTTGTTCCTGTTGTTTATAACAATGAAAGTTCATCTTTTGTTCGATGCACCGCAATCTACGTAGTTTGCAACGTATTTATCTACGTAGATTCCAACGTAGTATTCTACGTAGTTTTTCCATAAAAGCATCAGCAGCCGAAGGGTTTTTTTGGCTTCTTTTTTCATCCCTGAAAAAAGAAGGTCGTTCGCCACAGGGCGGCGAACGAAACCGGCCTGCAGGGCGGTTGGTTAGA
>Ga0190344_1001052_pt1 | contig 10730 bp, 10 predicted proteins | sample 48721323_MG_FD_161662 | JGI IMG/M metagenome (GOLD analysis project Ga0190344, IMG submission 161662) | Hydrothermal vent microbial mat bacterial communities from Southern Trench, Guaymas Basin, Mexico - 4872-13-2-3_MG | ecosystem: Environmental > Aquatic > Marine > Hydrothermal vents >... | reverse complement strand
TACCAAAAGACCATAAACACCCAGAATTACCTCATATTGGCTGTCCATATTCCTGATTCCTTAGAAAATCGTCCAGTTGGTCTGTTGGGGATTAAAATCAATGAGCCGTACCTGATAGAGTATGTCATCCCCAAGGTCATCGAGAGCATTCCATTCAGTCATCCTTCGCAAGTTGTCATTTCCCATCTTTCAGGAAAAATTCTCCTGGGGGAGAAAAATTTATCGACAGAACCGCCAACGTCAACGGAATTTTTCGAAGACAGCTTTCCTCCCTGGAGAATCGATATTTTCCCCTCGGAGGAGAGGCTTCAGGCGCATTCGATTTAAAACGCAGTTTTTATTTTTGGACCATCATCACTCTGGTCGTTGTCCTCATCTCTGGTGCTGTCCTCATATCCAGAACCATAGCCCAGGAAATGGCGGTTCTCAGACTCAAATCGGATTTTGTCTCTTCGGTCTCCCATGAGTTCAAAAGCCCCCTCACATCGATAAAATCCTTGGCCGAAAGACTGCGGGATGGAAAAGTCAAGGATTCCGACAGGATGAAGCAGTACTTTTCTGTTATCACCCAGGATGCGGACAGATCGGCGCGCCTTGTCACAAAAATCCTGGACTTTTCCAAAATCGAGGAAGGGAAAAGGGAATATGAATTTGAGGAAACCGATTTGGGGAAGGCGGGGGAACCATGCGAATTATCTCATTTGTTGAAGATCACAAAGTCATAGATAAGATCATCAAACATCTTAATCTAACTTTTAAGGCCACCCGGCTACCGCCCCCTCAAGCTCAGCTCTCTATGGCGGCTGAGGAACTATCAGAATATATATGATATTCTAATCCCCTTGTTCAGGGGCAAAGGGAGATCTCTATTCTTTATAAGCCTCCATTGCGCTGTTTTCCTGATGTTCTCTCTTTTCTGGGGGTTTCTTGTTGACCAGACGTGTTTTTTGTGTTTATTATTAATGATGAAGTCGTTTAGAGGATGGGAATTTGGTGAAATTAATCGAAAACCATCACCAACAGAAAAACGAGATTCTTATCTTTTGTAAAGTCACGGTTGCTTAATCCACACTACTATCGTCAACAGAAACATAAACGGTAACTTGACGGAAATCCCCGGCTTCAACCGAAGCTAAACCTCTCAGAAGCTTGGCGTTTTATCCTTCATTCTCAACAGAGACCGAAAATTGGTATACTTCGTTCGAAGGAAAAGGGTTGGCTTTCCGCACAGCACCGGGGATCGAAATATTTCTATCTATTGGGGTCTCGGCTCTGCTTTTGGCAGGAATAACGGTCGGCTGGCAGGCTCTCAAGGCCGCCCGCACCAATCCCGTCGAAGCGCTGCGCTATGAGTAGGGATTTGTTTTTTCCCTTTAACTTGACATCCTTTGATGCCATGATTTACCCTACAATATCCAGATTGATTATCCGGGAGGAAAAAAAATGCGTGAAAATTTCAAGATCCAAAAGAACAAGGCGGCTCTGCTCGTCATAGATATGCAGCGTCATTTCTGTGACCCGGAAAGCAGCTTTTTCGTTCCCGGCTCGGACAAGCTAGCTGAAAAACTGAAGATTTTAGTTGACTCTTTTAGCCGGAACAGTCTCCCCATAATCTTCACACGCCATATAGATTCTGAAGAGAAAGACAATCTCATGCTTCGTTGGTGGAGCGAACAGATCAGAGAAGAAGATCCCATGAGTGAAGTGACAAAGGTTCTTGAACCCGGTAAAGGCACTACTGTGATAAAGCATCAATACGATGGTTTTCTCAATACGGATCTCCAAGAGATACTGCATACAAAAGGCGTTCAACAGGTCGTTATCTGCGGAGTGCTGACAAACCTGTGCTGCGAGACAACGGCCCGAAGCGCGTTCATGAGAGGTTTCGAGGTCTTTTTTGTAAAAGACGGAACCGCGACATTTAAACAGTCAATGCATGAAGCATCCCTGTTGAATCTCTCGTACGGTTTTGCTGTCCTGACCACCATTCAAGATGTCGTCAAAGCGCTCCATCGGGAATAAAGAGATAAAAACCCTTCATTAAATCCTGCTTTGTATTGACAAAATACATTCTGTACATTATCATGTACATAACATGAAATCAAAAACATACACCGAAGCCAGGGAAAAACTGTCCGACATAATTGAGAAAGTCTGCGAAGACCACGATCCTTTGATCATTACCAAGCGCCGGGATAAAGCCGTTGTCATGGTCTCTCTGGAAGATTATGAATCCATGGAGGAAACAGCTTATCTCCTCCGCAGCCCGCACAACACTCAAAGGCTGCTGGAATCGATAAAAGAGCTGGAACAAGGCAGAGGGACTGAAAGGAAACTGATTGAGTGATAATCATTTTTTCCACTCAATCCTGGGAAGATTACCTCTACTGGCAGAGAACAGACAGGCGGATCCTTAAGAGAATCAATGGGCTTATCAAAAACATCTGCAGAGAACCTTACAAAGGGAAAGGCAAACCAGAGCCTCTGAGGCATGCTCTCTCCGGTTACTGGTCCAGACGAATAAACGAGAAGCATCGTATCGTCTACAAGGTCAAGGAAGATCATCTGTTCATTGCCCAGCTCAGGTATCACTATGAATGAAGATAATCTCTGTTTGAGAACATCCCCCTTCCCCTTTATTCGTAGCGAAGGGAATCAGGAAGGAATTACAAAATCCGAATAATTAGATTCTCCCTTTACTTGGCCCCAAGCTTCATCACGAGTTTTCGGAACTTTATAAGAGGGATAATCCTTTTAGGCGCTGTGCAGCTGACCGGCTTCTCCACATTTCGCTTTACACACCGAGACAGCAAACATATACTTTACCAAAAAGGATTTGATATATTGTTTAGGAGGGCATATATGAAAAAATCATGGGTCAAAGTCACTATTTTCTTTGTGCTTGCCACTCTGTTTGTTTACGCAGCCGAAGAAAAAATCTTCAACGGACTGTACTTGAATCTGGGCAATCTGGCCAGATTGTCCCATGCCAAATCCCGTTCCATAAGTCCTGAAAACTTTACAGGCGAAAAAGGAAAAGGGGGCATGTCAGTGGACGGACTAGCCAAGAATGCGGCACGGGACCTGGGGCAGGGATGGAAGGTCTCTCCCTTTATCCAAATCCAGCCGAAGGAGACCTTTGTGCTGGCTGAAATCCAGGGCCCGGGTGCCATCCAGCAGATATGGATGACTCCTTCCGGAAAATGGCGGTTCTCCATACTGCGGTTTTACTGGGACGGAGAGAAAGAACCCTCTGTTGAAGTCCCGGTAGGCGACTTTTTTGCCTGCGGATGGGGAGAGTTTGCTCAGGTCTCATCTCTTCCTATCTGTGTGAATCCGGGCAGCGGTCTGAACTCCTACTGGGTCATGCCTTTCCGCAAATCCTGCAAGATCACCATGGAGAACATAAATGATGAAAAGATGACTCTCTATTATCAGGTAAACTACACTCTGACCGATGTGCCTGAGGATGCCGCTTATTTTCACGCCCAGTTCCGGCGCACCAATCCTCTTCCGTATAAATCCGACTACACCATTGTGGACGGGATCAAAGGCTGGGGACACTATGTGGGGACCTATATATGCTGGCAGTCCAACAACACAGGCTGGTGGGGAGAAGGGGAGATCAAATTTTTTATTGATGGAGATAAAAAGTTCCCGACCATCTGCGGCACAGGGACAGAGGACTATTTCTGCGGCTCATACTGTTTCACAAATAAAGGGAAATACAAGGAATTCACAACGCCCTATGCCGGAATGCCTCAAGTCATAACACCTGACGGGATGTGGCAATCCCAGCAGCGCTTCGGGCTCTACAGGTGGCATATCATGGATCCCGTGCGGTTCGAGGAAGACCTGAAGGTTACAATACAGGCATTGGGATGGCGCTCAGGAGGGCGGTACCTTCCTCTCCAGGATGATATTTCATCCGTAGCTGTCTGGTACCAGCAGGAACCTCACGCCAAATTTCCCCCGCTCCCCGGCAAGGATGAACTGGAGATCATATAGTAATAGAAAAGAAGATCTCTTTTTTTGGTTAATTCGGATAATTGAGTTCCAGCCCCCATTTGGACCGGACAGCCTTTTCATTCATGTCTCAAACATTCCACTGGATTGACAGCGGCCGCTTTGATGACCAGGAAGAGAACCGTAGCCATCGCTACAGCCATTGAAATCACTCCGGATAAAAGAAAGTATTTTATCCCGATACCGATTCTGTAAGGGAAATTCTGTAATACTTTTTGCATAATGATCCATACGAGGGGCCAGGCTATCACATTGGCGAAAGCGACTAAAATCATATACTCTTTCATGATCAAGTACATCACACGGTAAATCCCGGCACCGAGCACTTTTCGTATCCCGATCTCTTTTGTACGCCTGTTGATCATATTGACTGTTAATCCAAAAATACCAAGACAGGCTATAAAAATCGTAAGTATGGAGACATATCGAATAATGGCACTCCAACGTTTTTGTGATTGATACAGGTTTTCAAGAGCATCATCCTGAAAATAATGGACAAAGGGTTTATCAGGCTGCACTTCTTTCCAGGCTTCTTCCAAATGACGCATTGTGGACGGAATATTTTTTGTATCTATCCTGACCAGGATCCTAGTGAACGGACTAACCGGCCTCAAGTGAAATATGGCGGGGAAGATTTCATGGCTCAGCACGCTGAAATGAAAATCCTCAAGAACGCCCACGATCTGTGTCTGGCTCAAATAGTCCGGTATCCCCAACCCATCTATGATTTCCTGACCAATTAGGATGCCTGATTCAAAATCCAGCCCTAACGCATTGATGAATGATTGATTCACAAGGGCCTCATGGGGAGGATTGTCAGCATTCTGTATAAAATCCCTTCCTTCAGTCACATGTAAACCCAGCGTTCCCACAAAACGGGAATCGACCATATTGTAATGACAATCAATGCCTCCGGGATTACTTGACCTAGGATAGCGGGCAAGCCCAAAAGGGGCATTGCAGGCTGAAACTGCTTTTATATCCGGGTAAATCGCTATTCTGTTTCTGAAGGTATTTAAAAGCCGTTGTGATTCCTGAAAAGTCCGCTCTTGTGTCCTGACAACAACAAGACCCTTCTTTTTATATCCAAGATCTTTATTGATGAGAAAAGACAGCTGATCACTCAGGAGCATTGTAGAAAGAATCAAGCTTACGGAAAGTATGAATTGAAAAACGACCAAAGCTTTGGTCACGCCGCTTTTCATTCCGATGGCCATTCGTCGCTTCATGATCTCAACGGGCTGAAAACCAGCCATGATAAAAGCGGGATAACTGCCGGCAAGGAATCCGGTCACAACCATAAGAACAGCCCCTGATGCCAGATTCTGCATTTTGAGCAGTGCATCGGCGTTTAACATCTTGCCTGAGAGAGTATTGAATGTGGGAAGTAGGAGTAGTGTCAGTAGAATCCCTCCTCCAAACGCCACGAATGTCATCATCAGTGATTCTCCCCAAAATTGGAAAACTAGCTGTTTCTTTTCAGCTCCGATAACCTTTCGTATCCCGATCTCATTTAAACGCGTTGAGGACAGGCCTAAACTAAGGTTTGTAAAATTTATACATGCAATGAGCAGAACCATGACGGCAATGCCCATAAGGATATATATGGAGGCCATCCCCCTGCCATGGTACACGCCGATATCGAGATAAATATCCTTTATCGGTTGAAGATAGAAGGAAAAAGGATTGCCCTCCCGGGACCAGCCTTGGGCCCTCCATCTTTCAATGTTCGAGGCAAAATATTGCCGCGTAAATGGATGAAATCTTTGTTCTATCCGTGCGGCTGACACATCCTCTTTCAATTGAACGAATATCGGAGTGCCCCACCAGCCTGCTGCATAAGTTTGTAAAAGATCCGGCAGGCCGTATGCCCACGGCAGGTTGGATATATGAATCAAGATTTCAAATCGGATGGATGAGTTCTTTGGCGGATCTCCCGAAACTCCTGTCACAATAAAATCTCTCGTTTCCTTTCCAAAAGTGACCTGCATTGTTTCCCCAACCGGATTCCTGTTTCCAAAATACTTTTCAGCACAGCTTTTTGTAAGAACAATGTCATTCCTGGAGGAAAGAACTGATTCAGGGTTTCCTTTAAGAAGAGGAAACGAGAACATCTGAAAAAAAGGAGCATTTACAAGATGAATGCGCTCACGAAATATCTTATCCTGATACCGGACGACACCTGTACCGGGAGCAAATAATGTTTGATACTTGATATCCGGAAAGAATCCTGTCAAATCCTTTGCCATGGCCGGCACCATATCCGGATCACGATGCCGAATGCTCCCATCAGAATTATCATATAAAACCCGCGTGACACGGAATAACGTATCCTGATTTTCATGGAATCTGTCATAAGAAAGCTCATCGGATACATAAAGAACCGCCAGGAGGCAGCAGCTTACCCCAAGAATCAAGCCGCTGATATTGATAAATGTCATCAGTTTCTTTCTCGTCATATTCCGAATGGCTACTTTCAGATAGTTTAAAAGCATGTTAAGACCTCCTTGCATAGAAGTGATGACCAGCTTAGGTAAGGAACGGATGAACTGACCCCAAAACCAGCGACGAGCGGCCCTTGGTCCTTTGGTACCAAGAATCTCTCCGTATACGGATGATACATATTCCTTGAAACTCTCCTGCTCTTCCTGATCCATAAACCCCAGAAGAAAATTCAAGGCTTTCTTCGGGGGGCAGGCTTTCTTATTCATCGGTCTGGTTGCTCATTGTTAATGAAGAGATGAAATCCTTCCACAGGCCCTTCTGCATGTTCCAGGACTCTTCAAGGACCCGGATTCCCTTTTTTGTAACCATATAGTATCTGCGGGCCTTGCCTCCCCGGACATGTTTGGGGTCTCCTTTGAAGCTTTCAATAAAGCCCTTTCTTTTCAATTTATCCAGGGCCATATAGAGTGAGGCAATGGCCCAGTCTTTTCCTGTCTTATCGAGCAGGTACCTGCGGATATCCATCAAGCTGGCCGGGCCGTTCTGATGGAACACAGCCAGCATGAAGAGCTCCTCTAGTTTGGTTAAAAAAGCCATATCCCTTCTCCTGAAGGCTTTCTGTTTTGGTGTTGATTCAAAGTTTTACCCATATTATTAAATAATTTAAATATATATTAAGACGCTTAAAAAGGCAAAAGAGTTTACATCCATTTTAAAAATTCTGTGAAAAAGAGGGTTTCTAACTAACCTGCACTATCCAAAAACACTTTTTTATCCATACTTCAACGATTCGACCGGGTTTTTCGAAGCGGCTTTTATGGACTGGCTAGCTCACTGTAAAAAACACTATGAGCAAGGCGATGATCCCTGCGCCGAAAAACATCCATATGCGGGTGTGGTAGGAATAGCTTTGTATCCACCTCTTCATCAGCACATACGCCAGCGGCCAGGCAGGATACAAAAACCTCTAAAAAAGGAAAAAGAGAAGATGAAATTGAGGGAAAATCATCACCCAACATAAAATAAAGTACAAGTAAACAAGAAAACCACGAAAAAGAGAGAACATCAGAAAATTAGCGGAATAGAGGTTCAGAAAGAATAGAGGTCACCCGGGCTATAAGCTCCAGGCTTATCCCTGATCTAATCAGGGGTAATCCATAGACTCTGTCTCAGAGCCGTGCTTTCCGTATTGATAGAGGACCTGCCCCTCATGCAGGGATAGTCTTTTTAGAGAAGTGTTTAATGGTTGCTTGTGACGGAAAATTTCCATATAATTCATTTGTTCACCTTCTGAGTTTAATTATTTTAACTGAGTGGGCAGATTATCATCATTTAGCTCGCCCTGAAGGTGCTCGCATCATATATAATTAATATAATTTATAATGGAGGCTTTAAATGTCGAAAGACAAAGAAATGAATCCTTTTAAAATCGTTCAAGAACAATTTGATTCTAACGCAGAAAAGTGCGGTTTAAGCCAACCAACCCGTGAATTTTTAAGAGAAGCGGAAAGGGAAATTCGGGTCCGTATCCCAGTCGAAATGGATAACGGCACCACAAGAACTTTTACAGGATTCCGCGTTCAGCATTCCACGGCTCGGGGCCCCGCAAAAGGAGGATTGAGATTTGCAGCGGATGAAACCATCGATATGGTTCGAGGATTAGCTATGATGATGACCTGGAAATGCGCTGTTGTCAATATTCCTTTAGGAGGAGGAAAAGGCGGTGTGATTTGTAATCCCAGAGAACTCTCCGATCGTGAAACAGAAAAACTTTGTCGTGGCTGGGTAAGAAAAGTTTACGATTTTGTAGGTCCTGAAATGGATGTGCCAGCTCCTGACGTTGCAACCAATCCCCAGGATATGTTATGGATTATGGACGAATATGACACCATTGCCCGAAGCCGGAAACCGGGATTTGTCACTGGTAAAGCTGTAGGCGTTGGTGGATCCCTGGGAAGAATGGAAGCTACTGGTTTTGGCGCTATCTACTGTGTCAGGGAAGCCTTAAAAAGAATGAACATTAATTTTAAGGATGCCACTCTTTCCATTCAGGGGGCCGGGAATGTTGCTTCCTATGCCTTGAGAAAATTTTCTGAATACGGCGGAAAAGTCGTTGCTATTTCCTGTTGGGACGCCAATGATAAAAAAGCTTATACCTATAGCTGTGAAGACGGAATAAATCCTGAAGATCTCTTTGCGCCAGGTACCCTTGATAAATTCGGGACTATAGATCAAAAGAAAGCGGAGTCTTTTGGCTGGAAACAGGAAGACGCAGATGCCTGGTTGACAAAGCCAGTAACTGTATTAATGCCAGCCGCACTGGGCTCAGCTGTTCACGGTGATAATGTCAACGAAATTGATTTTAATAATGTAAAGATTTATGCTGAAGCAGCTAACACGCCTACAACCCCTGCCGCAGATAAAGTCATTAAAGAAAAAAATATTTACCTTATACCTGATTTTCTGTGCAATGCGGGGGGGGTTACTGTCTCTTATTTTGAACAAGTCCAAAATAATATGAACTACTATTGGCCAAAAGATGAAGTCCTACAAAAATTAGAAAAAATCATGATCGATGCATTCAATGATGTAGCGGATTTGGCCGAAAAAGAAAATTTTTATCCCAGAGACGCCGCTTATGTTATCGCCGTTAAAAGGGTCGCTCATGCCGTAGAAAGTAGAGGATGGGTTAAGTCTAGTTAAATCAACGATTACTTGAAATTTGAAGTAAACCTTTTTTGAAGCTGTTCTGAACAAAAAAGCTGGATTTTTTAAGAGATTTCCTCTAGATTTTAGATTTTTCTCATCAACCTCTTATCCTATCTATGACTAAAGTTGACTCATCCTATTTTTTATGTGCACGATGGGCAGTAAAGCTGAACAAAGGAAAAAGCTCTAAAAACCTTCGCTAACAGAACTGGAGTTTGTTTTTCCTGACATGAAGGACTGGCACCTTATCCAGTTGAAATACGATGTCAAAAATAGAGACCGGGAATTAAGGATAAGATAACATATAAATCTCTAGGGGTATATCTATTAAGAAGTGCAATGATCTTGGTTGCCAGGAGTTCCAAAAAGTCTAGACATAAAAATTCAGTGCTCTGATTAAAGAGATTGGTTCTCATAATTTGGGGAGGTAGGAGAGTGATTCTTTTCAGATAATTTATTTCAAATTTCAGCATATCTAAGGAACCGGAAGTTGTTTTATAGCGAAACTCAAACTGAGTTAAAGCATGAACATCTCCTGACATTTTAATCTCATATGAGGAATGGAATATTTTTTGAATCTCAGAATTGATCATCTTTCTATCTTTCAACATGGAAGATCTAGAAATGGACTGGATGTAGCTCAGACCTTTGCGGCCAATAAACCTCCTCCACCTCATGTGGCTTATAAGGAAGTTTTGGTGTCCTCAGAAGCCGTCAGTGAGGCCTTTTTATGAACAGGTCAGGATGGATTCGGTCAGGCATCCTCAGGGAGTTTTTGCCGATTTGGGAATAATCCTGTATTTTTCTTCTTTTGATGTTTCAAAAGAAACGACTCCTTCCTCTTCTTTTACCAGAATACTTTGACTTCCTTTTAAAACTTCGACCGGCGTTCCGGTTCTCACCCGGCACGTCTTCCCTGATCTAGAAGTAATAACAGCCTCTTTTAGTATGCCTTCCTCCCAGAAAATTTCCAGTTCGAATCCTCCTCGAGCGATGATCCCTTCAATAAAGCCTTTTGACCAGCACGAAGGAAGCGAAGGCAATAAATTTATCTCTCCCTCATGCGATTGGAGCAACATTTCCATGATCGCGGCCGCCACTCCAAAACTTCCATCAACCTGAAGCGCTTTTGAACATATGGAAAATAAATTCTGGAAGGTGTAATTTCTGATTGCATAAACAAAGTTTTCCAATGCCTTCTGGGGCTGATAAAGACGAGCCCAGCAAGCCATCTTCCACGCCGAAGACCAGCCGTTGCCTTGAAGCCCTCGTTGGTCAAGAACAACCTTGGCGGCTTCAGCCAGTCGAGGAGTGCGGCGGGCCGAAATCTGATTGCCAGGAAAAAGACCGTAAAGGTTAGAGATATGGCGATGACTTTTCTCTTTCTGAGGCCAATCCTCCAACCATTCCTGAAGATCTCCCTTCCGGCCGATTTTTATCGGGGCGAGGCGATCCCTGGTGGATAATACTTTTTGCCTGAAATCTTGGTCGACATCAAGTATCTCCCCCGTCCGGGCGACATAGCTGAACAGATCCCTGAGGATTTGCAT
>Ga0190344_1001048_pt1 | contig 10774 bp, 6 predicted proteins | sample 48721323_MG_FD_161662 | JGI IMG/M metagenome (GOLD analysis project Ga0190344, IMG submission 161662) | Hydrothermal vent microbial mat bacterial communities from Southern Trench, Guaymas Basin, Mexico - 4872-13-2-3_MG | ecosystem: Environmental > Aquatic > Marine > Hydrothermal vents > Microbial... | reverse complement strand
TAGCTCCAGCTAAAGCCATTAGGCTAACCAAGAGATGGAGTGACAAGCCCTTCCCCTGGCTTATTGCATAAAGTATGGCCGCGACATTGGAACAAAGAGCAACAATAACAACGGAAACATAGAGCAAGACCTGCTGTCTCCCGCTCCTCCATTGAAGGGCTTCCTTTGCTGAAGATGCCAATCTGTCCATCCTTGAACCTTGCGATTGCTGACGCCAGGTTACTTGAACTAATTCTATTTTTCTTCCTTTTCCTGCTGGAGGACCCGGCCTGGAAAGCGTACAAGCTCCTTTATCCGGGCGCTCCGGATTTTCTGATCGTGTGCATCTTTTTTTTCAAAGGCCTGGGCCAGCTTTCCGAGAAGGTCTTCCAATTTTATCGGCTTCAGGAGGTAATCAAAGGCCCCTAACTTCATCCCCTCAATGCTGGTCTCTACAGATGCATGCCCTGTAAGCAAAAGCACTTCTGCCAAAGGCTGAATCTTCTTCATCTCCCTGAGCGCTTCAATCCCGTCCATCCCCCCCGGCATCTTGACGTCCAATATGACAACATCAAAAAGCCTTTTCTTCATTATTTCCAGGGCATGTTCCCCGCTTGCTACGCCGGTCGTATCTATATTCCGTTTCTGCAGACGTTTCACCAAGGTCTCCAGGAAATCCTCTTCGTCATCCACAACCAAAACCCTGAAAGTATCCATGTAACAATCCTCCTTAGTATTGATCCCGTTAAGTGGTTCAATAGTTGAGTGGTTAAGTAGCGCCTGACCGCAAACTCCCAAAAACAGCTATTTCTTCTCCGGTGTGACAGCCGGAACCGCAACCGTGAATGTAGTGCCTTTTCCCACCTCGCTCTTGATGCTGATGCTCCCTCCCATCTTTGCTACGATATCATAACTGACCCACAGGCCAAGACCAGTTCCCCTGCCGGTCTCTTTGGTGGTAAAGAAGGGGTCAAATACCTTTTTTTGTTTATCTTCGGGAATTCCCGGTCCGTTGTCAGTTATATCAACATTGATGAAAGAATCAACCTCCCTGCTCGTCACCTCTATCAGACCCTCCGAACCTATGGCGTCAATGGCATTGGTTATCAGATTCAGGAAAACCTGCTGAAGCTGGGACTGATCGCCGGCAATGATCGGGAGATCATCGGAAAGCTCCGTTGTAATCTCGATATTGTTGATGATCGCATGGTTTTTAAGCAGATCGATGGTCTGTTTCAATGTGCTGTTAACGTCCACATCCTCCAGGCGGGGTTCCATCTTTCGGGCGTAGCCTAACATATTGTGGACTACCTTTCTGGCCCGCTCCACATGATCTTCAATCTTATCCAGTGACTCTTTATATTCATGGTAATTTTCACTCTCCCGGAACTCCTCTTCTTCCAACAGGTCCTCCATCCACCCGGTTTTTTGAAGAATAACAGCCAGGGGGTTATTGATTTCATGGGCCACCCCTGCGGCCATCTTGCCCAAGGCGGCTAATTTGTCTGACTGAATGAGTTGGGCATTGAGTTCATTCATCCTCGAATCGGTTTCTCTTAACCGTTTGACGATCATCTGGGTTGTAAGAACGGTTGCCAAAATGATTGCCAGGAAACCGCAGACAGTAATCACTATCTCTGCGTTTCGTGTCGCAAACAGGCCGGTCATCTCCTCTTCCACTTCCTGGCTGATGATAAGGATCCATTTGTCATCCTTGAGCCAACTCCCGGCATAGAGGATCTCTTCTCCTTTAATATTTTTTTCTTCGATAACCGTGGTTCTTGTGCCAAACACGCGGGTATTCAGGTGAGACTGAGTCAATATCTCGCCGTTGAAGCGAGGGCAGGTCTGGTAAACCCCTTTTCGATCGAGAATATAGGCGTCACCCGTTTTTCCCACCTGAGCCGAACGTACGATGTCTCCGAAGATATCAGGATCAATGGTCGCCCTCAGAATCCAGCTGTTGAGCCCTTCCTGGCGACGAACAGCAATAATGAAGTGAGGAGACTTCCTGTACCCCATATACACATTGCTGACGTAAACGCCCTTGCTCATCACATCATCAAACCACGGCTGTTGATAGTAATTGAGGCCCTTGAGATCATAGGGCCCAACGTAGGCTAAGTGCTGGCCTGAATTGGAGATCACCCCCAGATCCACAAAGGCCCCCGCCCGTGCATTCATAACCTCAAATATGCGGGGAAGATTCTTCTCATCTGTCATATCGTTGAAAGTGTGGGTGTCTGCCATGGCGCAGAGGATGGCAGTACGTTCCTTAAGAAACAGTTCTACGGCCTCTGCCTGGGCAGTGGCCCGGTATGTTATCTGCTGCTCAATTTTTTCCTCATACATCCGGGTAAATTGATCATAGATCGTTGCGCCAAGGATGATGAGTGGGGCAAGAGAGACCACCAGCGTTATGATGATGATCTTTTTTTGAAGATTCTTATAGAGAAGCGTCTTCATGTGTCCTCAAGGCGTAAGGCGTAAGGCACAAGGAATACGGCCCATAGCCAACTATCCAACCATCCAAAATCCAGCATCCAGAACCCAGCTAATGCGGCCACGACATAAACTGCCAGTACCCCAATACAGTCCAGAACCAGAGAACAAGCCATGCAAGAATGGTTACGGGGAGACCGTATTTCACAAAATCAAAGACGCTTAACAGCCTTTCTCCGGTCTCAGGATCTTTGCCCATGCCGAATGCTATGGCATTATTGGGGGTTCCCACAACCAAAAAATTGGCAAAGGAGGAAGAAAATGCGCATGATAAGCCCAACTTCCAGACGCTGACACCGGCTAAGCTGGCCATGGGGAGCACGATTGGTCCGAGGGCTGCCACGGTTGCCCCGTCACTCATGAAATTGGTCATGGTGCCGGTCAACAGGCTGACCCCGATAACCAGCCCATCGCCGTGTGATATGCTTTCCGGCAGCAGAGACACAAAGGTGTTTGCCAGCCACAGGGCGCCGCCGGTGAATTTGAGACCAACGCCCATGGCACAGGCAGCGGCGTAGAGACCCACCACATCAAAGGCAACCCCATCCTGGATATCGTCCCAGCTCACAATACGGCAGATAAACATGGCAACAACCGCATAAAGCGTGGGTCCGCCCAAACCGGCATGTTCCCCCAAGATGATCCACGCGGCAACCAGCAGGATAAGAATGACCGCCATCATCGCCTCTTTTCCGCCGAACTTGGGCATCTTGGCCACTTCCGCCTTTACGATCTCACTCGGGTTCACATCTTTCACCAGGAATTTGGATTTAAGACGGATATACATATAGGCCCCGATGACCACGCCCATGAGCGGGACAAAGGGCATGCCGTATTTCATCCAGTCAAGGAATGAGATCGGATCACCATACTCCATCAGGTAGCCCACCATGATGGCATTTCGTCCTCCGGCGGCAGGAGACCCGGGCCCACCGTGATTCGCCGCAAAACAGATGCCTAACAGGAGAAAGATCGCCAATGCCCTGTCCTTTTCCACCCCGTACATCCTGCAGGTCACCTTGTAAACACCCATGAGGACAGGTATGAGCAGGGCCACCAGGGCGTGCTCGGACAAAAAGCTTGCAGACATTGCCAGAAGGGGAACAAATATAAAGGCAAAGGCCCTGGCGCTCTTTATGCGGCTCAGGAGTATCAGCCCGATCCGCTTGTCAAGTCCGGTCTTTGCAACCCCCACGGCCACTGCCAATATGCCGAAGATAAAGAAGACGGCGTCCTTCATATAGGCCTTGGATATTTCATTGATGGGGAGGATGCAGAAGAGATATAGCATCACGGCCACAAGGAGATCGGTGGCGCCTAACGGCAGGGCTTCTGTTGCCCAGAAAAAGACGGCTAAAAAGAATATGGCGAGCATCGTCTTTGCCAATTGCGCCGCCTGTCTGTCCGTGAAGAGGGGCTCGGAATCTGACAGCCCCTTTTGGCCCTGCTCCATTTTTGCCTTAAAGGCCTTGGGATGAAGCTTTTGATTCATGGTATCAGTGATTGTCTTGCATTCCCGGCCTAACTTGTATCCCGCAGGATTTACCTTGCTTACCAGATCGATCATGCTCTGCGGGGGAGGAACGATCACCACGCCCACAAAGACCAGCGCCGCGATTAGCAAAAGAATGGGCTTATATCCCGGTTTGCTTGCCCAGAATCCCGATTTGCGCTTGATGTCAACTGCCGCGTGATCACCCATATTCGCCTCCTTAACTGCCTGTTAGTAATGCAACCATCATTATGACACTACGACCTGAATAACCCTTTCATCAAACCCCGGCAAAATTCCACTGTTAGCCCAGGGTAGAAGTCAGCATAATTAAATGCAGATGGTGAGGTAACGGTAAAAGGGCATGCACCAAAGGAGTAGAGACCTATTTCTTCGGTGGATGACTAATGACAAAGGCAATGATTGTGCCAAAAATCACATTCCTTGAAGATTGATTTAACCCGCTAAAAACAATGGGAATTATTTTTTTTGGAAAGATTAGAGCATGTTCAACCCGAGGGAGTAGATGTCGGTATTTTTTACAGATTGTAAAGGAAGGGAATAGAAGAGGTCCACACCTGACAGCATAGGACAGTTGATCTCTCCTGCCCAGATTTTCAAGGCATGATCGTAGAAATGGCCAGAGGTCCTTAGGAGATGCAGAGGACTCTGATTTATCGTTGGAAGATCTTTATCTCATGGGTGAATAATTTCGAGGTGGGAGGGGTTTTGATCTGCAGTTTTATGAGGGCCTCCAGGTATTCCCGGGAACGATCAAGATAGAAGGAGAGGGCCTTTGAAAAGTTTTTCCCCACGAGGCCTTCAACAAAGAGGAAAGTGATCTCCTTTTGTCGCGTCAGAACCGATTGGGACCCGATCAGGATTTGGCGTTCTTCATCAGAGAGCGTCCCCATCAGTAAACGGAGCGCGCTTCTTGCACGAGGTTGATACATCCAAAAATAGAGAAGGTCAAGGGCGTCTATGATCATGATTTTTTCAAAATCATGGACTTCCTGACTGCCTGTGGAGCTGAATTTTTCAGGCGATTTAAGCAGTTCCAACGTTTTGACCTCCGGGAAGAGCAGTTCCAGTCTGGAATAGGTCTCGAAAAGGTGGGAAAGTTTTGTGTTGTAATCCCGCAGGCGCATACGGATGTTCTGGTATCGATCAGCCGTGCCCTCTATGATTCCGGCGACCAGATCCGAGGCGGCCTTGGAGATAACGGCCGCCCATTTTTGGAGGATGTCGTCAACGCCGGTCAGGCCGGCTGCACCCAAGATTCCCCCCGCTGCCACATTAAACGCTATGGCAACAGGTATGGACAAAACGCTACGGAAGAAATTCCCGAAAATGGCACCCTTGGGCAAACCCCTGAATGCGTTATGGCTGGAGATATACAGCCCATTAATAAGGGCCATAACCGCATAGAGCCCCATGGGATCTGTTGCGGTGGTGATATTGAAACAGAGATCAAGGAGCAAGGTCTTGGTTGCATAGTCGAGCAGGGGAACCGAAAAACCGGTAAAAAGGAGCGAATCAGTCAGCCTTTCCCAATTGACGTAATCGTCCCACCTCAAGAGAGGAGATCGCCTTATGCCACCGCCCCCAAGTACGGACTGAAGGATGTTTCGCAGCCCGGTAATCCCAAACCAGATAAACGCTCCAAAATAGGCCAAAAGCCACCAGTCTTTTGTTAAGGCAAAGGTCACAAAAGCGGGAACAAATCCGATAAAGGCCTTTAGACAGTTCTTGAGGCCGGTATTGAGGTACTTCCAGGAAATTCGGAGCCGATTTTTTTCCGGTTTGCCGGGTTCAAGGGTCAAGCCGTTGTCAACATATTCTTGAACCCCGCCTAAGGTGACCACATTGCCCCGACTTTCCAGACGCGTGCAATCCTCTTGAACCACCCAGTCAGTGCATTTTTTCATGCCTAATAATCGAGACAGGGAAACGCGGCGTACGGACCTGTAAAGGGAATTTTCAAATGGATTGGGACACGAACGCGGGCAAAAGGTGGTACGCCTGAGCGCGGGTATCTTGACCGGGATAGCCAGGCGGGAAGGAGCACGGGGATTTCTGATTTCATCCTGGGCCCGCCGCGGGAGTGTATCCTGTATGACAAGGCCCATCCCATGCACCCGGGGTGAACGGCCTGTGGAGTCGCTGCCTATACGGGCCTTTAACGGTGTTCCCTTGTACAGGTCCCTCAGTGTGGCGATATCATGCAGGATATTGGACAACTTTTCTATCCTGCTATCCCTGCCTGGAAGGTCTGAGGATTTGACCCTATCTATCGCTTTTCTGATAATTCGTTTCAAATGGATGACATTTCCAAGATTAATAGCCTGCTGAAGCCTGCTGATAGCTGCTATGTGGTCAGTATTCCCGGCCGCATAATCCTTAAGGTTAAAGATCTCCAATCTCGTAATCATCCCATTGCAATCGTAGAGTAATTCAATGACGTCTTCTACCTTGAGATTACTCAGATTGAGTGTAATACGATACGCGGAGTGAAGCATGGATAGGTGGTTGATGAGTTCCCTGGGTGAAAGCCTGAGCATTTCCGGCATATCTTTTCCATCCCTTGGGATATTCGGGGGTGGAATTTCAGGGTTTACTTCGGGCTGCAGGTAGCGATCGAGAATCTCCTCTGAGTCGAGCCTGTTCATCTGTTCCACCCGGCTGGAAATTTCAAGGCGCTCTTGAGCGCTTGCCTGGGCGTAGCGGTCCCGCATGAGTTTTACATGAGCCTCCATGGAGGGCAGCATCTTTTTGTGGATAAATTTTGCAAGGTGAATAAGAGATGCCTGACCGGTTCCGACAAATGCGAGAAATTCAGATATATTGAGCGGGGGTATCTCACTTCCGTAGGCCTCTTTGAGGGCGTGACGATGTGTGACGTTGAATTTTTCCAATACGGCCAGGACATAACCCTTTTGATATTCTGAGACCTTCTTTCCCTCGGCCATAAATGCCGCGACCGGTTCTTCCGCCAGAAAGCATAGAAAATCCTGAGAGTCAGCAAAACCGCGGGGTACCCAGATCATCTGCGCAAATTTGTTGCGGAACCTCGCGCAGAACTCTATCCCAATACGGACATCAAGTCCCATGATATTGGCAGCCTCCAAGAGTTCAACAGCAAACCTGGGCTCCAGGAAGTTGTAATATACCACCCTAAGACGACGAATCCCTTTGATCCAGGCGTCCATGATAAGGTGGCTGGAAGATTTGCGCCCTTTGGTGTTTGCATCGTGAACATGGTCATCAAAGGAGAGCTGATTCCATTCTTCCGGCATCTCCAGCAGATGATACCGCCGCAGTTGGTCGCGAATAATTCGGGGATTGCCTGGTACTGCGGTCCTGAAATCGTGGGCAAGTCGAAGTTGTTTCTGGTAATTGCCATGGGCCCTCACAAGCTCTTTCATGATCTGTAGAAGTACCCTGGCCGTATTCTTGGGGAGGGATCCGCCGGCGGTGTGCAATACCTCATCACGCAAGGAACTGAGCGCTGCCAGTCGATCGTCGACGCCTCCCGCATCGAGTGATTCCAAGAGATTAACGACGGCGAAGGCAATTCGAAGCCCTCTGGATTCTGCCAACTCCTTGATGCCATGGGGGTGGAGGTGGGGAGAGACAAGTTTTCTGGAGTACTTTCGTGATTTATCCCTGTTGAGGACGTCATTGACGATGCTCAGTAACTGGTGGTCCCGCTTGTCAAAAAGGATCTTGTGCATAAGAAGGCCCTTGATAAAACACCCTGGTTACTACTGCAATTCGCGCAACATAACTGCGCCATGCCGGCATGGTACAGGGGCAAAGAAGAATGGGGGTAGAAAACATGCATTAGCAATTCCTAAAAGGAAAAGCAACAACCATGCCAAACGGAGGGACGAGAAAAACGGTATTAAGAGGTTGATCTTCAGACTTTTTTTTAAAAAATCGAGGTTTAATAACCCTTGACGGGACGTTATAAATGTCCATATTTTTAACGAATTGAATATGAAGATTGGAGGGGATCTGGAAAATGAAAGAGTTGATTTCCATGGCTGTAACAGGCGGGATAGTCATGATCTTTAGTAGCGATCAGAATAGGCGATCAGGGGCAATTGGCACGGGGGAATAGTTTCTTTTGGGAATAACGCTCCTGATCCCCTTTATGTACTTGGAATTCAATCCATTTTGATTGTTGTAACCGTAAACGCCTGCGATGTTTCTCAGGGGAGGGCAAAGGATATGGCGAATAGAAAAGTCTCTAAACTTTGGCTGACAGAGGAATATCGCTGACAGCTCTCCACAGTTCGCCATTGACGGAAACCTGTCCTTCAGTTTCCTGCCACTGTATGATTTCACCCACTTTTCCAAGCATCCCCGTCACACCGCAAACAGATTTTCTATTCCTGTCCTTGATAAACCAGAACAGAGGTAAAACCACATGCTCAATCAACTCAAAGAGGACAAATCCTATTACCAAAATTATTAAGATGTTCTGCATGATGTCCAGTCCTTAGTGGTGAAGTAGGGATATTCACTTATCTCAGATCTCATTCCGTTTCGGTCCTCCTGTTAGTCCCGATCCAGCCGGAACCTCAAGGCCTCTTTGGTAGTTGGGTCATCTTAAAGTAACTTCTCAAAAACTCCGGCACAGGGAATCCCGCATTTATTGAGAAGATACATCTTAAATTCCCAAAAGGAGTTTGGCTGTGGTAAAGTAAATGAAAAGCCCTGTGATGTCCACGATCGTCGTGAGGGCAGGGCTTGCCACGACGGCCGGGTCGAATTTCATCTTTGCCGCTGCCAGCAAAAAGGCCATGGGCAGTCCCACCTTAAACTCCTTCCAGAGCACCCTGAGGATGTCTCCGGGGGATATCTCCCTGACGGCAAGGGCGCGGACAATCAGTGTCGCGGATTGGCTTCCCGTGTTGCCGCCCGTGTCCGCCAGCATCGGCATGAAGGTGGCTAAAATGGCGAACTGGAGCAGCAGACCTTCAAAACTCTGCACGATATAGCCGGATACCAGGCCCAGGGCCGCAAGGGCCACGAGCCAGATACAGCGGTTCTTGAAATGTCCCCAGGATGAGGTCCTCAGGTAGGCGCCTGTTTCATGGCTCCCGGCAATGGCCATGAACTTTTCCATATCCTCGGTATGTTCCTGGTTGATGATGTCGATGGCGTCGTCATGGGTTATGATACCCACGAGCTCGCGGTTGCCGTTGACCACCGGCAGGGCGATCAGGTCGTACTTCGCGATCTTTCGAGCCGCATCCTCCTGGTCGTCGCTGACAACGGCATAGATAAGATCCCTGTGCATGAGTTCCTCAATCCGCCTGTCGGGCCGTGCAATGATTAAGTCTTTGAGGGAAAGGAATCCGATGAGTCTCCTGTCCGGATCCAGCACGTAAGAGTAGTAGATGGTCTCCTTGTCAGGAGCTTCCCTTCTCAGTTTAGACAGGGCCTCCCGGACCGTTTGATCCGGGGGAAGCGTGGCATAGTCCGAGGTCATGGCCGCGCCGGCCGTTCCCTCCGGATAAGAGGAAAGGCGCCTGATGTCCTCCCGCTCGGCCTGGGCAAGGACGGGCATGAGGGTCTCCTGCCTGTCATCGGGCATCCGCTTGAGGAGATCCACCCGTTCGTCAGCGGACATGTGGTTGACGATCTGGGCCAGGTCCTGACGATTCAAAGATTCGATCAGCTCGCCTTGGAGGTCCTGGTCCAGGGCGCCGAAAATTTCGGCCCGCAGGCGGGGTTCAAGAAGGACCAAAACATGCCAGATCTCTTGGCTGGAAAGCGCCCCCAGGAAGTCGGCCACCGAGGCAGGGTGCAGGAAGGCGCAAAACGCCTGAAGCGCGTTGTCATCATTTTTTTCAACGATCTCCCGCAGCTCGGGAGCAAGGAAGGGATTTTTCATGGCTCACCTCCAGGGGCCGCACCCGCCATGCGGCTCCAGGGTGAACATGAGCGCTTTAAAGGGGTAAAATGAGAGCGGACTTCACAGGGATGGAGACCGCAATCGCAGGCTGCGGCTGAATTGGGCTTTCTTTTTTCGGGCTATGTGTGAACGTCCATTGCCAGACACAAGGCCCATTGTCGTCGTTCATTTGGGTGTTCCTTAACAATCTACCTCTAACACGCGGCGGCATCCCTGAAAGGATTTCCCCGCAGCATAAGATGCTACATTTGTTCGCTTCCGATTTTCATTTTCGGTTATATTACACCTTGCGATTCGGCAGTCAATCTGAAAAGAGGTATTTTCAGACACGATGCCTGATTTATGACTTTCATCTCCATCATACTTCCAACACCTCCTTCAGTTTTTTGGCTAATGTCAGACCTCGTTGAATAGTTGAGTGGTTAAATGGTTGAGTAGGAAAATATATTCTACTATTTCAGATTGTTATGGCTTTTCAAATGCTGACTGTCCAATTTTCAATGCAATCATGGGTATGATCAATCATAACAACGACTTAACCACTTAACGATGTCTGTAATGTCCTATGACCGCAAATGACGGTTGGCATGTTTTTTGCTGTAAAGAATGCGGTACTTCCATAGTAATTTATCTATCTGATTTCATATCGGAAATACCTTGTACAGAGTATGTGTCATCAGACCGATAAATGCATACACTTCAGAAAAACATACTCAAAAATCTCCCAACCTTAATGGATAATTGCGGTAAATTATGTCAAATTAATTACTTCAAGCGGCTTACATATGAATAATGGATTAAATATATTTCAATATATCAGTAAGTTATATGAATCCAACCGTTATTTTCGGCCATAGTCATTTATCTATGGCCGA
>Ga0190344_1001047_pt1 | contig 10786 bp, 28 predicted proteins | sample 48721323_MG_FD_161662 | JGI IMG/M metagenome (GOLD analysis project Ga0190344, IMG submission 161662) | Hydrothermal vent microbial mat bacterial communities from Southern Trench, Guaymas Basin, Mexico - 4872-13-2-3_MG | ecosystem: Environmental > Aquatic > Marine > Hydrothermal vents >... | reverse complement strand
CCGACACGACCTGTTGCCGGTTATCACCATCACCCGTCATAAGCTGGATATAGTCTAAGTACACCGCTTTAACCCCGTGCTGGTGCTTTAATGAGTATATCCTTGATCTTAATGTGGAAGCCGTCAGTACACGGGTCTCGTCAAGAATAAGTGGTTTATCCGCCAACTTCTTCTTATGCGCCTCAATCCGCATCTCGTCGTCTAAGGTAAGCGACCCCTGCATTACACTCCTTAGATTCACCGATGCCCGCGAACATAAAATCCTCTGCACTAAATCACGGCTTGACATCTCTAAGCTAAAGAAAGCAACGGGAGTGTCCTTATCGCACTGGCGTATTGCCATTTCTAATAAAATGCTCGTCTTGCCTGATCCGGGGCGACCAGCTACTATAATCATCTGCCCGTTCCCGTGTCCATAGTAGGAAAGGTCGTGAGAGCTAAACCCAGTTGATATATAGTTAGTAGAATCGTTAAGCTCAAAGTTTTCCAGAATATCACTTAACATTGTATGCTCACTGCCAATCTCACCATCGAATACATTCTGTATATCCGCACAAGCGTTGGCATAGACCATCTGGGTATCTTCCGTACCTCTGGTCTGGACCAGTAAAGAGTTAGCATAATCTCTAATCCGTCTGCGGTAGTACTTGTCCTTGACAATCTCTGCATAGTGGACTGCGTTAGCCGATGACGGGACTGACTCTGCGAGTGACACTAAATACTCCATCCCACCCACGGCCTGAAGCTGACTCTTTGAGATTAGGATATTCTTTAACAACACAAGGTCGATTACCATCTGACCTTTATCGAACAAATCCTTGAGCATTGAGTAGATAAGTTTATGCTCTGTCTTATCAAACGACTCAACACTCACTACATTAGCGACCTCAAAGTACTTACTCGTGTCGATTAGGAGTGAACCCAACAGTGCGCCCTCAGATGTATGGTCTTGGTATTGGTTCATTGTGTCCTCTCGACAATCATTGCATCCAGCAAGCATAAGTACGCCTGAATATCGCCAATCTTCTCATCCCAGTATTCATAGTCTCTACACTTACCCTGTTCGAGTTCGTTCATAAAGTCATACAGAGCAACAATATGTTTTATCATTAACCCACCAAGTGCTTTTTCCGGTGTGCATTTCAACAGCACAGCAGCATCATTAAAGTTGCTCAGTCGATCGCCGTGTGCGTACTCATCCGCTTTCTTGCACAGTGTTTGGTCGGTACTCATCAATCTCAGCTTTACAATCTCGGTAAACTTTTCAGTATTCATTTCTTTACTCCCAGTGCCTCATTAGCAATATCTCTGTAATAAAACCCGTCATTGCTTGTTTTGCAATCTGCTATTGTCTGCAACGCTTCTTTTAACCGCTTGTTTTCTTCGATATAGTCTTTTGTTAATTCAGAAACAAGCTCGGATTCTTCTTCTATATCAATTTTCGCTTCGGCTAATTCAGCTTTAAGTTTTTCAATTTCCTTGTTTTTATTAGCGATTGCTTTGTCGATACACTTTCCTATTTCTTTAATCGGATTACTCATCATTGTCTCCATCTTCTAAACATTCCATAAACATATCTAATTTTGCCATCTCAAGCACACCAATCACCTCGGCATAGTTAAGGTCGTACTCTTGCCTAAAGTATTCAATGCGAGAATCAATGTCCTCTTTCAGTCTATCAACTCCACCTTGGTTCATTTTTTATCCTTAAATATACCACCGAACAAATCACTTACAGGTCTTGCCCATCTATGCCCGCAAACACAATACTCAGCATTCTTAATCCGTTTAGATTTACATTTTGGGCAAGTCATTTCTTCACCTTTCTGTAGTTCTTACATCTATCGACAGGGCCTTAATCCTTGATATTGCGTGCGGTTAAATCACAGTACAAGTGCATAGGCACATTCTTACGGTCAGTCTTTTTATGAATACAAGTTGTACAGAGTTTCATAATCCCACCTCATCCCTTGCTTCATCCTGCATACGCCTTAGCACGGCATCGTTGGTAGGACGGGGCTGGGGGGCAACAGTGGCCTCCGGAAACTCGTACTCCCAGCAACGCTGATTGATATAGGTGCAAAAGTTCTTCATCTGGGGTACAAACTCGTCCATCGCTTGCATCCGTTTACGGTAAGATTGCTCGTTCTTGATAGCACCTTCAAGCAAAAACACAACCTCACGCCAATCTGGTTGACGGATAAAGTTATTGAATTCCGTAGCGAATCCCCGCTTCCTGCCCTGATACAACACCCTTGCTTTCTCAAACGCCTCTTCTGCATTGCCCGAAGGTTTGTCCTTATTCAGTTCTGATTCAAGCTCTTTGATACGGTTTCGTAATGCTTCATTCTCTTTTTTAAGTTCGTACATTACTTGCTCCTTAGTCTGTACCGCTTCGTTCCCAAAAATCCTCAACCACATCTGTCATCTGGTTAAAGAATTCGGGGTCTAACATGTGTTCATGGTTAAGTATAAGCCGTCTTATCTTAACCATCTCTCGACCTCGTTCGATCGCTTCGTGTTCCCATTTATCCCTGTCTTTGACAAGGTTTTTAATCCGCTCATTGAGTCGTTCCTTTGTGCTTGTAATTGACATTTTCGCTCCAATCCTTTTATGGTATCTGACATTGAATCTAACATTTTTCTTAGCCGACGGATTGTATTGTTCTTCCTGACATACGCATCCGTTAGCATCTCGCACTCTTGTTCTAAATTACATCTGTTTGTTTTTTTATCTTTACTCATTTCACACTCCAAATCCTAAACTCATTTATCTCTTTATCCAGCACACGGGTGATTAAACCTTTGCGTTCCATCTGAGCTAACCGCTTTCTAACAGCACCTTCTCGGTAGTCCGATCCATAGATAAGCCGCTCAATCTGCTCAAGCTCCTTACAAGTCCTGCCTTGATTCGCTCTAATGGACTGCAAGGCATAATTCTCTGCCTTAGTAATATTTACTGTCTCACCCGCTATAAAGCTCTGAATAGGGTCTGTGGCTCGTGTGTGAGCAACGCTGAAATCAAAGGTAGTCTGTCTCATTTCATATCCTCGATTGCTTGTTTTAGATTATTCTCGATCTCGATTAACTCCCAGTCTTTCCACGGCTTCACTGGGACTTGCTTCTGTTTTTCCAACCATTCCCAACAAAGAGGGTAATTCTCCTTGAACCAATCTTTTCCGATAACACCATCGTGATACTGCCGGTGGTGTACCGCACATAGCAATACAAGGTTTCTCAAATCCCATCTGCTGGCATACCACTTTCGCGACCTGATGTGATGGACTTGGCTGTTTCGGCCTTCGACCTTGACCCCGCAATACTCACAGCAATTCTCTTGTTTTGTCCTGAGCAGAATACGCACCAGACCATCACAGGACTTTACAATGTTCTTCCGTGAACGCTCTTGTTTCATTTCCTATCCTTTTCTGGTTCTGGTATATTGCAGTTCAACCACTCCCTTGACCATTTTATGACCCAACTGATGTAAGACGACATCTGTGCATCCGACATCTCTGCCTTGTCCATATATGACCCAGAAAAAGCGGCATACCTTGTCTTTAGAAACTGGTCAAGATTGTCACGGGTTAATTCAATCTCAACCCGATTCCCCTTGATCTCGATAGCCAGAGAAAAGTCCCCGTTGTCAACAAACGCATCAACCATCGCAGGGATTATAACCCCGTGATAGTAAGCGAGCTGGGGTAGAGTCTTTGGGTTTTTCTGCTTAATGACATCAATGTAACCATTTTGACCCACCTTCAACTTGACAAGATACTCCATTATCCTGTCAAGAGGAAGATAGTCAAACTGGTTTACGGCTTTAGTTTTAGTGAACGGCCATCTCATTGCTTATCCTTAAAAGCTTATCCTTAAAAGCTTATCCTTAAAATGGTAACGGCTGGTCTTCGTCAACCCCGTAATCAGGTTCGGTTGCAGGACACCCATCATTCCCTACCGCAGGTGCGGATGCCTGAGGGGAATCAACCACGTTAGGGTCGGCATTAACTTCGCCCGTGATCTCTTGACACCTAAGAATCATTTTTTGCAAGCCCTTCGTGACATTCTCAGGCCAATTTTGACCATCATCAGCGACATTGTAGCTCCACGGGATTATAGACGGCTTAGGTTCTTCCATTCCCTTGCTTAACGGAAGAACACCAACAACTTTAGCTTTCAGGTCGCCTTTTTGGTTCGGTTTTTGAATCACATTGCATTGGCAAGGTTTGCCGAGTATGTTATTCAATTCAAACCCATCCAATTCATCGGGCGTAAACTCACGACCCCGCCAGCTTACAAGGTCGATCCGAAGATTCGCTTTTTCGTGCAGCGATGCAGTGTAAAACTTGCTTACTACCTGTGGCTTGTCAACACCGTCAATTTCAATCATTTCGTCTGACAACTCCCAAGACACAAGCACTTGTGGTTTCCAACTCCACACGCCCTGATACTCGCTCCGCTGATTGCCAAGGTCAACATAACTAATGCACACCGCCCTATGCAATCCTGCTGGTACTGGAATAAAATCGCCACCTGTTTTTTTCACTTTCATTTCTTGCTCCTTAAATAGTGTTCTATTGTCTGTTTAACTCTTTGTGCATGTCCCAGTCAACATCTGGCCGACGAGGCCGTTTGTGGGTTCTGCTCTGCAACTCCATATCCCGAAGCTCTTCATCAGACGGTGTGATAATAGCCGTCATCTCTTTCAGGAACTTGTCTTGGTCGGGTCTTAGTTTCATTTCATCTCCTTTTACGATTCCCTGCAATTTCCTTTTTTGCCTGTAAGCGAAGGGTCGCCAATAGATTCTTGATTACCAAAGACACTCTTGTACAGGCCACGCTTTTGTTGCAAATTGAGATTGCTGTGCATAAACAAGTAGTTCAACGGGTGATCTCTTCCGATTCTTTTCATTTCAGATAGTTTCATTTTATCTCTCCTGTAACACAAAAGTCAACAACGCTATTTATTGTCCTGGCAAGGTCGGGATCGTTAATAATATCAACAGGGTTCAGCTTTGCCTGCAACAACGCACACACAATAACCGTTCTTGTTTTACCTTCGGCTATTTTGTCCCAATCAGGTACAACCTTAATATCTTTTGATTCACCAATATCTTTGACGGTCGATTTTAGTTCCATAACAAACACCTCCACAGCTTCACTTAATGTTTTGATGTAATCATTATCCCTTTCAACACGGATACAGAAGTAGGGTTCTGGGCATCTGGGGTCAAAACTAACAAAGTCGCACCACTTCTTGTCAGCAACCCACATCTGACCCTGGACCTGTGCCTTGTAAGCAGACGGCAAAACACCCGCTTTCAAGTATCCAATATGAGTCGCAGTGTTCGGGCATTTTATCTCGATCAGCCCATCACCGACAATCCCATCTGGACTCACACCAACATACTCATTCAACTCAACAAACCCAACCTGCTCGACCTTGTTTCCCGTTACACGCTCGTAGTAAGCCCGTGCTTGGGGTTCTGTCTCTGACCCCCACCGCATTGCGTCGTTCTGGAAAGTCGGCTGTATGACCCCAGTGGCCCGTTCAGCAGCCAGCTTGAGCATATAGGTCGTCCGGGTCTTACCCTTGCCCTTAACAAGTATATTAGCAAACCCGCTCCCGGTAACCTTGCCGCATCTGACCTTGAACCACTCTTGGCTGCCCTGTTTCATTAAGTGTATCATTCTCTCACCTGACATTTCTTGTCATAGACACGGCTTGTGAAAACATCCGCAAAATCAGACGCTTCATAATAGTTCTCAAGAAAAAAACCACTCCGAAATGACAAATCGTAGGCGTTGCCTGATCCGTCTATATATCCACCAATCTCAACATCTACCTCTTGAGAAGGTAAACCCTTAGGTTTTATTGTTACACTTACATCAATCGTGTAATACTTACTCATCATACACCTCCTCTTTGCCAATAATAGAGTCAATGGTAGCATTGTGCAAATCAGCGTACTCAATCGCTGCAAGGTACGCTTGAACGAATGACCTCTTGACTACGGTGATCCCCGCAACTTCTGAACCCTCAAAGTAAATCTGATAGATTTTCATAATACGCTCCGTAAAAAAAAGTAAGTTTCGATAGCTAATACTGTAGCCATAAATAGTACATATCTCATACTCGCTCCTTAAAATCGCCTGACGGGTTGGTGATACCCCCGCCAGGCATTGTTACTCCCTGCTACGAGCAGAGCGTTAAAGACAAGTGCGGCGGTCGGACAGGCCAGAGCTGACATCTCTTATAACCGGTAAGCCCCCGTTTTTACATCCGTCAGGAAACCGCCGCATTATTCAGTTTTCAAATTACAGGTCTATCCGGTGGTTAAGCAAGGACTCAATCGAATTATTTGCCCGTTCAAGTCTGGCTGATTGCTCAACAAGAAAGCTCATTAAAACAGATTCCTCCGTTGGTCTATCTTGTTCCACTTCTTCTGGTTGTGCGCTTTTTAACACTGGCCCCAGCTTCGAGTGCAGCCGGTCTATAAGGTCGTCAACCCTCTGCACCTCACACGCTATCAAATTCATTCCTCTTTGCAACGGTTCTTGTTTACTCACCTCTGCACATTGTGTTGGATTTTCCATTTTCTACCTTTCTAATTAGTTTCAGTTTTCAAAAAGGCGGGCAGTTGGTACTGCAACCTCAATCAGCTATTTTCGCATTGCTAAGAGGCGTGCTGAAATCGTCAGGGATACTATCCCACCGCCATTAACTTTTAAGATTGCCCCCCGATCTATCTGCACCCTCAGGGGGCGAAAGGTGTTTTTAGGACGAATCTTTTGACTGCCACGCCTTGACCTGCTTAACATCATTGTCATCGTACAGCGTGAGAGAACTTGTTACCTTTTCACCCTCAATCCCCAGCATCTTGAACCTGTACTTGATCTGGGCTTGAGTGAGTCCCGTTTCTTTTACTATGCCTGATATGGCGTACCTTGTGGTCATCTTACTACTCCGTTTAATATGATTGTTTTGTACTATATAGAATATACCCAATGGATTGGGTGGGGTCAATTTAATTATCTTGGAATAGCAGTATAGTGTTAAAACAGCAGAATATTGAATACCCATAGTGCGTTTTTGGGGCAAAACAAGGGGTGGCTTGATTGTAAAATTATCGGCTGGTTATTGGTTTTGTTGAGTTTGAAATTATTTTTATTTTTTTTGAGAATTCCTTGACAGGTCTGGGGGAGTGTGGTATAGTACGAGCGTCAGTAGGGTTAGCTGCTGGTGTAAATGAAACTTAATCGCGGGAAAATATGGAATATCACAACATAATACAACAAAGCATTTTTCCAGTCGTTCCCGCAAGTTACGACATTAACCCCTTGAGACTAACCATTTCAAGGGGTCTTTTTACGCGCAGAGGTGGAAAATGATGGTTGACAAAGATTTATTATTCCCTGGCATCGCAAATCTACTCAAGTATATAAACGAAACAAACGCGTACCACGATGGGTCGTATAAAGTTAAAGACGAGAAACTTTGCGATTTAGCAAGGGCGGTGACCTTAGAATGGGCTGCCTTAGAATGGGCTGCATTGAATAACAATTGAATAACAGAGTATTAAATAAAACAGCGGTTAATTAAGGTCTGTGTCAATGCAAAGAATCGATCAGCTTACATCAAGGCATATTGCAAAAGCACTCTTTCATCTCAAGGAAATCAATACCCCCCAGTGCGCAATCGAAGCCGTCAGGCGTGAGTTCTGGTTCTTGACAGACGACATCAAAACAGAGTTAAATAAAGGACAGTCAGATGATTCAGAGCGGCGCAACAATCTGGGCGAGACAAACCATTGAGAGTGATATTTTTTTTGACAAGCCAGATAAGTGGTTCAAAATATGGTTCTATTTAGTCAATATGGTAAATTTCAAAGACACAAAACAGTTCGCTCGGGGGTCTGGATTCACGAAATACGAGCTGATAATGCACGCAACTGGGGCGACAAAAAACCAAATTGACAGCTTCATACGGTATGCAAAGGAGCAGTCAATGCTCTCGACACAGAAAACGACACGCGGAATGGTTGTAACAGTAACGAATTACAACACTTACCAAAAGCTCGACAACTACAAAACCGACACGCAAACCGAAACACAACCGAAACACAACCGAAACACAACCGACACTATACAGAAGAAGGGAAGTATGGAAGTAAGTAAGAATGAATCTCTCTCTAACAGCAAACCACAAGAGAGAGATGTTAAAAAGTTTTTCAAAGAAAACAATCATTCAGGATATAAAAAGTTTTACGACAGTAACGAACCCGATTGGATGTCAGGTGGTAAACCTATAAACAACTGGAAACACCTTGCAAACAGTTATATGGACAACCACCCAAATACCAAAGGTGGTATCGTGGAGTCTAAAACAAATCAATCAATTCTCGACAAGTTACAGCGACAATCAAGAGAAGAAGTAAATCTTTGATTGAATGCTTTTGGTGGTTAGAAAGAAAAAAAGTTCCGCAAAAAAAAGAAAGAGAGTGAGATATGACGAATATGGAAAATCCAAGTTTTAGCGATAGATTAGATTACATCCTCGAAAAGGCCGATGATGTGCTTGGCGAGCTTACTGGTTTGCGGGACGAATTGGAATCTGAGCGTGAGATGATTAACGAGATGATTGCCGAGGTAACAGAGAGGTCTGATCATATTGCTTGCTCGATTGATCTGAATAGAAAGTTCGAGGATTAAAATGGCTCAAGCTGAACAAGCCCGTAAGCGGTTCGAGAAGAAATACCACGTAAAGTACACTGACAGCCCTTGTTTGTGTCATAAATGCCAAGCAGGTGCTTGGGTGGAAGCTGACGGGGAGTATTGGTGTAAGAAGTGTCATGGGGAGTTGCGTAAATAAAACCCCACCCCAAACAAGGGGCAGGGCTAATTGAAAGGGTCTATTTACATTTCCTGTTGAAAGTCTTTGTCCCACTTCCTTCTTGCATTGTTTGTTTGGTGTCCCATAGGGCCTACTTGTTTTGTGTACCCCAGCTTTTTCTCGCAAGAACCACAGTATTCGGAATCTTTTTTAGCGTTTCGATTGTAACATTCTTGGCATAGCATTATTTCATCTCCTTGAGTGCTTGTTCTATTTTACGCCAGTACTTGAGTGTTTTGGGGTTTTTATAACCGTTTGGCCCGCCATTATGAATCCGGGCAAGGTCTTGAAGTGTTGGTTTGTGTCCGAGCCGTTTTTCGCTGCCATAATGCCTGAGATAGATTTTAGTCATTTCGATTGACTTTTTTCGGTCGTATCGGTCGTCATAGACATAATCGGTCCCCGCGATACGATTTACATCTCGGACATATATCTGCCATAGCTGGAGGCAGCCAACGGCTCTACCATTGTCGCCAACAGCACTGTCAATGCCAGACGATTCTACTTGGATCAATGCCGGCAGGAGCAGGACAATAAGACTTTCCATTATTGTCCCTCCGCTTTATGTATAGCTTTTCCCAACGATGCACAGGTGGTTTCAAGTGTAAACTTGTCCTTATTCTTAATCGTTTTTGGGAAATACTGTCTTGACAACTTGACAAATGACAATGCTTCCTTGCACGATTCTAACAGGTCGGGTGCTGCATCATTCAACTTCTTAATATTACCTCTTATTCTAAGCGTCCATTCGTGGTTTGACTCATTTTTTCCTTTTTCGTAGTCCATTTTTACACTCCAAACAGATTAAGGTTAAGATCAACAATCTCTTTTTGATTAAACCCGCATTTTTCCAGCCACTCCATTGCTTCATCGCACCGGGCGAAGTCGTCGAGTATATCCTGAATGGGGTTTTTGGGGTTAAACCGCTGCTCGATAGACTCGAATCTTTCTCTTTTTCTAAAGTTTTTCATTGACATAATCCGCCTTTCTGGTATCATTAACCGTGTTCTCGTACAAAAGTGAATAGGGTTTACCCGTTGTCGTGATGCCTTGCCCATCGCCTCAGCATCTGGATCATTTCCTGTTTGTTTTTGGGTGTTTCGTGTTCTTGTACAGAATCATATTTTTTCAGATTCGTAAGCATATCCCGCTTATTCGAGAAATACTCGTACCCGAAAGACTCATTCATCCTGTCTAATTTGTGTACTCTGTAAATCATTTTTCACTTTCCTTTCAATTTAGCTACATTATCAGTTAGTTACTACCTCCAGCTTGCCCCACAGTCGTCAGGAGTCGCCCTGAGAGCCATTTCTAACGACGATCTCTTGTTTTGGGTACATTGATAGGGGTCGCGTCTTTTTAAGCTCTTAAAACAGCTCTAACTGGCCGAGCGGTAAATACCGTAGAGGATACAATACAGGATTTTGAGTAGTTTTTTCATTAGCTGCATGGTTTTTTGTCCTGATTGAATTTGTGTACTGAATAATCAGCCCCAAAATTACCTTGTGTTTTTTTCACAACGCATCCGTAAAATGCTGCGGTTTTCTTAAATTTCTTAAATTGTTCGTTGTTTGCGTTCAAAATCGTTACATAATAAGGTTCTCCTGTTGAACTGCCCATTATATCCCCCTTCATTTCTTGAAAGAGGAATGCCGCGTTTGCTTTCAGTCCTATTTTGTGAACCATTGTTTCAACTCCTAAAAAGGTTATTTCCAGTCTCTATAATCTACCCAAGCGACGACCGCCAGGGCAATAAACTCCAAAATGTAAACTATCGTTTCCACAAGCCACTGACCGGATTTGATCCCAAGCCCATAAATCGGCTGCCAATGGGTCGTTCATTAATTGATTTCAGGGGCGAGGATACCATATCCGCCGAAATCCATATGCAAA
>Ga0190344_1001041_pt1 | contig 10835 bp, 7 predicted proteins | sample 48721323_MG_FD_161662 | JGI IMG/M metagenome (GOLD analysis project Ga0190344, IMG submission 161662) | Hydrothermal vent microbial mat bacterial communities from Southern Trench, Guaymas Basin, Mexico - 4872-13-2-3_MG | ecosystem: Environmental > Aquatic > Marine > Hydrothermal vents > Microbial... | reverse complement strand
TATTGGCGGCGAATCTCTGGATGAACGCTCCGTCGATGCCGTATTCTTTCATCCATTTGAAATGCAGGTCCGCCACGCCCGGACTCATGGAACTGAAGACATAAGCGGTTGAGCCGTCAGCGTGCTTAAAGGGCGTTGCGACTTTATCCTCCTTCCGATATTCTCTCATGTCGGGCCACATATCGATCGAGCAGACGCCCGGCTCGAATTGATCGCTGGGTGCGGCGAACGGCTTTCCCCAGTGGAACCATCCCATGCCCGAGCCGTCGCCAGGAGTTGTGAACCAGCCCTGGTATCCGCAGACTACTTTTCCCTTCAGAGTTGACGTGTCGACGCCCGGATTCGATGGGCCTGTGTATGGGTGCATAGACGCCTCGATGACTTCGTCATAAGAGAGTGTGAATTCTTCGATGCCGCTTCCGAATGAAGAATCGCAGCCGGCAATCAGGAGAATTGAGATCATTACAGGGATCGGCAGTGACTTTTTCATTTCGTCCTCCCTCATTTCAGAAAAGTACATTCAAGATTTCTTCGAAACTGTCGCAAAAGTGATTGCACAGACCAAGTGTTCCACCTTCGATAATATTTCCATCTTTAATTCCAATCGCTGCAAAACCGGCGAGCCTGATGGATGCTATTCCGGCACTCGAGTCTTCGATACCCACGACGTGGTGACGGTCGCTGAATTCCAGTCCCAAACCCACCCGGCAGACTTCTGCATACAACCAGGGGTGCGGCTTGGGAGAGAGTTCTCCCAGTGTGCCACATGAGCCCTTGCGGAGTGGAAAACCGGCCGTAATGATCGCGTCGTAGAAATCATCCGGTTTTCCCATGTTTAGTGTTTCAAAGGCTGATAGTATCTCAGGATAAGCTTTTTCGTATAGGCCGGAAGTGACAAGGCCCAGCTTAACGTTTCTGGATTTCAGCTCTAACAAGAAGTCCCTAATCCCGGGTGATGGCTTGAATGCGTTCTTTCGTCCCTTCCCTTTGAGTATTGCCTCCATCTCGCGATGAGTATGCTCGAAATAGAAAACTCGTGCTTGCTCTACGGTTTTGTCGGGACAATATTTTTCTATGCAGTGCGTCAAGTGCTCCGAGACGCTGTGGCCCGATACGAAGGGCAGGTCCGCTTCTTCGAGTTGGAATTCGGGCTTGCCCAGCAATGACGCGGTTGTTTGCTGAATGATCCACACCCAAAACTCCTCACTCCTGACGGTCGTGCCGTCGAGGTCCATCAACACCGCCTTAAGAGGCTTTTCTATTCTTACATCGGGTACCGGATAGTACGCCGGGTATCCCATCAGGCTTTTCACATAAGCTATAGTGTTGTCTTCAAAAACTACGAATTCAACTTTGCCGTCTCCGGTAGTAAGAATCTGTTTTACATCTCCGTCGCCGGTCCTGTAAAAGCCGTCACTGCATTCTTCTATTTCTATCAGGCCGCTGTCGTTATCCAGTTGCCCGATGCCGGGTATGTTGCTCATTGATAAGAAATTTCCTCAGCTTAAGATTCTATTGGAGTTGATTATGTCCCGTCTTCAGGAGCTTGCTAAGTTCCCCGCAGACGCCGGCAAATTCCTTCAATTCCGCCAGGTTACGATATTCACCCGCATCGCTCGCGTGGTCATATAGCTCGCGCGCGATAACCTTGTCGTTCCGCCGCCACTCGATGTACCTGAAGCGTTTTGTTCTGACACTCATCCCGTCAAGTTCGGCCCCTCTTCTGACCTGTGTGTATGCGCCCTTTTTCCATTTCCGATACGGATCGCTAAATAGCGGCCTGAAGCTCAACCCTTCCAGCCCTTTCGGCGCCTTCAAGCCGCACACATCTGCGAAGGTCTGGAAGATATCAATGAGTTCGACAAGTTCGCCGCACGACGTACCGGGTTTTGTCTCGCCCTCGACGACTGCTATCATAGGGACTCTGCACGAGTCTTCGAATAGTACATTCTTATTCCACCAGTCGTGTTCGCCTAGGTTGTATCCGTGATCGCCGATAAACAGCACCGCCGTATCCTTCCAGAGGTCCTGCTTGTCTAACGTGTCCATGATTCTACCGATCTGCGCGTCAACGAAGGTAGTGCAGGCGTAGTACGCCCTGAGATACTCTCTTTCGTCCTGAAGCGAGAATTTGTCGAAGGATTTCTTCCAGCCGCTCGCAATTGTATACTGCTGTTCGGGATACCTGTTCTCCGGCAGTACCGGCGGCATCAATTCATCAAGGTTGTACATATCAAAATATTTCCTGGGTGCGTTGAAAGGATCGTGGGGCTTTGCCAGGCCGAGCGCTATGAAGAAGGGTTTTTCTCTTTTTTGCTCTAAGAGTCCAATTGCTTTTGAAGTTATTACGCCATCCTGCTGGTCCTCGTCGGTGCCATTTGCGGCGAGCCAGCTGCACCATGGCACAACGCCGCCGGTAAGATTTCTCGTTTCACCGGTGTTTCCAAACTTGCTTGTGCCCATGTCATACATTTCACTCCAGGCTCCGGAGTCATCGTGTTTGCCGGTTCCGTGAAAGATCTTGTTCATGCGGACTGTATGGTAGCCGTTATCTTTGAACAATCTCGGCATGGTCACCGCGTGACCTATGTTTCTGGTCCATGGACTGACGTTCTCATAAATACCGACGGTATCAACACGAAGACCCGTCATAAAAGAGGATCTGCTCGGGTTGCATACCGGGTACTGGCAGTAGGCGCGGTCAAAGCGGAGCCCCATTTGCGACAACCTGTCAATGTTCGGTGTCTTCACCAGCGGATTGCCGTAGCAGCCCATGATATTCTTGAGGTCCTCAACGACAATAAATAAGACGTTCTTTTTCTTTTTGGCAGGTTTTTTCGCAGCCATCGCGATGGTGGTATCAGCCGCAAGCATACTCCCGATGGAGAACTTAACGAAATCACGTCTGTTGGATCTCATTCTTTGATATCCCTAAATAGTCTTCTCGTATTCTTCTTCATAGTTGGTCGCCGGCAATTTCTTATACCAGAAGAAATACAGCCCGACCAAACTGACCGCAAAGATAACCAGCGTGATAAAGAAGGCGTTCCAGGACCTGATGATAAGCTGCATGGGCAGCAAGAAAATAGTCACCTGCCAGACGATCGCAAACGGCAGCGAGAGTACATCGTAGAAATGTTCCTTCTTCATTCTTTGCTGCACGTCGGCCGGCAGACAATCCTTCAACGGTCCCCACCACCCGAACGGGCGCGTCGTCTGATAGAAATGCTCCAACACCTTCCTGTCGGTCGGCTTGGTGACGTAGGTCCCCAAGATGGACCCAGTGAAACCTATCGCCATGGTAAGCAGAAACTGTCCCCTCGGATCGACGAGGAACCAGACCAGGTCGATCCCTGCAACCATAAAGCGGGCATTATCGGCAAGATTGACAGTTATGAGCCTCATTACAACGGCTCCGATCATTCCGACAGCAGTGCCGATCGCAAACGCGGCGCCGTTGAATCGCCACCAGTAAAATCTGAGGGTCATTCCTACAACGAGTCCTCCTCCCAGCGCCATGATGAACCAGTCCCATATGTCGTTAATACTCTTTACGCTGTAGCCGAATAGGAAACCCGTACCCACCAGGGCGAAAATGAATACCCATGTTGCATAAATGAGTTCCTTGTTCGTTGCTTTAGGCCGGATATATCTCTGGTAAACGTCACGCGTGAAGAAGCCCGCCGTCATGTTTACTATGAAGTCAAACGTCGACATGGATGCCGCCAGAAGTGCGATCAGGATCAGTCCCCTGCAACCGGCAGGAATGTTGAAAAGTATAACGGCCGGAAGGATCCGCTCGGGGTTTACCGTCCCTTCATAACTTAGCAGGTGCATTTTGTTCTGCCAATTGTCCTGCAGTATCGACTTCAGGCCCTCCACAAGCTGAGGCGAGTGATTCTCCGGGTTCAGAGTTATCCCTGCCGTGATGTCGGCCCAGCGGCTCTGCTCGACATCCGGGAAGTGGCTTTTGATGAGTTCCGCCGCTTGCGTCAATACGCTCTGGTCGGGGAAGATATCTCTGACCAAAAACAATCCCAGAATCGCAAATGCCATCATCATGGGCCATCGGAACATCATTAGCCAGGTCCAAAGGAATGTCAGTGTCCCACACTCGCGGTCGTTCCTTGCCCCGAAGTATTTGGGCTCACCGCCTGAACCCATTCCGAAGAAGATGTTCCTCATCAGGTAGAACATTGCGAAGATCATGAGGTGCCTGTACATCTCGTACCCTTTGGGCATTTCGGTTTGCCAGCTCAGCCTCGACGACATCCATCCCGAATTACCCGTGACTTCCTGGGAAAGAGCGGCAAGCTCCGCGGAGCTACCCAGTTTGAGTACCGCCATCGCGGTGATACCTATAACCGCTCCTAATATGATCAGCGACTGAAACAGGTCCGTGTAGACAACTCCATAGAAACCGGAGATCATCGTATATAGTGTTGCGACACCGATCATGATCAACGAGCACTGCAAGGGCGTAAAGGGAAAGAACATCGAAAGAAACAATCCCACGCCCTTGACCAGATATGCCAGCATTCCGAGAGTTGAGACGATGCCTGCTATCGCCTGGACTGTCCGAGCGAATTGTCCGCCGAACCCGTCGCCAAATCTATAAACCATCCATTCGGCGTTAGTTATGCACCGGCTCCTTCGATGCCATTTGCCTGTCCAGAGGAGCATTACCGTAAGGATCAGGACCGCCCCTCCTCTAAATTCGATGAATAGTCCGCGGGGCCCAAGCATATAAAGAAATGAAACGATGATCATCGTCCCGGTAATATCCAGGAATTGAGCCATTCCGGTTATGCCAAGCGCCCACCATGGCAGCTTTCGCCCCCCCAGAAAATAGTCTTCCAGACTTTGAGAAGCCTTGTTCTTCAGATAAAAGCCCATCGCAACAAGGAAGCCCAGGTAAAAAACGATCACACCGTAGTCGATTGAGTTCAGAGAACCCATATGGTCTCCTTATATTAGATGATCTTGACTAACAGATTCTATCCAGCTAGGGCAAAAGCTCAACGGTCAGTATTTGTTTGGCGCCAATTGCGAAATCAACCCATCCTTCGGAATCTATACTCATTTCCTTTATGGCCAGTTCCTCAAGTGTAACTTCTCTTACTCCGCTCCATCTACTTGCTGCCTCTGACAGCACAAACTCGCTCTTGATCGCTTCTACAGGTGATTTTGTCTTCGCAGGATTCGCGTTGCCGCCGTTTAACCTTATCTTATTGCTAATTGTCTCATCAGCCTGATTGAAAAGCCTGACGCACCATCCGTCACCGTTTTCGCTTTTCTTGACCGCACTTACGTGCAAGTTTTCAGTTTCCAGTTCGAGGAAGGATTTCTCCAAAGGCCCCGTGCCGTGTTCTGTCGGAGCGATCTGTGCCATCAGCATAGGAAGATTGAAGGTTTCACTTGCCTGCCAGAGATTTGCCTGCCGCCAATCGCCCTTGTGGGGCATCACGGCATAACGGAAAGTATGCATGCCCAGGCACTGTGAACTCTTGTCGATGCCGCTGTAGTCGGTCATCTCCAATGGCGTGACACAAATCCTAAGCGGGAAACATCGAAGCAATGTGAGGCACATTGTTTTGTTCTTGTCGCCGGTGACTTCGTAGGCCTTTAGCCCCTCATTCAAAAGGGCAAGGCCGACATCGCCGTCACTTAGATCGACGAAAGAATTCATGGGGTTTTCGGGCTGGGGGGCCTCGTCGAATATAGAGTAATCGATCTTCTCCAGCGATCTTTCAACAACATCGAACTGCCCCTGCACGTGCACCTTGTCGGTATCGAATCCGGACTCGAAGCAGACCTGCAGATAGTGATCTTCGGCCTTATTCTCAAATTTTGTCTCAATCTCGACCCACCGCTGCCCCCGTTTCAGGCTGACGGTATTAACGATTCGGTGATCGACGAGTTCGGCGCTTCTGTTCTTTTCGTCTTCGCTTCTGCCCCTGGGAAGTTTCCAGTCGATCGCAACTTCGTATGAAGCTTCGAAGCCTGTATCTTTGACAAGTTCGATATTTGCCGCCGCCTCGATCGTCGAGAGGACCTGCTCATTTTCAACCGCTTCATGCTCCCACGGATTGCCTATCTCGCTGGAATCTTTGAAGTATCCCTGGTTGTCGTAAGTTTTGCCCGTTTCTTTGTCGAGAATGTTCAAGGTGCCGTTAGGTTTAACCGTCACACGGACAAACTCATTCTCCATCGTCGTCGGGCCGGTGACCATCGAATCTGTTGCATTTGTTCGTGCATCAGCAGGCTTTACAAAGAATGTCTTGTAGCCCATCGAGGGAATATCTTCGAGCCTGAGGTCAAGCTGGTATCTGGTCATCAGAAACGAATTCGCACAATCGTTGGGCGACTGCACGACCTGGTAGTAAGGATCATCCTTGCCGGCGATATCGAATTCGACCTTGTTATCCTGGGCGTCGGTGATCTCGATGGCCTCACCCTCCCAGTCGTTCGGAACCTGCACGTATACCCTCGCGGTCTCCGAGCGTTTGAAGGCTGAAGGATTATACGCGACCATCGCAACGTCGCCGCATTTGTCTTTGTCTATCTTTATCGAACCGGTGATCTCTTTTAGCGCGTTCTCCGTCACGCAAGCCGATATCTCGCGGGATTGCCTGCTGCGATAGAACATATCTTTACTGACAATGTCCCTGCTGCACCCGCCGATTGAGTCGTGTCCGTGATTCTGCAGCAGCCAGTGGTACGCCTTGTCTATGAAAGCCTTCGGATACGCCGAACCCAACATCGCCGAGAATACGGCCAGAGGTTCGGCGTAACTGATCAGGTCCCGCTCGGTGCGGAAGTTATCCTGCTTGACATCCATTCTTGCAGATATTATCCAGCCGAATAATGGGCTGGTGCCTCCCCCGGTAGAAAGGTTTCGCATTTCACCTTTGGCCGCAGGCAAGTCGTCACTGACCGATTCCAGAACGCCTTTCTGGAAGTCGGCAAAATTTCCATGAAAAACTTCGGCCGTCCCTTCAAGCGCAGCGTTGGCGTCCCTGATCATCTCGATCTCTCTTATATCGGGGCAGGATGAGTCATGTCCACAGCTCCAGAAACGGTGAGGCGTCGTCCAATCCTTATCCTGCTCTTCTATTGCCTGCTTTGCCTTATCGGCAATTGTCTCCTTGTTGTATGTGAACTTAGGATGAGCGTATTGGGCTTCCAAAAGGTGGTGCTCCTCGTCGATCATCTTAAAGGTCCCGTGCCCGTTTTGCCACGGGACCTGTCTTTCGTCTACGTCAAGCATGTTCCAGTAGGCGGGTCGCTGCAAAACGTACCAGACGTTGTACCGGGGCCGGCACCCCAATCTCGATGCCACGATCTTTGTCCCGTCCGCACCTTCCCAGTAGATCTCCGATTTCGGCGCAACCAACGTGTTGATGCCCCGGTAGAAAGCGGCAAATTCAATTCCAAAACCTTTGTATATTTGAGGCATCTGGGAGATTTGGCCCCATGAAAACGGTGAGTAACCCGTCTTACTTACGTGACCGAACTCCCTGGCGATCTTGTGACCCAGCAGTAGATTTCGGATCAGTGACTCGCCACCGACACAGAACTCATCGGGCAGGCAGAACCATGGACCGATGAAAAGCCTCTTTTCGGCTACCAGTTTCTTTATTACTTCTTCCTTCTCGGGCCGGATCTCAATATAGTCCTGGATCGGCACCGTCTGAGAATCAAGATGAAATGAGCTGAATTCGGGATAGTTTTCAAGAATATCGAGCAGCATGTCCATCATGTAAACAAGCATGTGACGCGTTCGCTGCATCGAGTACCGCCACTCGCGGTCCCAGTGCGTGTTGGAAATAAAATGACACTGTGTCTTTTCGGGGTCTTTATTATCAGGCTGAAATTGCTGTTTTGTGGGCATTATTGAAGCTTCTCCTTCTATAATCGTCCGTACTTGCCCGTATTTGTTTACCGGATTGACAGACCTGCGTCAAGCTCATAAGCGATTCAATCTCGCTCACTTCTGAGTAGCTCAATACGTTCCCACAATAGCAGGCGGTAATTATGCTGATTTCAGCATGAAGTAAGTTCAAAGGTGAAAAACAGATGTCAGCTTTCTTACAAACAGCCTGAAGGTCGTGACGCTTCTTATTAGGGATCCTTGCAGCGAGCCATCCAATTCGGCCATTGCGGCAGCGGGGCATTCAAATCATACTGTTTGTTCCACTTCAGACGCCAGAGCTTCTTGAGCGATACCCTCTGTATAGAGAAATCGGCAAACAAGACATTCTGCGTCAGCTTGTGGCGATCAACACAGACGGTGCGCATCTCACCTTTGCCTCCGGCTTCAAACATCTCGCGAGAGTTGGAAGGGATATCCGTATCACGCGGCCAGGCATCCACCCACCAGCCTTCCGTGAAAACCGGCACTTTGCTCGCAGAATTCACAGACAATCCCCGCCAATAATTCTCTTTGGGTCCCCGTCCCCACAAGGTATTCCTGCTGCGCGGCGGGTTACACATCCATCCGTTGGGCGCATAACTGCCGACATCGCCCCCCTGAGTATCGGGAACACGCCAGGCGTCGTAGGGATTCTTCGCCTTCGACATCACAGTATTCGATATGGACGTACGGTTTTTGGCCGCGGTCGGACACAACCACATTTTTTCGGTTTTGGCATACGGCTTGAGCGGTTCCCGCCACCAATCTCCGTGTTGTACATTGTTGTTTGAACCGTTCACCAGACCACTCAAGAACTTGCCGTTATTGTCCTCCACATACATCGCAAAAATGAGACCCCACTGACGCAGGTTCGATTGACAGGCAACCGTGCGTCCCTGTTCGCGAACACTTTGCAGAGCAGGCATTATAATGCCCATCAGAATGGCGATAATGGCTATCACCACTAATAGTTCAATAAGGGTAAACGCTTTCTTCATACTTACAGTCCTCGAGCCTTAGAGTAGTCAAACATAGAGGTTCTGAACTTGCAGAACGCCTCTTCAGCCAGCAGCTTTTTCATTGTCTCTTCCTTCTCGGGCCTGATCTCAATACAGCCCTGGATCGGCACCGTCTGAGAATCAAGGTGAAATGAGCTGACGTCAGGGCAGTTTTCAAGAATATCAAGCCGCATTCCAATCATGTAAACGAGCATATGACGCGTTCGATGGATCAAGTACCAAGCGGCACGGAGCAAAACCTTTTTCAAATTCATAGCAAACTGCCCAATTTGTAATAACAAACCGATCTTTCTCGAAGTATAGTTGAGTGGCATCGTATTGTCAATACATTTGTTTGCCTAACTGCTGTTTTTTTGTTAACATAGCAGTGATTTGGGCTTACCTGCCGTGTAGGTCAGTGTAAGTCTCGGACGACAGTAACTCATTCGAGATTGAATTATGAAACGACCGGCAAAACATATCAAACATCAGATTATCTATGAGAGTATCTGCAGCGACATCCTCAAGGGCCTTTACAAACCTGGTCAGAAACTACCGACCGAAAATGAATTGGCCGAGCATTTCCACGCATCCAGACCCACGGTGGGGCGGGCCATGCGGGATCTCCAACAAAAGGGGCTTATCACACGCCGTCAGGGACAAGGCACTTTTGTCAGGCAAGCCGCCAATGTGGGCAAAAGGACTCTCGGCCTGCTGGTGCACTGGCAAAACCATCCCTGCGCTGTGAGTACCATGACGACGATATTCGGTATCATGGTGCCGGAAATATTGAAGCTTGCCTCGGATTTCGGCTATTCCCTCCTGCTGAATAACATTCCTCACGATACCCACGTTGACCATGTCAAACGGGCCAAAACGGTCTGCCAGAGGCTCATTGATGCGCAAGTATCCGGTGTCTTCTTTACACCACTGGAACTGGCGGATCATGCATCAATTAACATCGAGATTGCGGAGGCCTTAGATCAAGCCGGGATCGCAGTCGTGCTCCTGGATCGGGACCTTACCGACAGTTATCACCGTAGCAACTTTGATATCGTAGGGATCAACAATGAACAGTCGGCCTTGGTTTTGACCAATCATTTGCTGGAGCAAGGCTGCAGGAAAATCGATTTCATTGCCGGACCCGTGGAGACTACTTCGATTAATGATCGCATCCGGGGATATCGTGCTGCCTTGGCGGAACATGGGATAAGGGCGACGAGCAAGCGACTTCATGCCTTTGACAGCAAAACACTGGCACAGTCAGGCCCCCCCAATCAGCATATGCAGAATCTGTTGGCACTAATCAAGCAAGGGCATGTTGAGGCCTTTGTCTGTGTCAATGACAGCACGGCCGTGGACGTTATACATTTCTTACTGAGAAATGGTGTTCGTGTGCCTGAGGACTTGCGGGTGGCGGGTTTTGATGATTTGCCCATCGACTCTTCGCTGCCGGTATCCCTTACGACGGTCAGGCAGCCTGCAAGTACCCTGGCCTATGAGTCTATCCGGACCATCATCGACCGGATCAATAACCCTACCCTGCCTGCCCGTGATATCATGGTCAAGACCGAACTGGTGATCAGGGAGTCATCCGGGAGCCAACTAGGAAAAAAACTTGCTTCATCCGGTTAATGCGCAGATAGGCTTGTTGGAAGAAGACGGAAAAAGAGAGATTTATCGCATTCTTGGCGACAGCATGTATGCAAAAAGGGCGGCATCACCTGAACGCCGCTCCATGCTATACGCCACCGCCGAGGTACTCGGGTCGCTTGCCGGCGTTGCCTCGTTCGGCGGCGCTCCGAGCTTGTCGAATGGGGCAGGCTCTATCGGCCCCGGCAGTAATGATATCATAGACATTGATGCTATCGCCCTTAAAGCGTTAAATCCAAAAAACTCAGGAGTACATCTACGCATTATCC
>Ga0190344_1001036_pt1 | contig 10872 bp, 7 predicted proteins | sample 48721323_MG_FD_161662 | JGI IMG/M metagenome (GOLD analysis project Ga0190344, IMG submission 161662) | Hydrothermal vent microbial mat bacterial communities from Southern Trench, Guaymas Basin, Mexico - 4872-13-2-3_MG | ecosystem: Environmental > Aquatic > Marine > Hydrothermal vents > Microbial... | reverse complement strand
CCATCACGAAGCTGTCTTTTCCACTGACTGACTTGATTGGGGTGAACTTCATATTCCGAAGCAATCTCGGAGATTGTCTTATGACCCTTGATTGCTTCAAGTGCAACTTTAGACTTGAAAGCTGCTGTGTAACGTTTCTTTGGCATTGGAACCCTCCATTTTACACTTTATACGATGGTCCAGTTTATAGGGTCCAATATACTTTACCAGTAATTGAATTTATATAACTTATCTTTTCACCAAAAAATAAATAACCGTGTGTGAAATCACCACGTCCTTGTACACCTTTTCTTAGATTTGTGTTTGTTGCTCTTACATTAAAATTAAAACCTCTTGTTTCTCCTGAAATTATCGATTTTGCAGCAAGTAAAGATCTATATTGTGCAGTAAAGTTAGAAATCGGATTTCCAAACATATCAACAATATCATTACCATTAGAATCAATTAATCTAACCGGATTATTCGCCGCATAATGATATGGAGACCATGAAGGATAATTATTCGCATGTGGATCCAGCGTTAAAAACCTCCCCACCCCCGCATCATAATACCTTGCCCCAAAATAGTAATGTAATGTATGTTTGTCAAGTTCCTTGCCTGTATATATGTATCAACAATACAACTCTATCGGATAAACACATCCGAATAATTTATATAATAAAACTTGCCAACACCAATAATGTCAATATTCTGGAAACCCATAATAATCTGATCTCTAAAGTTGAGTACTGACTAACTGTTTTTCGGATAAACCAGATATCTTCATTAATCCGAAAAGAAATTCTTTCCTTTGCATCACATAAAATAGTTATTAATATTAAAAAAATAAAATTAAGCATCCATGTTATAAAAATAATAAAAAAGTGAACAGAAAAGTAGACGCACTCTAATTGAGTAATTTTTATTAATTGATTAGCAAACTTCAAAAAACAACTACCTTCAATGCTTGTGGGAAAACCTACAAATCCAGCGATATATAAGGTAGTGATTAAATACATCACAAAGCAGATATAAACAAAATATTGATACAATCTCAATAGTTTACAAATTTTTATACAATTCAATTTACTCATTATCTTACCCGCAAAGATCTTTCAATGCCTATGGGCGAAAACCAGATACTCGGAGAAAAAGATAAAAATACTGCTTTACAATTATTACTTCCTTTTGCATATCCAAAACCAACTATATAACCTACACTTTTTTCTATAAATGTACCAGAATAATTATTCGGAGTATAGTTTTTGACATAAGAAATATTAAAAAACGGAGATACAGGTAGTCTGGGATAAAGGCTATATGATGGACATACAGATCCACCGGCACTAAAATAAATTTCATTATTTGAAAAGTTTAGTGCAAACCGGCCGCTGCCTCCTATTTTGCTATATCCTGTCCCAATAGTATAAACCGGAGTAGTTGTTGCCATAAAATCAACAATACCACTTCCTATTTCCTCACCTCTTGGCAAATCCGGCATAAAATTTGTCTCTTCAGCCATTTCTTTCTCAATATCTGCTTGTTTGTGTTGATTCTTAAAATCTATTAAGGAACGTAATCTGTCAAATATCCCGGAAAATATTTTTGATAAAGACCAGGGATTACTATTTCCTGAAAAATTTTCTCCTTCATTTTCAGCTACAGGTTGCCAGCATAATCCTGTAGAACGGACAGGCTGGATTAATACGGTTCAAGCCGAAAAAACGCTGGTAAAAGCCGCCTATTTCAATCATAATTGTTTTTTCATTTGTAGCAATCGTATTTCGTCAAAACCAGTTAAATCATTATAATAAACCAAACCATATTTCTCATTAAAATATAACTCAATTAAAAATAATTCACCTTCACGACTTTGAGTAATATTTACGCCTATACAATTATGGAACTTGTCTTTACCAAATGTCAGAGTTGTATCAGTTGTGATTATTTCACAAGATTCTGAGACAAATGGAAAATTATTTCTCCATTTCTTATTCAATGTAATCGGTGTTTTAATGATATATGGATAACCTCCATAAGCACCAAAATCCCTTAAATAACCATCCTTAACTTTTATTATTTTTTTACCCCAAAACCGTACTAAATCTCGATTGAAGGTATAATATATACTATCATCATTAACAACAGTAATATCCCTAATCACAATTTTTACTGTGTCCAATTCTGGGACATTAGATTTGTAAGAGAAATAATCCAAGCTTAGCGAATCGGATATCTCAGGCATTTTTGGTGCATTGTATTCTGCACTTTGATAACCTTTGACCAGATAATACCAAACATTTTCCTTATTAAAAGGAAGTATGAGATTTGCAGTCTGATTAGAACATTGACTAAAAAAAATAAACATTGGCAATATAACTAAATATATTTTATTCATTCTTAATATCCCACCTTTGTCCCACAAGATACTGCATTAACAACTTTCGGATCAACAATCTGATTCCATAATGTATTTATCCAAATAAAATCAGGATTTATCCTTGCATTAAATCCACCCGAATTTACTTGTTGAATAAACCTAGCATGACTTCTCCACAATTTCCCTTGCATCATTGCACCATGGTGCCTGTCAACAATATTTGATTGTTTATAATTTCCAGAAAAACCTCCACTTGCAAACATAAAAGCATGTTGAACCTCATGAAAAATATCATCCATCCTTGCACCCATTTGACTTGCATTAGATCGATAAATATTATATGTTTGCACACCTTCCCTACTAATAAAATTTTTACCCCCAATTGAATTATGTACAGTCGTTTCTGCATCATTCCTTATACCAGCGAAAACTAAATTTTGCATAGAATATTTACCGGATTTATTATATGTGAATGTTTTACCATTTATTGTAATCGTCTGCCCATTATAAGCAAATTGTGATAAATATTTATTCCCCTCAACAGTACTCGCATAATTTGCCAATGCTTTATCATTAAGCATAGTTTCACTGACTCGAATTGAATCACCATTAACATCAACAAATAAAAGCGGATTATTTCCACAATAATGATAAGGAGATAGAAACGGATACATCTCTGCATATTGATCCACACTCAGCCACCTGCCCACCCCCGCATCATAATACCTTGCGCCAAAATAGTAATGACCTGTGTGAGCGTCAAGTTCCTTACCTGTATATTTGAACCTTACCCCATTGCAAAAACCTTTTGACCTCTGTATCTGTCCGAACGGATAATAATCGTAATAATCCTTCACTGCTCCTGACCTATCTACTACTACGCGTACTGAACCAAGATGATCTTTAAGATAATATCTGTATCCTGTTCCATCAGGTTTAAATTCTCCAATAAGGTCATTCCCATAAATAAAATACTGATCAACATTTCCGTCTTTTCCATACACAGAAAAAACATTGCCTGAAGCATCACGTACATAACTGGTTCTGCTGCCATCAGCATTGGCTCTTAACACCCGCCTTCCATTCTGGTCATAGGTCATTTTTAATTGTGCGGGACTCGTATTCTGTAATGACGGATCAATTAAAGCATGAAACGTGCACCCGGCTTTTGCATAAAACCCGGGCTTTAGATTAACTGCATTTCCGGATGAAAAAGTAACATCACTTGAACCTGACAAATTAACTATGCCACAGGTCTCTATGTTCCAGCCGGATTTAATATTTTCTGTACTGTTATAAGATGTGTTGATAATTACAGATCCCCCATAATTTAACCTATATGCTAAATTACGAAAATCATATTTAATGTCAAGTAATTTCTTGCTTGTATCAGATGTTACATTACCACTGGCATCATAAGTATAGTTTCCTTCTGATTGATCATCCATATCATGTTCAGCCACAGATGCTGAAACTGCGTCATCCACATGATCCAGGCGGTTTGTGCCGCTTTGATATAGAAACGTTAAATTGTCCATTATTTGGCCGCCATTAAACAGGTTATGACGCTGCAACGCAATGATGTTGCCATTGCCGTCGTAGGAGATGTTTTTCACATCTCCGGCACTATTTAACTGCCATCCGGAGCTGTAATGGCCATAATCAGACTGTGTCAGGCGGTTGGCCTTATCATAGTCAAACGTATATCCGATCAGCGAATAAGGTACAGAGACACCTTGAATTTGCCACATCATCCACGATACATTTCCGGAATAACTGGGCTGAGCGCCTTGTGCATTTCCTATATGACCAATGGATTCATAATTCATCACAAGTCCGAATTTATCGCCTGCAACTCCGGGTGCCTGCTCTGTATTCAGATTCTGATGATTGATCTGCAACAGCCAGTCACGGGGATTATACAGATAATCCATGCCCTGAGCTGTCTCTCCCAATACCATGCGTTTTACTAAACCGGCTGCATTATATGAATACAATACATTATCGTGTGCTGCTGCTTTGTTATCCACAGTATGTGATTTAACTCTATAGATTTGGCCGGTATTATTATATTCATACCATACATAAAATTGATCAGCCTGTCCCGGCTGATAAGCAACTTTTGTTATCCGATTCTGCCAGTCATAAGTGTAATTAAAAACTTTAACGCCCACATCGCTGCCAGGTAAATCCTGATATAATTCTGCTGTATTGCCATGTTTGTCATAAGAGTAGAAGACATACCCCCAATCTCCTGACACTTCATCCCTGTATGCCACACCTGACTGCCGGCCTTTTAAATATTTTAATATACCAGGATCGATGGCTGATGCCCATACACCTGTTCCATAAGCCGGTTCAGCATCATATGCATAGACGACTTTGTAATTATCAGAAATAGCTTCAAAATTTTCAGTACCTGATGTATAAGAAACACTGCCGTCCAATTCTGACCATGAAGGAATGGTTGCATCAGATTTTGCTTCACCAATAATTATCAAACGATTTTGATCATCATACTTATAAAAGATCAGATCATCTCCACCTGCATCATGCCTTGCATCCTGAACAAAACGCAGGTTCCCCATGGTGCCATATTTATATCTTACAGTACCTGCATCCGGTGATTCTCTGGATACAAGCTGCCCTAATGTGTTATAAGTATAAGATGTAATCCATTGATCTGGTGTAGATCCCGCAGGAGGATTATAATAATTTGGATGAAAAACTTTTAGAAGATTACGCTGAAGGTCATATTTAAATCCTGTCCTGAGATTAAGACCGTTGGGATCTATCACTTCAAACACCTTATTTCCAAAAAGATCAGCATAAACTTCTGTAATCTGGCCATCTTCATTGGTTGTAACGGTTTTTGTCAGTGTATTTGCAGCAAAACTATAATTTGGCCCGATAGTAATAGCAGTGCTATTCAGACTATATGATTGATTAATTTCGTGACCGCTTCCCTGTCGGAAAACATATCCCGGATTACCGATTTTTTTAATTCGATCCAATGGATCTTCATAAAATGATATTTCTTTAAATGGATAATTACCGCAATTTGCCTCCGGGGTTCCATCATAATAATTTTTCCCGTTAGATTCAAATGACATATCATAAGAGTGATTTGTGTTTTGTTTATATGGTTTCCAAACCTTATATTCACGACCTCTGGTATCATACTCTTTGGCTGTGATTATGTCATCTGTTCCATCATGCAAATGAGTTTGTATATCCATACCCAATCCGTTGAAATATACCTTCTTTATAATACTGCTCTCACCTGTATAAGTTGAAGTTTTAATATAATTAGGTGCAGACGGTTCATAACCTGAATGATTATCCAGTGAATAGTAATACTCATATTTGTTTAGTATGTTGTTGTCATCATTAATTATTGAATTGAGCCTGTGCAATTCATCATATGTATATGAGACGGATATGCCATTTTCGTCAATGATCTTGTTGATTTGTCCGGAATCATTGTAGTGATATTCTGTAAACAAATCATTGCCTGGTCTGATTCCTGATGTAGCAGGTGGTGTATCCGGACTTCCAATCACTTTCTGAATCCCAGTTAAAAATAAACCATTGTTGTTTTCAAATGGTTTAAAATTATTCCCATAGTATAATTTATTAATATTTTCATTTCCATCTCTTATTTCCAATAAACGCCCGTATGGATCCCAGGCAGTATAGGAAGCAATTTTTATACTATCCGTACTATTCTTCCATTTCCATTCCGCTTTTGGCAACCAGCGCCCTGTAATATTACTCCATTCTTTTAATTTTTTAGCTAATAATATATCAGACTGATCCTTTAAGGTAATTGAATATATCTGTGAAATCTTATGCTCTGAAGTTTTCATATCAGAATAGTGTTCATGAGCATACTCATACTCTGTAATGCGCTTTTTACCGTCACTATTAGTCTCTATCATTTTAGTTAGTTGCATATGCGATGGTTTATCATAAAAGTATTCAGTTATTGTTGATGCCGCATTCCCGTTTGCATCATATTCAAAAATTGTTTTACTTTTCAGATATATCCATCTTGATTCAATCAGATACCTATTAATAAGGGGACATATATTTTCATACCAAATAGTTCTGATATATGTAGGATCAAATTCTTCCGGAAATGAAGATCTAACATTATGATTTTTAAAACTCAACCCTCGTATATCTTTTGTTGTCTGATTTGATAAATCAACATGATAATTATATTTTATCTGTTTTAATAATACACCAGATGAACTAAAATATTTTTCATCAACAGGCATTCCTCTTTTCCAATCACGGCTTATACGTTCACCATACGGCTATAATCTTTCCTTTAAAGGCCACGAAGCATCATCTAATTTTTCATCAGGATCAGAACGCGGCGATTTAAAATGATGCAATTCTTCACCATATTCACCGGTTTCTCCATAAATTATCCTCACATATTCATATCCGATTGGACTCCCCTGAGTCATACCAAGAGGATTAAAACTCATTGATGATCTGGTGAGAAATTCTGTATAGAGAACATTATGCGGCGGATCACTTACTTGTCCCCAAAAATGATTTACCGGTTTTGTAGCTAAAGAACCGCTTGACCTTTCAGAATCTGTAATCATAGCATACACATATTTCTTTATTATATCGTGTGATGAATCAATACCATCATGAATCATTATTTTCTTAATTCTTACTCCACCTGCAGTCTTTGTTTTCTTATTCACCAATGAGATATTTTGCCAGCTTAAAACTGCTTCATCTATCTTGGTGCCCTGCTCTGATCCGCCATATGCTTTTAATACATAATTTCCCGGTTTTAGCATAAAATAGCTGGTTGAAGTCTGGCCGACGTGAGCTACTGTTGAGTCAGAAGAATTAATAATTTTTACCCATGCTGCTGTAAAACCAGCAGGGTTTGGATTTTCGGCAGTAACATTTAATTTCACTTTAACTTCTTCAGTACCACTTACTTGAAATGCAACTTCATCATTTTGACCATTATCAGCAGAAACAACCTTATATTGCCATTCACTATAGACTAATTCATCTTCTACTTCATTTGCACCTACAAATCCGTAATCATTATTCTCATATATAAAACCTGTATATCCACCTGTCGGATAAATAATTTTTGTTAAAATACCTGCACAAGTATAATCAGTATCTGCCCTTCTATCAGCTCCCCACAAATGAACCGGAGAAGGATAATAGATAGAGTGACTTTCTTTTAAATATAATCGTGGGATTAAATCAACATTACTATCTTTACCATTATAATAACCCCAATAGTCAATACCTGTTGAGAATCTTGACGGAAGGTTAACATAACTATACTCAAACCGATAAGGTGGAACTTTTTTACTTTCATTACCTGCTTCTTCGTGTAAATGCTTCAGGCGCAATCTTTTCATATCATAGCCACTGCCATTATTATTATAATAATCATATTCAAATAAATATTTTTTTAAATAAGAACCATTACTATCTTTTATTTCAATATCATCCAATTTATATTCCTGTGGCGTAACTTCATCTTCGGCGCTTAGCGCATCCTGCCTTAATGATATATTAAATATAACAGAATCACATGCTGATACAATTGACTTTAAATATATATTTGTTGTATAATACTTTGTATCCATAATAATAGGTTCAATCGTAGAAGGGTTGTTACTATCAGTATATATTATCAATGATTCTTCTCTGTATGTTTGATATTTATGAACCGCTGTTCCTTTATTCTCATAATTTAATATAATAACATCTATACCATTTGGTGATTCAATTTTGGTTAAATACCAGCTTGAGGTATAATTATGAGATTGCAATGGATATTGTTGTACAATTGCAGTAGTGATCTCACGCTCTTCAAAAATATATTTTGTCCCATCTTCAGTAATTACTATCCATTTTTCAATACCTTTATCATAATTCAGTTGAAAATTAAAAGTAATTTTCTCGTATGGTACAGTAAATACTCCATCGGGTGTAAGATAAAATTTACCTGTCCAGCTAGCAAAATTAAAATAAAATATATCGGGTTTAGAATCACTGATATCATGTTTCAGCTTTGAAATATAATCGAAATCTGACAAATTTGAAAAATTCGAGTCATTATTTAATTCATTCCCAGTATAATAATATCCTCCTGGCTTATCATCAGGTATTCCCCTAACGGTCCTTGTTATAACACCACCGGCATTTAAAGCCCAACCCAAACCAACCCAGCCAGCTATCTCTTCAACATGTATTCCTGATGCATGGTATTTTAAACTAATCGGTAAAGATAAATTTCTTCCTCTGACTTCATAAATTGGAATTGATATATCTGGTATGCCAGTATATAAACTGACAGGTATATCTCCAAATTTACCCAAGGAAGCAGCAGTAGGCGACTGCATACCAACACTTAACGAGCTGCAAATATCAAAAGTACTATTGGTCTGTATAGATTTATCATATATTAGCTTTTCTTCGCTAAAAACAAAAGTAATATTTATGCTTATCCATAAAAAGACATATATTCTCAGCATAGAAAAAATTTTCATTTTATACCTCTGTTAAATTGGAAGTATCTTGCAATTTATTTGTAATTTACATCATTATTTAATTATTCCATTCTGTTCAACTCCTTTACTCTCCAAATCATTTAACTTATTAAGAATGCATTTATTTATTTCCCTAAGTTTTGCAATACTCTTTTCTTGCTGAATTATATATAATGTTAATTCTTCAATCTTTTGCAGAAGCTTGATATTCATATCACCAATTGACAACCCGTTTTTCTCCATATCTTCTGCAGAAGGAATGCCTGGCAAATGCTTATTAAGTATTATGAAATACTCAATATCCTTAATCGATTTCAGTTGATAATTCTTATCAAAAACAAAATCTGCTCCACTTGTATTTACTATAATTTCATTAGCTCTGATTGCACCATTTACATCAAGAGTATAACCTGGTGAGATCGTGCCAATACCAACTTTACCATTCATTCTATAAATATCATCACCACTACCTGTATACCATAAATTACCCGAAGATGGATCAGAAACCGCAAGAGTAACAGGAATATCTTTCGGATTATTGGACGCATTTGTGTCAACTATCCGTATAACACCATTATAGGTGCCTGCATTCAGACCTGTAATATCTATTGATACTACTACCGCATCTCCTGAAACACCTGTTGTGTTAGTTAGGCTCATCCATGTTTTATCCGGATATTCACTGGCTTGCCAAGAAATTGTTCCTGTGCCTGAATTGTTTATAATAATACTTTTGTCCGCTGGGTTACTGCTTCCCTTTACAGCAGAAAATGATAATGATGTTGGACTGGGTGCAATAAGCGGATTTGAACTACTGCTTGAATATTCAATATGAAGAAGCGGCGCCTTACTTGCAGCTCCGTCATATGACCATGCTTCGTGATCCATTCCTCCACTATTTCCTAAAATAATAATTACTACTGCGTTACCACTTGACCAATCACTTCGATTGATTACCGGTTGAATCAAAGAAGATAAATCTGGTGTCCTTTGTGCAGGCCCTGCATCATCAACATTATCCCAATGTTGAATTGTACAATTAATTGATCCATTCATATTTCTGTTAGATATATTATGATTACTGCTGGAAAATGTCATAGCATTTCCAACGTTCTCTACATAGATAATCCAATCTACGTCATAAGCATGTACATCTTGAGCGGTAAATTGAATATATGCTGATGTGATATTGGAACCTTGTGGTATATTAATATTTGGAAATCTTAAACCCACATATTGGGCAACACCACCTACGCCGCCAATATCAAGCCTGCTGCTTGTCAAGCTCACTGCTCCAGAACCATCTCCAAGTTCTTCCGCATCATCTGTACTATTTGAAATCCTGATGTCAACTGTCTGGCAAAAGAGTTGCTCAGATACAACAACAAAACAGATTACGACAACAATAAAAATCATAAACACAACATTACTCTTAATTGTAAACATACTACCCTCCTATCTCAATTAATTATAATTCTTAAATTCATTCAACTTAATCTATTTATTTGTAATATACATTGACAAAGTCAAATTACAGCATAAAACAACGATAGAATGAATAGATTCACCCTATCTCTTCCATTGTTAATAAGGTAAATCTATAACATATACAGCGTTCAGTCCATATTACATTTTTCATCATTATCTATACAATACATTGTTAACAATCTAAATCTAATAATAAATAATAACAAAATGATTAATTTAGCTAAATTTTATATTTTTATCACCATGCAATAATTATACCAACAGTTATATTATTATCATATATCATATAACTTAATATATATTAAAGATATACGGTTGCGCACTTTCTCATCAGATAATTAATTTATTTATGTCTTTGTATGAGAAATCATACATTGATGTATGATTTATTATACAATATATATTTTTGCTTAGATTAAGCCATTAAATATAGTATCAACAAAAATTTACTACCTTTTAAATGAATGAATGATA
>Ga0190344_1001034_pt1 | contig 10916 bp, 5 predicted proteins | sample 48721323_MG_FD_161662 | JGI IMG/M metagenome (GOLD analysis project Ga0190344, IMG submission 161662) | Hydrothermal vent microbial mat bacterial communities from Southern Trench, Guaymas Basin, Mexico - 4872-13-2-3_MG | ecosystem: Environmental > Aquatic > Marine > Hydrothermal vents > Microbial... | reverse complement strand
ACCTAATGGCGTTTTTTTAATCACATCACGCCTGCCATAAGTTAAAATCAGTTCACCTAATGGCGTTTTTTTAATCACATCACGCCAGCCATAAGGAAACGATTCCTTTTTGGGTTTTGAGAAAATGGGGCCGGGTGCCGAACGGGCTTGAGGGGTATAAACTGACATGGGGTGGCTCCTTTTTAATATTCTGCGGCTATTGGAATGCCTGTTATTTTGCTTCTTTAGATTGGGGCAAGCTTGATAATGGTGGGCAAGTTCGTTTCGACGCTGGGCGTCGAAACGAACTTACCCACCCTACATTTAAATTTAGCTCGCTAAATCAAAATCAATTTTCCGTTCTTTTAAATCGACTCGCACTACTTTGACGCGCAGACGATCTGATAGCCGGTAGACTTGGCCGCTATTTTCGCCACATAATTTGTGGCCTATCGGATCAAAATGGTAGTAGTCTTCTGGGAGTGCTGTGATATGAACGAGGCCGTCTACAAATACCCCGTCTAATTCTACAAATAATCCAAATGCCGTGACACCGCTGATGATACCATCATATTCTATACCGATTTTGTCTTGCATGTATTCACATTTCAGCTGACTGATGACATCGCGAGTGGCTTCGTCGGCACGCCTTTCTGTCATGGCGCACTGTTCTCCTAAAATTTCCATTTCCTCATAGTTATACGAAAATTCATCAGCCGCTTGCCCTGCTAAACAATGACGAATCGCACGGTGTACCAGTAAATCTGGATAGCGGCGTATTGGTGAGGTAAAATGCGTATAAGCCGAATAGGCTAAACCAAAATGCCCTTTGTTTTTAGGGGTGTAAATGGCTAATTGAAGACTGCGTAGTAAAACGGTTTGAATCAGACGCAAGTCGGGCCGTTCTTGGACTTTTTCTATCAGTCTGGCATAGTGACGCGCTTCTGGTTTATCTTTCCCCCAGAGTTTAAGGCCGAGTTCTTTTAAAAAACTGTGTAAGGCGGTTAGTTTTTCTGCTGTCGGCCCTTCATGAATGCGGTAAAGTAACCGCATTTTTTGTTTGGTTAGCCATTCAGCCGTGGCGACATTGGCGGCTAACATCATTTCTTCAATCAATTTGTGAGCATCATTACGAATCAGGGGTACGATCTCTTTTATTTTTTGTTGCTCATCAAAAATGATCTGCGGTTCAACGGTGTCAAAATCAATCGCGCCTCTTTTGTGACGGCGTTTCAGTAGCAGTTGGTATAAACTATAGAGATCGTGAATTTGGGGCAACAGGTGGGGATGTTGAAAATCCTTTTCATTGCCTTCTAACACTTCTGCTACTTCGGTATAAGTTAAACGCGCTGCGGAGCGTATCACGGCTTGAAAAAAACGGGTGCGTCTTGTTCGTGCGTAGAAATCAATGGCTAATTCACAAACGAGACATAAACGATCAACTTTGGGTTTGAGCGAACAGAGTTGATTCGATAAGACTTCTGGTAACATGGGTACAACCCGATTGGGGAAATAGACTGAATTGCCACGATTTCGTGCTTCCAAATCGATCTCGGTGCCTATTTTGACATAAGCGGATACATCTGCAATTGCGACACGCAATAACCACCCTTTGCCACGCGGCTCACAATGTACGGCATCGTCATAATCTTGAGCATCTTCGCCATCAATGGTGACAAAAGGTATGTCGCGCATGTCTTCACGATTTTCTAACAGATGTTTAGGAAGGGTTTTGGTAAATTGAGCGGCTTCTTTTTGAAGTGCTGTTGACCAAATATGCGGTATGTCGTATGTGCGAATCGCGATGTCAATTTCCAAACCGGGCCCACGATCTTCTCCAATGATTTCGATGACTTCACCAAAAGGCGGATTGTATTTTGTAGGTGGCGAAATCAATCGCACTACCACAATTTGACCATCTTTAGCCTGACCCTGTTTTTTCTTGCCTTCAATCAGGATATTATGTGGAATGCGCCGATTATCGGGTTTGACAAAGGCGACATTTTGACCGCGTTTATGAAAATAGCGGCCAACAATTTCATTTGTGCCTTGTTCGAGCACTTCAACTACGGCGCCTTCACGACGGCCGCGATGATCGATACGAATAATATTGACTAGGGCGCGATCACCGTGCATTAATGAACGCATTTCTTTATGAGAGAGGAATAAATCAGTTCCCCCATCATCGGGTACCAAAAAACCGTAACCATCAGGATGCCCTATGACGCGCCCACGCACTAAATCCATTTTTTTGGCGAGGCCATAACCCTTACGACGATTGCGGATTAATTGCCCATCGCGCTCCATTGCTTTTAAACGACGACGCAAGCCTTCTATTTCATCGGCATCGGTTAACTTCAATAATTCGGCAATCTGTTGTAAACTCAAGGGCTTGCCGACTTCAGCTAACTGCTGCATGATAAATTCACGACTGGGAATCGGTTTGTCGTAATTTTGCGCTTCGCGCTCGGCAAATGGATCACTAGACGTTTTTTTTCGGCTTTGATGCGTTGATTTTTGAGGCTGAACAGGCTTTGCTTTTTTAGGGCGACTGGTTGATTTTTGAGGCTGAACAGGCGTTGTTTTTTTACGGTTTGTCGTTGATTTTTGAGGATCAACTGCCGTTTTTTTTCGGCGACGAGGGGTTGATTTTTCAGGCTCAACTGGTGTTTTTTTTCTGGAACTCATTTATAATTTAGGTGCTTTCGTTTTTGGATTGATTTGCGATTTAGGAACAAAATTCGTTGTACGTGTTCTGATGATAACTGATAACTGATAACTGATAACTGATAACTGATAACTGATAATGACTGATGAACATATTGCCATTATTGGCATGACTTGCCGTTTTCCTGGGGCCAAGACAATTGAGGCGTTTTGGCAAAATCTACGCGATGGCGTTGAATCTGTTTCATTTTTCACTGATGACGCATTAGCCGCTGAAGGCATTGATCCTAGCTTATTCAATGCGCCTAATTATGTAAAAGCCAATGCTGTGCTAGAAGACATTGAACAATTTGATGCCTCATTTTTTGATTTAACCCCTAAGGAAACAGAAATCACCGATCCACAACATCGTTTGTTTTTAGAATGTGCGGCAGAAGCCTTAGAAAGCAGTGGCTATAATCCTGATGGCTACACTGGGAAAATTGGCGTTTATGCGGGGGCCGGGATGAGTTCCTATTTGTTGCACAACTTGATGCCACATTCTAAACTCATGCAATCTGTTAGCCGTTTTCAACTGTTAATGGGCAATAATAAGGATTTTATGCCTACCCGTGTTTCTTATAAGCTTAATCTCAAAGGCCCAAGTCTTAATGTTAGCACAGCTTGCTCTACTTCGCTGGTTGCAATTCATCTCGCTTGTCAAAGTTTGCAAGATTTCCATTGTGATATCGCATTAGCTGGTGGCGCGGCTATACAGGTGCCTCAAACACAAGGCTATTTATATGAAGAAAATGGCATTAATTCGCTAGATGGGCATTGTCGCGCATTTGATGCTAAAGCCAAAGGCACTGTCAATGGTAATGGTGTCGGTATTGTGGTACTTAAACGCTTGGCAGAAGCCTTAGCCGATGGCGATGATATTCAGGCCGTGATTATCGGATCCGCTATCAATAATGATGGCGCGGCTAAAGTGGGTTACACAGCGCCCAGTGTTTTAGGGCAAACTGAAGTCATTGCTGAAGCGCAAGCGGTTGCTGAAGTGAATCCTGAAACCATTACTTATATTGAAACCCACGGTACGGGTACGGTTTTAGGGGATCCGATTGAAATTGAAGCGTTAAGCGAAGCGTTTCGTCTTCATACGCAAAAAACAGGCTTTTGTGCCCTGGGTTCGGTGAAAACCAATGTTGGACATTTAGATGAAGCTGCTGGGGTTGCCGGTTTAATCAAAACCGTTTTGGCCCTCAAACATCATCAAATTCCACCTAGTTTGCATTTTGATCAACCCAATCCCGAAATCGATTTTGCCAAAAGTCCTTTTTATATTAATAATAGATTATCTGATTGGCAAAGCAATAACACACCGCGTCGTGCAGGTGTCAGTTCTTTTGGAATCGGGGGTACCAATGCCCATTTGATTGTTGAAGAAGCGCCGAGCCTCCCGCAATCAGGCCCTGAACGCCCTTGGCAATTACTGCTTTTGTCTGCCAAAACACGCTCTGCATTGGATACGGCAACCACGCATTTAATCAACTATTTAAAGCGGCATCCCAATATTAATCTAGCGGATGTGGCTTATACGCTCCAAGTTGGCCGCAGAACGTTCAAATATCGACGTATGATATCGCCCCCCTTTCTCAAAGGATTTATCAAAGGAGAAGCGAAGGAGCTTGATCTGCCTTTTGAAAAAGGCTTGGGGAAGCCTGGCGTGATTTTTATGTTTTCTGGGCAAGGTAGCCAATACGTCAATATGGGTTTAGCACTTTATCAAACCGAGCCGACTTTTCAAAAAGAGATTGATCAGTGCGCCTCTATACTGAAACCCCATTTGAAACTCGATTTACGTCATATTTTGTATCCCAATCAACCAGCACAACAGTCTCAAGCTGAACAACAACTAGAACAAACCGCTATTGCACAACCCGCTTTGTTTGTGCTGGAATATGCGTTAGCGCAATTATGGATATCGTGGGGCATCCACCCTGAAGCCATGATTGGGCATAGCATTGGAGAATACGTGGCGGCGTGTTTAGCTGAAGTCTTTTCTTTAGAAACGGCATTAGCCTTGGTAGTCGCACGGGGGAAATTGATGCAATCCTTACCGCCGGGTGCCATGTTGGCTGTACCCCAGTCTCAAGCCGAATTACAACCTTTGTTAAATCAAGTATTAGAGATAGCCGCGATCAATGAACCAGATCGGTGTATTATTTCAGGCACGCTATCGGCAATCGATCAGTTAGAAAATCAATTAACACCGCCTGCTCTTTTTCAAGGGGATAATCAAGAAGTCACCTGTCATCGTCTACATACTGCTCATGCTTTCCATTCTCAGATGATGACACCTATTTTGGAACCTTTTACAAATCGCGTTAAACAGGTGACGCTCAATCCGCCTAAAATACCTTATATCTCCAATCTCACAGGTACTTGGATAACGGCGGAACAAGCGACTGATCCGCATTACTATGCCCAACATCTGCGTCAAACGGTGCGCTTTGCTGACGGTATACAAACCCTGTTGCAAGAATCTCATCGTATATTATTAGAAGTGGGGGCAGGGCGAAACTTAAGCAGCGCCGCTGCGCGTCATCCTGATAAAAAACCTGAACAGCTTATTTTGTCTTCAATACGACATCCACAAGAGAATGAATCTGATGTTGCTTTTTTACTCACAACATTAGGCAAACTGTGGTTAGCCGGTGTCAAAGTGGATTGGGCCAGCTTCTATGCCAACGAACAGCGCCATCGTTTACCCTTGCCCACCTATCCTTTTGAACGACAGCGTTATTGGATTGAGCCCGTTAAAGAGCCCAAAAAGATTTCAGGCATCGAAACCAAATCAGATAAACCATTAGAGGATATCTGCGACTGATTTTATATCCCCTCATGGCTCAAGAGTCAGAAGTCAACAGCATCTTGTCAGGGCAAATCTGCGTTTTTACCCTTTTTTAACAATCCTGATCTGAAAAACGAGTGGCTGGTTTTTCTTGATGAATGCGAGTTAGGGGCGCAAATTGCGCTACGGCTGAAAGAAGCAGGGCAAGAAGTGATGACGGTACAATTCTGTACAACATTCAAGTCGTTAGGCGATAATGCTTTTTGCATCAATCCTAAACAGGCTGCTGATTATCAAAGCTTGTTTGAGACACTCCACAGGATAGGATGCCAAAACAGATTGTACAGTGCTGGCCTGTCACTGCGCCTACCGAATCAAATCTTAAACAAATCAATGACGTACAATATTTAGGTTTTTACAGCTTATTGCTTATTGAATGTCGTACATGCTACCCGAAACCTAGGAACCACCACGGCCCATTTACTCAAGTTATTAGTACCTGGTGGCCTGATGTTTCTAATCGAAACAGTGAAACGACGACGTTGGGATGATATGATTTGGGGATTAGCTGAAGGCTGGTGGTATTTTGATGATGATTTCAGAACGCATTTCCCCTTATTAACGCTTGAACAGTGGGAACAACTTTTTAAAAAACACCCGAACGCAGCCTCTGTCATTACCTTTCCTCAACAACCCGAAAAGCGGAAACAAACAAAAGCTGGGCTGATTATTGTACGGCCAAATGCTCTGGAAACAACTCCTGTTAACCCCTTGTCATGGATTGACAACAGTGACAAAGACGACATTCAAAAACGGCAAGCTCAAATCAGTGTACTGCAAGCCATTGAAAGCTTATGTTCAGAAGTCTTTGTTTTTAAAGCTCTTTCTCTGCTGATTGTAGAAGAGGGTGAAAAAAGAGAAATCCGCACCATTCTGAAAAGACGGCAAAATGCCGATAAACCAGATCACGAAACCGTTGATTTTTTATCGTCAGCCGATTAGGCGAAAATCAGTGGCAGGAACATACCCGAGGTGAAATCAGCACGATATCTCAGAAAAATGTCGAGCGATAAAAACCTGACAGGTTTTCAAAACCTGTCAGGTTTGGGCCTTTTTTTCCTGTTTTTTTAAAGTGAATAAATTGGCGAAGGTATTGAAATAAGAGAAGTTACAATAATGAGCAAGTATAACCTTTGTTCAATCTTTCAAGTTAAAAGTGATCGTTGCAAGTGAAAAGTAGGCGTGTATGGGTTAAAATATTGATATTATTCATTTTAGGGTTATTTTATAATAATAAAAACCTGACAGGTTTTGAAAACCTGTCAGGTTTGGGCCAAACAAAACCTTATGATAATTGATTTCCACATTTCACGCGCTTTGTATAGCGAAGCGCAACGTAGCGCGTGAACCGAAGGTGGGCTACGCTAAATAAAGTTTTTGCGCGCAAAAACTTGTTAAGTGGAATTGATAATGTATGGGTTAAAATATTGATATTATTCATTTTAGGGTTATTTTATAATAATAAAAACCTGACAGGTTTTGAAAACCTGTCAGGTTTGGGCCAAACAAAACCTTATGATAATTAATTGATTTCCACATTTCACGCGCTTTGTATAGCGAAGCGCAACGTAGCGCGTGAACCGAAGGTGGGCTACGCTAAATAAAGTTTTTGCGCGCAAAAACTTGTTAAGTGGAATTGATAATTGATAATTGATAATTGATAAAATGGCAGGCAACAAAATTCTAGGCATGCCTAGAGATATAAAATTTACTCTACAACTGATTTCTACCGTTTTTGCGGAACAACAACTTTAGCGTAGAATGGAGAATATAATATGGCAGCACAAGTGCTGACTCGTACCGGCTATGCGCGGCCTGGCACATCTTTGAATTTTAAAACGGGTACTTGGCGCACACGAAAACCCAAACATCTTTATCAAATTGCCCCCTGTCACCACGCTTGCCCCGCTGGAGAAGATCCGGCGGCCTATTTGGCCTGTATACAAGCTGGCCACACTCAAGCCGCTTGGGAAACAATCGTTTCTGTCAATCCGATACCCGCTATTACAGGCCGCGTTTGTCCGCATCCTTGTGAAGCGGCTTGTAATCGTGATCAATACGATGAAGCCATTGCTATTCATGCCGTAGAACGTTTTTTGGGAGATGAGGCTATCGCTAAAGGCTGGGCCTATCCCGTTAAACCTGTTGATCGAGCGGCCCCTGAAATCGCTATCGTAGGGGCCGGCCCTGCGGGCCTATCGGCGGCCTATCATTTGGTAAAACGCGGTTATCGTGCGATTATATTTGATGCTCAGCCTGAAGCTGGGGGCACTTTACGCAGCGCATTACCGCCTTACCGTTTACCGAGGCCATTGCTTGATGCTGAACTTGAACGAGTGTTGGCGCTTGATGGTATCACTTTTCAACCACACACCCGTTTAGGGCGGGATATGCACCTTAATGAATTACAAGATCAGTATCAAGCGGTGTTTTTAGGGCTTGGGGCCCAACGTAGTGTAGAATGGAGTATTGACGGCGTTGTGCCACGCGATTTACACTCGGGTTTTGAATTGCTCCAAGAATGGGTAGATATTGGTAAAGTGCCGACTCCCAAGAGTGTGGCTGTCATTGGTGCCGGTAATACGGCTGTCGATATGGCGCGGGTGATGAAACGTGCTGGCGTACAAGAAGTGCATATCATTTCTCATAAGCCCATTCCAAAACCCGGCATTCCCCTTGATGAAGCGATGCCAGCAATTGAGCGTGAAATTAGGGAGGCTTTAGAAGAAGGCGTTATCATTCATGAATATAGGGGTATTCGTCGCCTGATTTTGCGCGGTGAGCGCGTAGTGGGTGTCGAACTGGTTCACATGAAAAAACTCTTACAACCCAGTGGTAGACTCAAGCGAATTGCTTTTGAAGGCACTGAAACCGTTTTAAATGTGGAGCAAGTCATACCCGCTGTCGGACAAGTCATCGATCCAAGGGGAATAGAAATACTGGCAGACAATCGTTCCCATTTGCGCGTCGATCCGTGGGGACAAATTGAAGGACATTTGGGGCTCTACGCCGGTGGCGATGTGACTGCTAATGCAGGAACGGTTACGGCGGCCATTGGCGATGGCCGGCGGGCGGCCCAATCCATTGATCGTATTCTACAAATACAAGCCTTGCCAGAAATCGTCGAGAATAAGCCGATTCCTTTTGAAAAATTGAACATGCACTATTATGAATTAGCTTCGCGTGTTCAAGAACCAACACTCCCCGTTGAACAGCGCCTCGGCGAGGAAGAAATCACGACGAGTTTAAGCGCCCCTTTGATATCTAAAGAGAGCCAACGTTGTTTTTCTTGCGGTAATTGCTTAGCTTGTGATAACTGTTGGATGCTTTGTCCAGATTCAGCCATACTCAAAACGAAAGAGTTAGCCAGTGATGGCTCCCATTATCTTTTTGATTATGATTATTGCAAAGGCTGTGGGCTATGTGAGAGTGAATGCCCTTGTGGATTTATTGAGATGGTAGACGATTTGTAGTTCAGTTATCAGTTCCAGGCAAAAGTTTTTGCGCGCAAAAACTTTATTTCACGCTAAAGTTTCGCGAAGCGAAACGCGTGAAATCCTGGAAATCAGTTATCAGTTATCAGGTTTTTGATTATGATAGAACGCTTTATGTCATAATGAAACGCAGATCACTGAACAACGTTAATCAGGATAATCATTTTGTTATCACAGTTCATTGATAGCTGATAATTGATTTCCACATTTCACGCGTGAAATAAAGTTTTTGCGCGCAAAAACTGGTTAAGTGGAATTGATAATTGATAATTGATAATTGATAATTGAGACTTAATAAGCTTTCATAATTTATGCTAGTATAAATAAGTCTAGTTTAGACATTTGCTCAGGAATTTAAATGGATATAACAGTCACTTTTGGCGGTGGCTTGAAAGTCAACGCCCAGTTTAAAAATTTCACCATTAACACAGATCAAGTCAAATTGGCGGGTGGCGATGAAGCCTTTCCCGATCCTTTTTCTTATTTTCTCAGTAGTTTAGTGACTTGCGCCGGTTTTTTTATATTGCGTTTTTGTCAGACGCGCAAGATTTCTACTGAGGGTATTCAGTTGCGCCAATCTAATGATTGGAATAAAACCACGGGGCTAGTTGAAAACCTAAACATCGAAATTGAAGTGCCGCCTTCCTTTCCAGAGAAATATCTTCCTGCCTTGATTCGATCGACTAATGAATGTACAGTGAAAAAAACGTTGATGAATCCGCCTCAACTGAATGTGACAACAAAAGTGGTTGAAACCACAGCAATGAGAGTTTAATGGATTCATAAGCTAACAGCCAACAGCGGGAAGCCGTTGTCTTACAGCTTAAGTCAGGTGGTGGTGACTCACCGGGCGCATTCCCAAAAAAAGGCTCATTATCAATCTCAATCAGGCCGTCGCAAAATAAATTAGGAACGAAAATAGTAGTTTGTTGTTGGAGTGCAAAATTTATTTTGCAAATGCTTGATTTTCGTTCTAAATTTATTTTGCAAATGCTTGATATTTTGTTCCAAATTTATTTTGCGACGGCCAAGATTGATAATGACCCTTTTTTTGGGAATGCGCCAGACTCACCATCTTTTTGTATTTAATTTGGTGCGCCATATAAAAATCAATGATTTATTATGGAACAAGTATAAATTTTATGATTGTAACGGATTTTGGGGACACCAGAAATAATGAGGCTTTTCCATTATTTGAAAGGGCGAACACGCAAGGGCAGCCCTCCCCAAAATCCGTTATAACCCGTTTTTTTTATTGCTGAACAAATATCCTTAATACCACATACTAATTTTTACTTTCTTCATAATAAGGAAATAGATGAGTGATTGAACGTAACATATTAAAAGCAAAAACATTTCTTAACCAATCTGTCGCTAGAGTCGCTGAGGTCAGTTCCTCACAAGCCGCTGTCGGTTTGGTTCAAAAACCTTCCCTAGCTGGCAATCAAGATCAAAAGTCTCTTTCGTCATGGATGTTATTTGCTCGTGAGGCTTTGCGTAACCCTAGAGCAATCGGTACTGTTTTTGAGAGTTCGGTGCGATTGGCGCGGGAAATCGCACAATTTGTACCCCTTAATGAGTCTGGACTCATTTTGGAATTGGGAGGCGGAACCGGTAAAGTGACTGAGGCTTTGCTCGAACGGGGTATAGATCCTGAGCGTTTAGTGTCGGTAGAGCAATCCGCGAGTCTCGCAGACTACTTACATAAACGTTTTCCCAAAGTACGCATTATCAAAGGTGATGCACTCCATTTGTGTCAGTTGCTGGGCAATGATGCTCAACGAGTGAGCACAATCGTATCGGGTTTGCCATTTCGTTCGATACCCCATGCAGTGGGACATGATATTATTAAGCAGATTGATCAAATCTTACCTGAAAAG
>Ga0190344_1001030_pt1 | contig 10937 bp, 4 predicted proteins | sample 48721323_MG_FD_161662 | JGI IMG/M metagenome (GOLD analysis project Ga0190344, IMG submission 161662) | Hydrothermal vent microbial mat bacterial communities from Southern Trench, Guaymas Basin, Mexico - 4872-13-2-3_MG | ecosystem: Environmental > Aquatic > Marine > Hydrothermal vents > Microbial... | reverse complement strand
TGGTGCCAGAGCAGGGTGATCGCGCTTCCCGCCTGCCGGGCAGCATCGAGGAGGGAACGAGTCCGCTCCCAGGCTGCCTCTACGTCAGCTGTGCCGTCGTCGGAGCCAAAGAGCGTGCCGTCCATCACGACGAGGGGCAGCTCCCAGAGTCCGCTGCCGGGGAGGCGCAGCGGCCCACCGCTGGCAAGGCGAAACCCCGGTTCATCGGGGAAGCCCAGGGTGGAGTCGTAGCGCAGCCCCGCTTCGGCAACGCTGGCAAGGTCGTCGCCACTGGAAAGATGAAGGTAATGCGCCCGCCCGCCGAGGTCGCTCTGCCCGGTCATCTCCTCCAGCTCGGCAAGTTCTCCTGCGAGCAACGCGGCGTCGCCCCGGGTCTCAAAGCCGTAGTGCAGCCCCAGCTCCTGCCCATTCCCGGTGAGGAGCTTTACTGCTTTTCGATGATTGCGCAGCCGATAGTCCGGGTCGAGGTAGCCCCGCTTCCCGGCGTGAAAGTAATAGCTGCCCTTCGCCGGAGCGTCCGCCTGCTGGCAGAGGTCGAGGCAGTGGTGGCGATCGGGCTTGAGCAGCATCTTCAGCATCCGCCCCCCCGCCCTGAGTCGCTTAGCGGAGAGCCTCAGCGTTCCGGCGGCGAAGAGCCGCATCGCCCGTCCCAGACTCCGCTCGCCCAGTGAGTCCACATCGTGGGTCAGTGCCACCGCCCAGCTCGCCCCGTCGGGATGGCGGTCGAGGAGGGTAGCGGGCTGATTCTGCGACAGTACATTGGCGAGGAACCGTGCCCAGATGTCCAGCCACGGTCGCTCCCAGAGAAGCTGTGGCAGCTCGCTAACCTCTGCGGAGAGCCGCCCGTGCTGGTCCCGACGGCGAGGGTGGCGACGTTCCTCCTCCTGACCGAGCAGGTACGCCGCCATCGCCAGAGGGTCGGCGGAGGAGTGAATCCTGCCCTCGTCCTGGGTGATGACCACCCGCCCGGTGTCGTCATCGTTGGCGTAGAGCGGCCTCCCCGGCAGCGGCTGCTTCTCCCGGTTGGTAAAGAGGCTGACGAGGCGGGGGGGGAGAGAATCGAAAAAAGCCGAGCCATCGCTGACCCGCCGCAGGGTGGTCAGCTGTGGCTCCAAACCGCTCGGTGTCGGGGTGAGGGAAAGCTCTCCGGCAACGCCGTAGCCCACCACCGCCTCGGTAACCAGACCGCCGAGGCGGCACAGCTCACCGAGGGCGTGGGTCAGCCGCTCCCGCTCCGGCTCGGTCAGGTAATTAGCGACGCGGAGCCTTGCCACGGCGAACCTTTCGATAAAGGGTGCTGAGAAGCTGATTCACCGGTCGCAGGCGCAGGCGGAGCTGGTAATAGCCGACCAGCGCGCCGCCGAAGCCCCGCTTGAATCGGCAGAGCCGGGGGGTGTTCGCCCCGACAAAGTCGAATTTCTTTCCTTTACTTTGCAATAGTGTCAGCAGGTGATCGACCAGCAGGCTCGGCGCGCCATCGCCGTGGGAGTCCGCCGCGCTGGCAGCCAGGGTGTAGTAGCCGAAGCCGTCGTCCTCGTTCAGCAGCACCGCTGCGGAGAGGCTGCCGTCGCTCCGCCGGGCTTCGTAGATTTCACCCTCGGCGGCGAGGCTCTCGACCAATTTTCGCGAGGCGCAGGGCAGCCCCTGCCGCCGCATCAGTTTGGAGTAGAGTTGATAGAGCGGTGCCGGGTTGCTGGTCTGTTGAACGGCAAGCCCCAGACCGACCGCCTTTTTGAGCTGCCGCCGCACCGCCGGGGAGTAGCCCGCCGCGCCCACCGGCTCAACCAGATAGGTGTAGCGCGGTGTTACCTCCCAGCCGTTCCAGAGGAAGGGGCGGACATCGCCCACCGAGGGTGGAAGGATAAAGCGAATCTCGCTGAGCCGCCGCTGCCGGAGCCAGTCGGTAAGTGCCTCGACGCAGGCGAGCCAGGCGGATTCCTTTAGCTCTGCCAGAGGCGAAGGACCGAAGAACGCCGCCAGTGCTGGCAACAGCCCCCGTCCGCCCCGCTGGTAGAGCGGCAGGAACAGCCGGGGCTGCTCTCCGGCGTAGATGCCGAAAAGCTCCACGCGCCGAGGCTCAAGCTGCCTCAACGTGGTGAGGTAATCCCGCTGATACCAGGCTCCTAACCCCGCTAGAGCAGGTGGCTCACCGGACCACGGTCTGACTTCGTACTTTGCCAAAGATTCGCTCCGCTGCTGTGAATGATCATCGTCGGGTTGATTTTACAACAGAACCCCGCTAAACCGTAGGGGGAGATTTATAAGAGGGCAGGCACAGGGACCTGCCCCTACAAATACGCAAGGGGTTAAGACAAGGGGTTTCAACCCCTTGCTGAATAGCGGCGTATCCCCACTTCACAAGGGGCTAAAGCCCCTTGTCTCAATATCAAAACCTCGTGGATGTTTCCCCTCCCCCCAAGGGGGGAGGGATTAAGGGTGGGGGGCTGTCGCTAACCAGCGTCTATTCCAGAAAATCATCAAATGGCAGATGGTTTCGCTCCTCAATATCTTCCTAGTCAATTCGTTATCCGCCGAGAACAGCCCCCCTTCCCGACCTTCCCCCCCTGGGGGGAAGGGGAACCCCTTGCCCCTTCGCGAACCGCCCTGATTATGAAAAGGGCGCAGCACGCTGCACCCTTACATAAAATCACATCTTTAAGCGACCAGCGGAAGCGGACGATCTCAAGGTGTTCTGGGCGAAGGTCGGTCTTGTGATGCAGCGCACTGCCAACGGGCAGACCGACTTAGTTGTCATCAAACGCGGGAATAACGGCTATCTATCCGGTTAGGTTAGCCGCGAAGCTGTGGTGCAGCGCACCGCGCTGCCGCTCCCTACCCCATCTTGAACCGTGCCATCTTTGTGTATGTTGGACCGCGCTTGCCCGGGACGCTCTCGAACAACACCACTTCGTCGCAGAACCAGCTGCCGAACTCCCGCTCCGTCCAGCGGTCGAGGAGCAGAGCCGTCCCCTGAGGATGCTTGCCCCGGCGGACTCTTGCCAGGGTGGCGTGTCCCCGGAAGCGATGGCGATCCGGCTTGAAGCCAGCCTCGGCGGCCGCCTCCTCGACCTCCGCCGCCAGCGTCGCCAGCTCCTCCCGCCCCTTCTCAACCCCGGCGTAGAGTACCTTTGTCAGGCGGTTCTTCTCCGGCGGGGGCAGCAGGTTCAGCCCGCATAGGGACAGCTGGAAGCCGCGGCGTTGGGCGGTGATCGCCTCAATCGCCTCGCTGAGGGGCAGCACCTGATTGGGGTCGGTCTCGCCGAGGAACTTCAGCGTGAGGTGAAGGTTTTCCCGGCTGACCCATCGCCAGGCTTCGTCGGGCAGCTCGTGCCGAACCACGGCAAGGCGGTCGCGAAGGTCAGCGGGAACCTCGATGGCAAGAAAAAGACGCACAGAATCTCCGGTGATGTATTTTTGGGGAATGTAGGGGCGAAGCTTGTCTTCGCCCTTTGTTGTTATGCGATAACAGGGTACGGCACGGTGGAATTGCCCCTACAAATGTGCAAGGTTTTGAGACAAGGGATTTTAACCCCTTGTAAAATAACGACGTATCCCCGCTTCACAAGGGGCTGAAGCCCCTTGTCTTAACGTCAAAACCTGGCGGAGGGTTAACCTCGATTGTAGGGGCGGACCTGTGTGCGCCCCTGGGACATTCCGATTGCCTCAATCACCGCGAAATTTTCCCCCTCTCCCCTCTGGGGAGAGGGTAGGGGTGAGGGGTGGAGCGTCTTGCCCTTCCGGCGGGACCGACCTAAAGGTCGGTCCCTACGTAACGTCAAGACTTCGCGATGGTTATAATAGCGGCTCGATCAGGGCGCATATCGCCTCGACCAGCTCCACATCGTCGTCGGTGTACGGGGCGAGGGTGTGGGAGTCGATGTCCAGCTCGCCGAGGATAGCACCGTCGGCTCCGCCCCGAAGGATCGGCGCGACGATCTCGGCAGCGACCATGTGGCTGCAGGAGATGTAGTTGGTAACCTTGCTGATGTCCTGAACGACCATCGTCCGCTTGGTCTCCGCCACGGTGCCGCAGATGCCGACGCCGAACTCGATGCGCTCGTGGTCGGTGGGGTCGCCGAGGTAGGGACCGAGGAACAACACCTGAGGCGTTTCCGGCTCGACCATGTAGAAGCCGACCCAGTTGTAGTAGCTGACCTCGTCGCTGAGGAGTTCACAGACCCGCTGAAGGCGGTCGGTCAGCGGGTCCGTGCCAGTAAGAAGACCTTCGACCTTATGGAGTAATTCCGTAAACTCGCTGCGCATGATGTCTCCTCAGAAATGTCGGGCGAAGGTTTGAAATCCACACCGTAGGGGCGATCCTTGTGATCGCCCTTGTAAATATGCACCTATCCCGTGTCGGGCGAATACAAGATTCGCCCCTACAACGTCAAAATCTCGCGGGGGATTAACCTCGATTGTAGGGGCAACCCCCTGTGGTTGCCCTTGTTACAAATGCATATCCAATCCCAAGGCAGGCACGGGGGCCTGCCCCTACAACATCATTATCAAAACTTGATCTCTAATGCCAGGCGACCGTTGAGGCTATTGTAATTATAGCCCACCTGATCTTCGTTGGCGTAGTCCTCGTAGGTCAGGGTCAGGTTGGTGTGGACGCTGGTGGTCAGGTAGTACCCGGCGGAGAGGGAGAAGGTGTGCCGGGTGGTGGCGTCAGTGCCGGAGTCCTTGTTACCGCTGACCTGGCTCAGGTTGTAACTGGCGGTGAGGGAAAGCTCGTTGCGCACGGTGAGGTCGCCGCCGAGGAAGGGGATACGGAAGTTGCCGGGCAGCTCGACGTTATAGGTGAGCGAGGCACTGGGACTGACCGTGGTGGTAACCCGATGGGCGGCACCATCGCCAAAGCCGAAGGGATCGTAGAGTTCATCGACGATGCTGGTGGTCTCTCGGTACTCGACCCGGCTGGAGAGAGCGTCTGACCAGGTCGCCCGCCAGGAGACCGACGGCGTGTAGGTGCGGGTGAGGCTCTGCCCGATCCACTTGGTGGTACTCTTGTCGAAGGAGAGCTTGACCGTGGAACGCTGGAGCAGGCTGGCGAAGACCGGGAAGTATTTGTGTCCGGTGATGGTCAACTCGGCGGAGGGCCAGATCTCTGTCCAGGACTCGCTCCGGGTGCCGAAGGTCTCGCTGATGGTACTGGAGAAGGAATACTTGATCTGCGCCAGGAGGATGTCGTTCTCCTGGGAGAGGAACTCGATGGGGCGGAAGCGGTTGCTGACGAGGTAGGAGTAGCCGCTGCCTGCGGCGGCGGCCTCTCCGGCTCCTTCCCAGGTCAGGTCGAGTCCGAAGCGATACTTGTCGTCGGGCAGCTCGGTAACGCCGTTGTAGCTGGAATTGTGGCGCAGGGAGTAGCTCAGGCTGGTGGTCCAGGTCGGCCAGAACTTCTCGACCAGGGTTCCCAGTGCCAGCGGCGAGCTGATGGAGAGGGAGTTGTTCACCCCGACATCGTAGGAGTCGTCGTAGTAGCCACCGCCGGAGTTGAACCGCTCGGTGTAGGTCGAGTTCACCGAGATCGAGGGCTGAATCAGCCGGAAGTGGCTGTAGGAGAGCGACGCCCGTGAGGTGTGGCTGTAGCTGATCGGCTCATTGTAGAGCAGGTTCTGCGTGTCGGTAAAGGAGAACGACGGCGAGAAGGTCATCCCCCGGATGAACTGCCAGGTAACCGACGAGGAGAACTCGTCGCTGGTGGTGCGGCTGTTGCTATAGCCGGAGTCCCCGCCGTAGGTAACCCTGTCGAAGCGTTTCAGGTAGCGGACGTTGATCTTGCTGGGGACGAAGAACAGCTCGGAGAGGATGGAGTAGTCGAAGCTGCCGCTGTAGCTCTGGCGGTCGTCGTGGCGGTCGCTGCTCTCGTTGAAGGCGGAGTAGTCGTTATAGGCAAAGCGCAGCGAGGGCAGGGTGGTCTTGCGGAAGCTCCAGCCGACATCGATGGTGTCGGAGAGGGTGCGTCCGAGGTCCTGGGTCGAGCCTTCGTAGTCGGCAATGTTATCTACGTAGGAGTCGCTCCGGGTCCAGCTGGCGGTGAGCGGCATGCTGACCATCCACTGGCTGGGGAAGAACTTGTCCAGATTAAAGGTTCCGGCGGCGGCGTAGGATTCGCTGGTGCGCCCGCTGCGCTGAGAGCCGATGCTCTGGAAGTCGCTCTCGATCTTGGTATAGTCGCCGCGCAGGTTGAGGACATCGCCGAACTGGAAGATCACCGCTCCGCGCTGCGCCTGTCCCTCGCGCACCACAGAGCCGAGGAGGTCGATATTGTTTACCCAGATCCGCCCCTCCGGGTCTTCTCCGGGAGCGACGGCGTCCATCGGCGAGTTGGTAACCAGTCCCACGGAGATTTCGTAAACCCGCACCATGTCCGGCGTTCCGGCGACGATCAGGTTACCTTCTTTGTAGATCAGCGGACGGTCGTCGGGATCGAAGGCCTCGTAGGCCTGGCGCAGGGCGTAGATATCGGTCAGCGGCACTGTAATCTGCTGCCAGCCCACCGTGGTCAGGGGAGCTTCGATCTGGTAGTAGTTGCTCTTGTCTATCCCCAGGCGGAGGAAGAAGCGGTCCATCCCGCTGCGGTCGGGGTTGCGGTTGTTCACCCAGACGGCAATGGTCTCGTGGGAGGAGAAGTCGCGGGGGTCAACGAACTGCTGGGTCGTCCAGATGGCAATATCGTCTTCGGTGTCCAGCACACCGTTACCGGCTCCGGTATCGCCGGGGTCGTAGCCGCTCCAGCCGATGTCCTCGCCAGCGTCGAGAAGCCCATTGTGGTTGCCGTCCTCGGTGTTGAGGATCTGATCGTTCTCACCGTAATCGGGGAGGTTATCGCCGGGGTCGTCGGGGCTAAAGCCAGCGTCGCCCTGCACACCGTCGAAGCCAAAGTCCTCCCAGGCGGCGAGCTGATACTTCAGCTCCAGAGCCTGCTCCCGAACAGGCAGCCCGGAGTCATCGGTGCGCTGCTCCAGTGCCTCGTACTCCGCGCTCTGCTCGCTGTTGATGGTACCGACTTCGAGGATGTTCAGCGGGTCTTCCGGGTCGGCCTCCGGCTCCCGCCAGCGGACGCCGCCGAGGCGGAGGCTGTAGAGATAGATCTTCTCGTTGCCGGTCAGTCCGTTCTCTTCGGTACTTTCGATCCAGAAGCGCAGGGTCTTGACGATATTGGAAACCGGCGGGGATTGATCCCAGTCTCTGGTTTCGTCGAGGTCGAGGGGAATCCGAATCGCGTACCAGTCGTTGCTCAGTTCTCGCCCGATGACATCGTCGGGAAGGTTGTCCAGGGGCAGCGAATAGCCGTAGTATTGGTTGGCGCGGTCGAGGACGAGGTTGGCGTCGAGGTCTTCGGTATCGAGAAGGTTGTTATCGGCACCGATCTGGGTATCGGTGTAGCCTTTGTTGAAGAAGCCGCCGTTATAGGTCCAGCCTTCGTCTTCGTGGGATTGCAGCCGCCCGTCCAACTCGCCGGACTCGAAGGTTCCCTGAATCCCCGGGGTCTCGCCGACATCCTCGGTATCGTAGCCACTGTAGGGGTCACTGCTGTTCTCGTCGTAGTCGCCGTCGGCATCTTCGTTAATCAGCCCCAGGTCAAAGTGCAGCCGCGCCCCGGAGTAGCTGTAGTTCGAGGGCAGGCGGATGTAGAACTCCAGATACTTCAGGTTGCGCTCGGTCAGGTCAAGGCCGTTGGCGGCGATCAGCTTGGCGTAGGAGTCCCAGCCGCCGTCGTTCTCTGGGAGGTCGGTGAGCGAGAGTACCTTGATCAATCCCTCCCACTCCGAGGAGATCAGGTAACTGTCGTAGTCCAGCTCATCGGTTGTAATCCGCCAGCGGTCGGTACGGTCGTACTCGTTGCCGCTGATGTCCAGAGGAGCCGAGCTGAGTCCCCAGCTCTTCGGGTCGCTGGGGAAGGCGATGGTCTGGTGCGCGCTCTCCAGATCGTCGATGTGCGCTCGACCCACCCGGTTGGGATCGAAGAGGCTGTAGGCAATCTCGCCCTCCAGCTTGATCGAGGACTGGGTCTTGGAGTCGATAAAGGGTAGCAGGTTGATGGCGTCGGTCATGAACTGGTTGGCAAGGCTGAACTGGAGGTCGGCATCGAAGATCTGATGCGCCGCCGGAATGCCCCGCAGTTCCGGAATCTCGGTCTTGTCGGTGGGCTTGTCGGTCCATTCGCCGATGTAGGTTCCGCCGATCTTCAGCCACTCCTCGGCGGCGAACTGGAGCCGTCCTCCGGCGAGGGTCTTGCCGGCATCGCCAAATAGCGGCTGGTACTCGTACTTTATCTTCAGGTCGGCGTCGGAGTCGTCGGCACCGGGGATTAAAAACTCGATGTAGCCGGAGTCGTAGTCGATGAAGTAGTCCACATCGCGGACAAGGCGGCGACCGTTCAGGGTAACCTCTTCAGAGCCGGGGATGATGTTCGGCTTCAGGAAGCGAACCCCGGAACCGCCCCGGTACTCGACATGGATATTGAAGCGATGGTTCCGGCGGCTGTAGCTCTCGTCGTAGGCATCGTTATCCGTCCCCACCTCACCGTCCTTCTGGAAGGGGAAGTCGTCGGGGAAGATAATCAGCCCGTTGACCGGATCGATTATCCGGGCGGTGTCAATGCGGTTGTTGGGGTCGCCGGGGATGGTCAGCCCGAAGGTCTCGATGAGCAGCTCCTCGGTGTCGCCGTCGCCGTCGAAGTCATCGGCATCCTGGTCGCGCCCCTGCAGATCGAAAATCTGGAGGATGAAGTCGCTGTCCAGATTGAGGTTCGAGCCTTGCATCCAGTAGATATTGTGGCGCATGTAGTCGAAGAGGTCGGCGTTGCTGGCTCCGCTCTTAATCAGCTTGGCGTTCTCCAACCCCGCCGGGCTGTCGCTGTAACCCACCGAGTAGATCTGGTTCGTCGGATCGGTCTTTGGTGCTACGCCGTAGCTGATCGCCACGTAGTCGTAGCTGGAGAGGGAACTGCGGAAGTCGATCTGTCCGGTGCTTTTATTGATAGAATAATCGGTTACCGGCTCCAGCTTCTGCCAGAACTGGCTCTCCACGGTTTCGCCGGTTCCGGTGGGCGGAGTGCTGTCCGCGCCGCCGCTGCCATCGTCGTAGATATCTGCCACCAGGTCGGGATAGTAGGTAATGCCGCTCTGGTAGCCCATATCCGACTCGTAGAGGTAAACGTCGATCACGGCGTTGCCCGTGGTGTCCTCGGCAACCTGAATCGTCGAGGCGGAGTTGAAGTGCGCCGGGTTGGTGTCGAGGCGGTAGTAGCTGTACTGGGAGTAGGAGACATCCTCGATATCGAGGCGTTGGAGCTGGCTGGTGCCGGAGTATTCCTCTTCCTCGCTGATGCCCTTCTCGCGGGAGCCGATCAGGGTCAGGGTGAGCCAGTCGCCCAGCCCCGCCTGAATCTTGGCACCGAAGAGGCTCCGGGTGGAGAAGCTGACGAAGCGGGTTCCGGGGAGGGTGAGAGAAACATCGCCCAGCTCGCCCCGGCGGATGAACTCGTCCTCCTTGCCCTCGTAAATCAGCGAGAGGATGTTCCGGGAATCGTTCTCGCGGGTGTCATCGTAGTCAACATTGACCGTTACCCGCTTTGCCACGGTTCCCTCGACCCGAATCTGGGTCTCCTGATCCATGTTGAAGTCATCCTGTCCCTCTGCCAGTCCCTCATCCAGCGGGTTCTCGTAGGTCTTGGTGGTGTAGCCCAGCTCGAAGAGTTTTCGTCCGGAGATCTTCAGCGTGGTGTCGATGAAGTCCAGCTGGATATCGCTGATCAACCCCTCGTCGCGCTCAACCTGCCGAGTTACTCCGCGCGCCCGGATGTCGCTCATTCCGTCCTGCCAGACCCCGTGGTTGAAGGGGTAGTCTCTCCGCTCGCCAAACTCGTCGTAATAGTTGCGGTAATATCGAACAAACTCGCTCAATTCCTCCCGGCTCATCGTCTCGTGGGTGAAGGGAGCGATGGTCAGCTCGTCGGCGGCGTAGGGCGGACGCAGCCCCTGCACCCGGAGCTTGAGGTACGACTGGTACTCGAAGCGGCGGCGTGCCTGGGTTCGATAGCTGAAACGCAGGCGAGGCTTGGCGTAGATGGCGGTGCGATGCGCCGCCCCCACCCCGGAAACGGCGGTGAGGAGCATCAGCAACAGCAGCGGGAAGAGGAGTTTACGCAATCGATAACCTATAGGAGAGGATAGAAGATGGCTGTAGGGGCGTATTGCCATACGCCCTCGCAATTGCTGACGAGGGGGGTGAGCAAACCAGCCCGTAACCGAGACGGGCTGCTTGAGGTACGGTGGTATGCGGGCGTTGGTTCCGAAGTCGTAAGGTGTTGAGACAAGGGGTTTCAACCCCTTGCTGAAATTCGCGATTGTTCCCGTTCCGCAAGGGGCTAAAGCCCCTTGTCCGGGGATGTTTACGCCATTTGCGAGATGTCCCCGACCCGGCGGAAGAGGCGTACCATCCGCTCCAGGAGGGCGAGGCGGTTGTTCCGCAGGGCTTCGTCCTCTGCCATCACCATGACCTCCTCGAAGAAGTGGTCGATCACGGCGCGGGACTGGGCGATGAGTAAGAGGGCATCGGCAAAGCCACCGGTTCTGATGAACCCGTCAACGGCGGTCTCGTTCTCCTCCAGCCAGTGGTAGAGACCCTTCTCGGCTTCCTCGACCAGCTTGTCCGGAGCGAGAGTGCCGAAGGTTGTTCCCTTTGCCTTGAGGAGAATATTCCGCGCCCGCTTGAAGCCAGCGGCGACGTTGGCGAAGTCCTCGCTACCCTCGGCTTTGGTCAGGGCAAGTGCTGCCCGCCAGGCGATGTACGGCTGCGCGGAGTAGATATTCAGCGCCGCCCGCGTCGCCGGAAGGCTCGTCCCAAGCTCGATGAAGAGCCGCTCGGCACGGTCTTTGAGGAAGTCCGACACCTTCTTCTGAACCTCCGCCGGAGAGAACCCTTTCTTG
>Ga0190344_1001029_pt1 | contig 10937 bp, 9 predicted proteins | sample 48721323_MG_FD_161662 | JGI IMG/M metagenome (GOLD analysis project Ga0190344, IMG submission 161662) | Hydrothermal vent microbial mat bacterial communities from Southern Trench, Guaymas Basin, Mexico - 4872-13-2-3_MG | ecosystem: Environmental > Aquatic > Marine > Hydrothermal vents > Microbial... | reverse complement strand
TTGCCCTTCACCTTTTGCAAAAATGATTTTTTAAAGGGAGGAAATAATATGAAAAAGTATATTACTTTTGGTGAGATAATGTTAAGGCTTAAACCTCTCAATAGCGAAAGATTATTTCAGAGTCCTCTCTTAGAAGCTACCTTTGGAGGAGGAGAGGCAAATGTAGCTGTGGGCCTAGCCCGATTCGGCTTAAATGTAGCTTATGTTTCTGTAATCCCCAATAACCCAATCGGAGATGCCTGTATTGGAGAACTAAGAAGGCAGGGGGTAGATACTTCCCTTATTGTGAGAAAAGGGGACAGATTAGGTATCTACTTTTTAGAATCTGGGGCTAACCAGAGAGCTTCTAAGGTTATTTATGACCGTTCTCATTCTGCTATCGCTGAGGCCAAACTTGGTGATATTAACTGGGACAAAGTATTTGAGGGAGCAAGTTGGTTTCATATTACCGGCATCACTCCCGCTATTTCTCTTTCGGCCTCAGAGCTTTCCATAGAAGCAGTGAAAAAAGCCAGAGAAAAAGGTCTTACTATATCCTGTGATCTGAACTTTAGGGGAAAGTTATGGAAATATGGAAAATCTGCTCCGGAGGTAATGACTGAGTTAGTCAGATATATCGATATTGCCGTAGGAAATGAGGAAGATTGTCAAAAATCTCTTGGGGTTAAAGTGGATATAGATGTGGAGTCAGGAAGACTTCAAGCAGAAAAATATAAAGAATTAACTGATAAAATTCTTAGCTTATATCCCAATATTAAAAAAATTGCCATAACCTTAAGGGAAAGCCATTCGGCAAACTATAATGGATGGTCAGCAGTGCTCAATAATCGAAAAGATTTTCTTGTTTCAAAAAAGTATGAAATTCATAATATAGTAGATAGGGTGGGAGGAGGAGATACTTTTGCCGCAGGGCTCATTTATGGTTTTAATAATCTAAATAGTGACAAGGAAACCCTGGAGTTTGCAGTAGCAGCCTCTTGTCTTGTCCACTCCATTCCTGGTGATTTACCTTTGCTTTCAGTAGAGGAGGTAAAAAGCTTGGTTGGAGGAAAAGGGTCAGGTAGAGTACAAAGATAGTAGTTTTACTAAATTTAAAGTATAACGAAATTTCTTAAAAATGCTTGAAAAAATTTTCTATAATAGGAGTATTAAGATAGAAAAATGTCTAAAATAATACTTATTACTGGAGCAAGCACAGGTTTGGGAGCAGCAACTGCTAGGCTATTGGCTCCCCAAAATAAAATAATTGTACATTATTATAGTTCTAAAAAGGCAGCTGAGAAAGTTGCAAAAGATGTTGAGGTAAGTGGTGGAGACGCTTTTCTTATTCAAGAGGATTTAACTTCTGAAGAGGCTTGTATAAGATTAGTGAAAAAAGTTGCCGATAGATATTCTAAACTTGATATTTTAATTAATAATGCGGGAGGTTTGATTCGTAGACAAGCCGCACATGAATTAGAATGGAAACTGATGTTAGAAACATTTTCTTTGAATACATTTTCTACTATGAAGATATCATCTCTTTGTATACCTTTATTGGAAAAAGGAGATGATCCAAATATTATTAATATAACTTCTATTGCGATGCGTCATGGAGCTCCTTCAGCAACAATTTATGGAGCTTGTAAAGGAGCGATTGATTCTTTTACTAGAGGATTAGCTAACGAACTAGCTCCTAAAATTAGAGTAAATGCAGTAGCACCAGGTGTAATAGATACCCCATTTCACAAGAAAGTATCTACTTCGGAAAAAATGATAAAATTTAAGGAAGCTACTCCTATTAAAAGGATAGGAGAGGCAATTCATATTGCAAAAACGATAAAATTTTTAATTGAGAATAATTTTATTACCGGAGAGACTGTTGATGTGAATGGTGGTCTATTTATGAGGTAAGTTACTTAAAGAACGATTACTATTTTAATAAAAAAATAAACATATCTATGAATGGAAATTTATTAATTTTTTAAACTTGTAAATAAAAAATATGACAATTTTTTGTTATATTAAATGTTTAAAAATATTTTAATAAGATTTATGAATTTATTAATTTAAAATTTGTTGTATGGAGTTGTATGGATAAATATGTAGATGTTGAGAATATAAAATTACATAATTTTATTTGACATTTTCTAGAGATGATTATAAAATTTAATTGAATGTTTAATGAACAAACAATTATATTTTATAAAAAGGATAAAAAATATTGTACACTAAAACAGGAAATCTTAGATTAGTTCAAAAAATAAACCGTTCCCTCATTTTAAATTTAATCAAAGATAAATGTCCTATTTCCCGCGCAGATATTTCTAAAATAACTAAACTTACCCGTTCCACTGTTTCCAGCATCGTTGATTATTTAATTAAAAAAGACTTAATAAAGGAAATTGGGTTAACTTCTTCAGGGGTGGGTCGGAAAGCTATTTTACTTGAGTTAAATTCCAAAGCTTATCATGCAATAGGAGTTGATTTAGGGACTCTTCACACCACAGTTGCTATTACTGATATGTTAGGTATGGTTGAAACAAAGATTGATTATCCTACTAATTGTCGACAAGGCAAAGATAAGATTATAAAAAAACTAGTAACTACTATCCATAATATTGTTAAAGATTATGGAATACAATGGGAAAAGATATCTGGCATTGGAGTAGCGGCTCCAGGTTTAATAGATAAAAAAGGTATAATGCTCATTACCCCAAATTTTGGATGGAAAGATACCCCCTTAGGGGAAATATTAAAAAAGGAATTTCATATTCCTGTTTTTGTCGATAATAACGTTAATGCTATGGCTTTAGCTGAATTTGAGTTTGGAAAAGGACAGGGAGTAAAAAATTTTGTTTTTATTAATGTGGGGATGGGAATTGGAGCCGGAGTAATTATTAATGGAAAACTTTTTCACGGAGAAAGCAATTGTACCGGAGAAATTGGTCATACTACTGTTGATTACAATGGACCAAAATGTAGTTGTGGTAATAAAGGTTGTCTTGAAGTTATGGCATCAGGTCCAGCTATAGCAAAGAGAGTGATTAAAGCAATTAAAGAAGGTGAGAAGTCATTAATTTATAAATTAGCAAATTATGATTTAAATCAAATTAGTGCGGAAATTGTATCTAAAGCAGCTAATCAAGGGGATAAATTAGGACTAAATATTATGGAAGAAACAGGAGAATACTTAGGTACTGGTGTTGCTAATATCATCAATCTTTTTAATCCTGAATTAGTAATCATAGGTGGTGGCGTAACCAGAGCTGGAGATCTTATTTTTGAGCCCTTGAAAAAGGCAGTGCAAAAAAGAGCTTTTTCTGTCTCTGCTAAAGTTGCTAAAATTATACCGGTAAGTTTGGGAAAAGATTGTACCGTTATAGGGGCAGCTGCCTTAGTATTAAAAGAAATGTTTAAAATCACGAGAGTAATTACATCTTCTCATTTAGATTCTACTAAATGATAGATATATTATTTTCTTTAAAAATCGTAAAATATTTTTATTAGTATCTGGCTATAATGGGATGAGAATAAAAAATATAAAAGAGATTCATATTTGTAAAAAATTATTTATATTTATAAATATCGGATTAATTGGAGAAAAAGATGGGAGAAATATTTTTAGGGAAAAATTGGTTATTAGATACAGCTGAAGGAGTAAAACTGTACCATGAAGTTGCGGTTCCATTAAGAAAAAAAGTGGGGATTATTGATACCCATACCCATCATAATTTAAGACAGATTGTGGAGAATAAGCCTTTCCCCAATATTTGGCGGGCCGAAGTTCTTGAGACAAGGGAAGAATATAAAAATTGTGATCATTATATTATTCAATTGGCTGCAAAGCTCCCCGGCTTCTCTCAGGCTTTAGCCAGAGATCCTCAAGTTTCAGATTATGATAAATGGGTAGCCTTATCTAAGGTTTTCCCCTACTTAGAAGGCAATCATGTTCATCAATGGATGCATTTAGATTTAAAGAGGATGTGTGGAATTGAGGAATTATTGAGTGCAGAGACTGCAGATAGAATATGGGAAAAAGCAAATAAATGTTTAAAGCAAAAGGATATGTTACCTCAATCTATATTAAAGAAAATTGGGGCAAGAATTATTTTTACTACCGATGATCCTGTGGATGATTTAACATATCATAAGATGGCTAAAAATATAGAAGGAATTACCTTTTTACCTACCTTTAGACCGGATGCTTATTGTAATATCTTTGATGATAAATGGAAATCGAATGTTGAAAAAATCTGCCAATTAACCGGACAAGAAACAACTCTTAAAGGTCTTATGGAAGCTTTAAGAATAAGACATTCTTATTTTGTTAAAAGGGGAGCAAAGGCAAGTGATCATGGTTTATTAGAACCTTATGGTTTAAGAATTAGTCAAAAAAGAGCTGAGCAAATTTTCCAACAAGCCTATGATAAAGGAGAGAAATTCAGTCTCAGGTCTCTAGGAACGAAAGAATTTATTTCCTATATGATGCATCAATTCTGTGCTATGAATCAAGAAAAAGGTATGGTTACTCAAATACATTATGGAGCGGTCAGAAATGCTAATGAATATCTATTTAAAAATTGGGGAACAGATGTGGGGGGTGATATTTCAGCAGAAAATGTGAATATTGTTGAGTACATATTACCATTATTATCAGAATTTTTTAGCGGAGAAAGTGAGAATCAAGGTCATTTAATTTTATATCCTATGAACCAGGTATTTGCTCATACCGATCTAATGTTAGAGAGGGCTTTCCCTAATGTCCATTCTGGATTCCCCTGGTGGCATAACGATTCTCCCTATATTATGGAACAATATTTACTACATACTGCAAATTCTTCTTTGCTTACTTCAAGTGGAGGCCCGGTATGTGATGGAAGAAAAATTTTATCCGAGGGAAGCAGGTTCGAAGTTTTTGATAGGATAATATGTAAAACAGTAGGGAAGCTAATTTCGGAGGGGCAAATGTCTTATAATGGTGGGGTGAGATCGGTAAAAACCTTGATGTATAAAAATCAGGTAAGAATTTTTAATTTAAAAGAAGGGAACGATAATTAATTAAATTATTTGCAGTTTGTTCTATGCCAATAAATAATATTTCCTAACATAAATTATAATTTTTACTGGTTACTGATCGATAATAGATATATAATATTAATATAAATTAGAAAATTTAGTTTATTAAAATTGTAGTTTTCAAAAAATTTGACATAGTAGAGTAGATTTATTAATAAAAAAATTGTTCATATTTAAGGAAGGGGTTAAGTATAGAAAAGCATAGAGATTAAAGGTTGGTTTAGTAATAGCAAAAAGTATCTTTAAGTTTAATTTTAAATTAATTAAAAGGAGGAAAATTAAAATGAAAAAAACGCTAATAATTTTTTTAGTAACAATTTTAACTCTAATGTTAGTTTCTAGTTTTAGCATGGCTATGGAGAAGAAAGGTGATGTAATAATTCTAAAAGCTGCCTGTGATCATCAGGAAGATTACTCAACTGTTCAAGGTTTATATCTTATGGGTAAACTTACGGAAAAGTGGACCAATGGAAAGATTAAAATTGATGTTTATCCTGGTGCAGTCTTAGGATCAGAAAAAGAAACTATTGAGCAAACTCAGATGGGAGTAATAGATATTAACCGAGTTTCAATTTCTCCTGTTGTATCGGTTTATCCTAAAATGGCTGTTTTTGCTCTTCCTTATATTTTTGCAAGTCGTGAACATATGTGGAATATTTTAGAAGGAGAAATTGGGCAAGCCATGTTAAAAGAAATAGAGCCTACTGGATTTATAGGACTAGCTTATATGGATTCTGGAGCAAGAAGTTTTTACACAGTAAAGAAACCTATAAATTCCCCGGTTGATCTTAAAGGGATGAAGATTAGAACACAAAAAAGCCCGGTAATGATGGATATGGTCGAAGCTATGGGTGGGAAACCTGTCCCCATGGCCTTTGAGGAGGTATATAGCGCACTGCAAACCGGAGTAATCGATGGCGCAGAGAATAATCCCCCGAGTTATTACGAAACGAGCCATTATGAAGTAGCAAAATACTATTCCCTTGATGGTCATGCTATGGTACCAGAGATAGTCTTAATGAGTGTTAAAACTTGGAATGCTCTTTCTGATGAGGACAAACAAATAATCAAAATGGCCGCCGTTGCTGCTCAGGAACTTCAAAGAAAGCTCTGGTTAAAAGATGAAGTAACTTCTATGAATAAAGTAATAGAAGCAGGGTGTAAGATAAGCACACCGGAAAAAGGTCCCTTTATGGAAGCAGTTAAACCAGTTTATGAAAAATATGCAAGCAAATATCTTGATTTAATTGAACAGATTCAAAAATTGGCAAAGTAATGAGATTTTTTACTATGTGAATGAAAAGTTCTTTACCTAACCCCTTCCTTTGGAAAATTAAAGGAGAATAATGAAAGTGGATAAAATATCCCAAAAAATTGATCATTTTTTAAAATATTTTCTAAGAGTTTTACTTGTCTCTATGGTTATTCTTACCTTTCTTCAAGTTATTATGAGGTATGCTTTTAATTCCCCTCTCACTTGGGCAGAGGAGACAATTGGGGTTCTTATGATCTATTTTGGGCTTATCGGAGGGTCTTTGGGAATTTATTATCACGCTCATATCTCTTTAGAATTTTTTTTAAAAAAATTTCTAAAAAAACAGGAGAAATTTATAAAGCATATCGAGATTTTCCTTTATATTGGATTTGGTCTTATCGAAATAATCTGTGGGATACAGTTAATGAAACTTACTAGATCTCAAGTTCTTCCCGCTACCGGTCTTTCTGTTCATTATACTTACTTAGCATTACCTATTGCTGGAATCATAATGATAGTTTTTGCAGTAGAGCTTATAGCTAGATTAAAGAGAGGAGATAATTATGAATTGGGCGATAATAATATTATTCGGTAGTTTTTTAGTTCTTTTATTTTTTGGAATACCTATCTCCTTTACTCTTTCTATATCTTCAATCTTTACTATGATTTATTTAAAAATCCCTCTGATGGTAATTGGCCAAAAAATGTCTGATGTATTAGATAATTTTTCTCTTATGGCCATTCCCTTTTTTATTCTCGCTGGCCAAATTATGTCAGATTCAGGAATTGCGAGGAGACTTGTAGATTTTTCTAGCTTATTAGTAGGAAAAATGCGTGGCGGTTTGGCTTTTGTAAATATAGTAGCAAGTATGTTTTTTGGAGGTATGTCCGGTTCCTCAGTTGCTGATACTGCTTCTATTGGGTCAATCCTTATTCCAACTATGGTAAAAAAGGGCTACGATAGGGATTATTCAATTGCGGTTACTGTTACTTCATCTACGCAGGGATTAATAATTCCTCCCAGTCATAACGCAATAATCTATGCTTATGCAGCAGGAGGACTTTCTATTGCTAGAATTTTTTTAGCAGGAGCTGTTCCGGGAGTTATGATTGGACTATTTTTAATGATTCCTTCTTATATCCTTGCAGTTAAAAGAGGTTATCCTGTTGAAAAGGAGATTAAATTAAAGCATGTCTTAAAAACAACAGAAGAAGCTTTTCTTGGGCTTTTTACTATAGTAATTATTATAGGTGGAATATTGAGTGGTATATTCACTGCTACTGAAGCATCAGCTATCGCCGTAGTTTATGCTTTTTTTATTGCCTTTTTTATATATAGAGAGATACCCCTTTCTAAGTTTTGGGGAATACTTTGGGATTCAGGGAAAACAATTATTTCCGTAATGTTTCTAATTGCTTCTGCGTCCACTTTTGCCTGGTTAATGGCCTATTTAAGAATTCCAAATGCCATCGCTCAAGCAGTTCTTGGGGTATCTAGCAATAAATATATAATTTTATTAATGATAAATATAGTGCTTTTAGGCTTGGGAATGATTATGGATATGGCTCCGCTTATCCTTATTACTACACCTATTTTTTTACCTATTGTTACTAATTTAGGGGTAAGTCCTATCCATTTTGGGATAATAATGCTGATGAATTTGGGGATAGGCTTGTGTACCCCACCAGTAGGGAATACTTTATTTGTAGGATGTATTGTAGGAAAAATGAAGGTCGAACAGGTAGTAAAAGCCTTGTGGCCATTTTATATAGTAATGGTTTTAGTTGTATTATTGGTTACTTATGTACCCTTTTTTGCAATGTGGCTACCTAATGCTATTCTCAAGTAGATTCTAGGGAGGTAAACTTTCTAAGCATAGTATTTTAAAACGAAATATATTATTATATTATTAAAATAGATTTTATTATTAAAAAAGTTGAAGTATTATTTAGGTAAATACTTAATTAATATTTTATTTGGAGGTTTTTAATGGAAGAAAAAAGTATTTTACAATATTTTTCCCAAAAATATGGTCACAAATTTACAGTTTATCCTTTTTCTATAAAATCAAAACAAAATAATTATTTTTTTATTGTAAAGAATGGCAAAAAAAAGTTTTTGATAGTTGTTGCCATGCTCGAACTTGTTGAAAAATTTGAAGGTAGCATTTTGGAAGAAAAAGTAGTAGACGAGAATAGATTAATTATAAAGATATGCTATTTAAATCACCATAATCTCAAACTGTTGCGCGAAATATTTCCTTTCTTCAACCCTTCTTTTTGTGGTCTTAAACCATCTTTTGGTACGGGAGACCGTTTGGGAATTGCTACACCGGCCCATCTTCGAGCCTTTAAAGGTAGGGATATTTTCCCCATTTTAGCCCAGCAATCGGTAAGAGAGATGGCCCGAACGGAGAGAAACTGGCAGAAAGTTTTAGATGATGCAATCTGGGGTTGTTTTGAGGCGGGTTACATTGGCCCTTTTGGGGCGGATGCCGACCATGTAAAAAAAATTAAGGAATTGAAAGAAGCAGCAGATTGCGGCTTCACTATGTTTACTTTAGACCCTTCCGATTTTATTAGTAAGGATGTAGAGGAATTAAACGAACAAGAACTGAACCAGCTTTATAATAAAATTCCTAAGAATAAAGAAATAGAAAAATTATATTTAAATAAGAAGTTTAAAATCGGTGAGCAAGAGTTAATATTTGATGAGAAATCATTAAAACAAATTATAATAACTTATTCCAAAGCCTTAAATCACGTAGTGGAATGTTACGAATTTTTAAAAGATTATAAAAAAGAAAAATTTGATTTAGAAATTTCTGTAGACGAAACTCCCACTGTCACTTCTCCTTTGGCTCATCTATTTATTGTTCTGGAGCTTCAAAGAAGAGGGGTAGATTTTCAGAACTTAGCCCTTCATTTCTTGGGGGATTGGCAAAAGGGAATAGAATATATAGGAGACGTAAAGGAATTTGCCAAAGAATTTTCTTTACATGCAGCTATCGCTAAAAATATCGGTGGATACAAACTTTCACTCCATACCGGAAGTGATAAGTTTTCTGTTTATCCTATTTTTGCTCAAGAAACCGGGGGACTTTGCCATATAAAAACTGCCGGGACCAGCTGGTTAGAGGAAGTAAAAGTGGTTGCCATGAAAGATCCGGCTCTTTATCGAGAAATTCATCGATTTGCTCTTAAGAATTTTGCCAAAGATAGAGCATCTTATAATTTAACTACTGATCTTTCCCGTATTCCGAATGTAGATAAACTTTCTGATGGGCAATTGGTTAGCCTTTTTAATAAGCCAGACTCTCGCCAGCTTATCCACATAACCTATGGCTCTATTCTAAGAGAAAAGGACAATGAGGGAAAATATATCTTTAAAGATAGAATCTACAAAATATTATTTGAGTACGAAGAAGATCATTATCGGGAACTTTCGAATCATATAAAAAAACACTTAGAACTTTTAATTAGTATATAATATATAGAAGATCGATTTATCGAGCTCGCTAGTCGTAGGATAGGCATTCCCCGTTTTCACAGAGCCTGTCCTCGTGAAAACGGGGAATATGCCAGTCTGTCAGGGATAGATTCCTGCTTCTGCTGGAATGACATAAAAGGGAGATGTAAATGACAGAAAAAGGAAAATTTGATAAACTAATGAACTTAAGGAGGAGGGAATGATGAAAGAAAATTTGAAAATGTTTAGTTTAAAAGGTAAAACAGCAGTAATTACCGGTGGTGCCGGGGTTTTAGGTTCTGCTATTGCCAGGGGATTAGGTAAAGCCGGTGCCAAAATAGCTCTCTGTGATATTGTAAATGCCGATAAAGTGGCACAAGAATTAAAATCAGAAGGGATAGAAGCGAACGGTTATTACGTAAATGTAATGGATATTGAGAAAGTAAAAGTGTGCAGAGATGAGGTAATCAGAGAGTTTGGTAAAGTTAATATTTTGCTTAATGCCGCTGGGGGGAACATGAAAGAGGCGACTACTTCAGAAGAACTAAAATTTTTTGACCTTCCTCTTTCTGCTTTGGAGAAAGTGGTTGGACTTAATCTCTTTGGAGGAGCCGTGCTACCTTCGCAGGTTTTTGGAAAGGATATGATAAAAAATCAGGATGGCGGGTCTATTATAAATATTTCATCTATGAACGCCTTCCGTCCGCTTACCCGGATACCTGGATATTCTGCAGCCAAGGCAGCAGTAAGTAATTTTACCCAGTGGTTAGCAGTACATTTTGCTCAAGAATATAATAAAAACTTACGAGTCAATGCAATTGCGCCGGGATTTTTTCTAACCAGTCAGAATCGTTTTTTGCTTACCAATGAAGATGGCAGCTTAACTCCCAGAGGAGAAACTATTATTGCCCACACTCCCATGGATAAGTTTGGTGACCCGGAGGATTTAATCGGAGCGTGTGTCTGGCTGGCTTCTGATGCTTCAAAATTTGTAACCGGAATCATTGTTCCCATAGACGGAGGGTTTAGTGCATTTTCGGGAGTCTAATTAGTATCGCGTATCGCGTGAAGGAGATGAAATTTAGAAGTAAGGAGCCACAGAATAAAATAGTATAGAGTATGTAGTACTGTAACAAGTAATGAGTAATAAGTAAA
>Ga0190344_1001027_pt1 | contig 10945 bp, 10 predicted proteins | sample 48721323_MG_FD_161662 | JGI IMG/M metagenome (GOLD analysis project Ga0190344, IMG submission 161662) | Hydrothermal vent microbial mat bacterial communities from Southern Trench, Guaymas Basin, Mexico - 4872-13-2-3_MG | ecosystem: Environmental > Aquatic > Marine > Hydrothermal vents >... | reverse complement strand
TAATAACCGGATTTGTGGGCCATCAACTGCAAGAAGTAAGTACAACTTAGGTTTTTTGACTGGCGAAGACGCATGTCAAATTGGGTGGACAAGGCTTGTATACTCAAGATGGGAACAAACTTTTTGAGAAAGCAAAATGAAACGGGCCGCGCCCCTAGCATCAATCAGCTAAAGCATTGAGTAAATAGCTAAAATGTCATACGATTTATACGGTGGTATAAGTGAACAATCAAAAGCCAGCAAACATCGGTTAGACGATGCACGCGCTCTATTGAACGCCGGCAGGTGGCGTGGCGCGATGTATCTGTCAGGATACGCCGTTGAATGCCTTATTAAAACTAAACTGATGCGGATATACGGTTGCCGAAATCTCCATGAACTTGAAGACGAGTTACAACGTCGCAACATACTTGCTAGTCATGCGACGGTTTTTACACATCATCTAGAACTTTTGCTTCGACTCACACAAACGTTTGACCGACTCAGGCAAAACCGAATACTTTGGCCGCAATTTAGTATTATTAACCGTTGGATGCCCGCTTGGCGATACACCTCCGATCTTGCCAATCGTCAAGACGCAGAAGATTTCTTGGAAGCCGTCGAAAATCTTATGAATTGGATTGAAAATAACATATAAAGGGTTTTTAGGTATGGCAGACGAACTGCTTAAGAAAAAAATCTACAACATTCTAAAAACAGGCTATTTCAGTGGCCCCGACGATGCAGTTGATGTCTCCGCCGGCCCCGAAGACAGTCTCCATCTGGTCATTGTCAGCCGTAAATTTGATGGTAAACGCTTAAAAGAACGGAACGATTTAATTTGGTCTTTCCTGATGCAGCACTTAGCCGCCGATGAATGGGGTAAAGTTTCTTTGTCAATTGGAACAAGCCCAGAAGAAATAAAGGCCACCTAACCGCATCAGGAGTCCAAACGACGCAAAAGTTGTCTCGAAAGACTTTTTAGTTTGGGCACCCAGCGTCCAAACTTTAGTTTGGAGACATCGCAGCAAACTCACTGAAACCGGTAGAGTAGTATAAACCTGACCGGTAGTTAGTCGTATTTGTTTAGCGCCTAAGTTTGTAGTAGGCGCTTTAGCGCCCAAGTTAGTAGTAGGCGCTTTAGCGCCTAAGTGTTCCCATCTTAAGTCAAATTAATTTGAACGAGAAAAAACTTATACCTATCAATTCGACAACATGGCCCACTTTTTGTGTCTAAAATTCCTTATTACTTGATGAGCAAGTTTTTTCGTGTGCCCAAATAATAATTACAAGGATTGTATATAAAAAAGGATTTTAAAGTAAAGAAAATCGCAATGAACAAATTCGATAAAATTGAATGAAATCAAATCTCCATTAATTAGCTATTCCCTTATCATTGCTGTATTTTAAAAAAAATTGACTGAGGTGATGAAAGGCTAATAAATAAAATCCCTTATTATATACAATCCTTGTAATTATTATTGTCAGACTAAAAACGTGATCATCGAGTGTCAGGTTTTTTAGCTATCCAAAAACCGACTTATTCTCCACTGAAAAACGCATATTGCCCAACCTGACAACGTTGCCCATGCAGCGCGGATATGATTTGTGTTGGTTCAGGGAGATAGGGTGCGCTTTTTTTCAGCAACTTGTGCAACCCGCGTACATAACACGGCCACTAAATTATCGCCGCCAAACGGGGGCACCACGCCGTTAGGCGGTAAACGGTACGGAAATTGCCGAACGATTGGCGAGTGTTTGCGCCATAATCAATCTAAACAGGATTATTACTGCTATCTGATTAATATCAGCCCCAATGATGCGATTTACGCGATTTTTCCTGATCCCTACGAACGAATGGAATCAGCCCGTATCAAAACGGGAGAAAAACGGGAACTGATAACGGAAGTGGTTTTGCCAATGAATGAAATCGGAGAGAACATTATTCAAGTCATTACCACCACCTACCCGATAGATATCTCATTATTGGAACAACCGCCTTTGAGAAATGAGGAAAGGTTAAATCCTGTAGAGCAGCTCTTACTTAATGCGGCACATGGACGACGAGGAAACGTCTCCACGCCGACTGAAGAATGGGCAATGAAGCGAGTCAGTTTTGAAGTCAAGTCGAATTAAGTACAACGAATTACGCTTAAGTACAACGAATTACGCGGATAAACGAATTAAGTACAACTCATTACGCTTAAGTACAACGAATTACGCGGATAAACGAATTAATTAAGTAAGTACAACGAAACGCAGTGGCGGAACGCTTATATTGCTTTATCAGAATTAAAATCCGCCGATTGATAATCCTCCTATCAAAAACCGAACAAAACAGAGCATTTATCGAACCATTCATGTCTAATAGCTCGTTTTAATTATTCGTTTATCCGCGCAATTCGTTGTACTACGTTGCCACCAATTCGTTTATCCGCGTAATTCGTTGTACTCTCTTTTTTAAATTCGTTTATCCGCGCAATTCGTTGTACTACGTTGCCACCAATTCGTTTATCCGCGTAATTCGTTGTACTCTCTTTTTTAAATTCGTTTATCCGCGTAATTCGTTGTACTAAGCGTCATCCGTTGCACTACCTACGCGACTACCAATTCGTTTATCCGCGTAATTCGTTGTACTCTATTTTTTAAATTCGTTTATCCGCGTAATTCGTTGTACTAAGCGTCATCCGTTGTACTAAGCATAATGAGTTGTACTCAATCCGTTGTACTAACTACCCAAACTTCCTTAACTTTCTCACCAACAACCAACGCAGCCCAGTTATTATTACAAGTCCATAACATCCCATTCACCACACCACATTGACGTAAAGGCTGTCCACAATAATCAGGCAACTCATTGATAGTAAGGCCATCAAGTTTTTTGAGCACCACCATTTCCACCTGCTCCATCAACGCTAAAACTTCAGCACTACCTTCAGGATGCCGATAAATTTGCTCATATAGATCATACAACCTAACCGGGCTTTCTTGCCATTGACGCAACGTTTTATTGTAACCTGTTTCAATTCCCAGTTTAACCGGTAAATCCCAAGTGGCTTTAGGAGAGTTTTGCCGCGACTGTTGTGGACAAGGCGTTTTTTCACAGACGATGCGCCGAATAGGAACCGGTAAATAGGCCAGTTGTCGAGCTAACCGTTGCCAAATTTTATCGGCCCCTGTGCGCTTTCTTCGTTCCAAGAGTCGAGCCGTGTTATAGAGAACACTCAGCGGCGCATGCGGAGACAATTCACCCCTAGCCCTCTTTGCTAAAGGGGTCTTTTGGGGGGTGATTTGGCCCAATTGTTGGATAACATAAGGCCACATATCCACATACGGCGATTGCTCACCTTCTTCGTACATAATCACTGCCCGTATTCCTTGAATGTCCAAATCATCCGGGGCTAATTGACGTGCTTTTTCTATAGCGGCACGCGCCTTATAAATTTCTCCCAGATGAAGCGCCGTAATCGCTAAATTAACGTTAGCGGGCATATATGAAGGCTCCATATCCAATGCCCACTCAAAATATTCTTGGGCATTTTTTAAAAATCTCTCGGCTAATGCGTTTCTTTTGCCTTTGGCGGCATAAGGCAAGGACAAATCCTCTGCTTTTGTCGTGACATCTAGCACCGACGGTAGCCAATATAAATAGGCCTCTTTGCCCAATGCTTTTCGCGCTCTTTGTAACTCACAAATTCCCAAATTGTTATAGACTTCACGCCCCGGAAAGTTTTTTAGAAATTCCCTCAGAAAGTACACACTATCGTCACATCTATCGAAATGAATCAGACGTACTCCAAAATGAAAATAGGGCAAAATTTCTAACAAAGCTTGCAAACGCGCCCGCAAAAGGTTGCCCCGAACTTCAGGGCGAGGATGCGTATCATTCAGCCTCCTAAACGTTTGCTGTTCCCAAGAAACAAAGAAATTCGGTTCTTCCGCCAAGAGTTTGTCCACCGGATATCCGGCCATAGCCGCGTAGATAAAACCATGATCATCGGCCTCAATTTCTGCATCGATGCCCTTACTTTCACGGTAACTTTTGGCTAATTGACGGAACGAGCGAGTCTTTCTCACCACACTTAAAAATTCCCGATGCCAAGCATCATCATTAGCAAGATGTGCCAATTCATGCCCCAACACAAAAGCGGCGCGTGTATCGCCATGGGCTAACGAGACATTTTTATAAATAATGTCAAGCGCCTTTTTCGATAGCACAATATGCCCGTCTGGCAAAGCCACTGCTAAAGGATCGTCTGGACTATTAAAACCCGCAACAATGGCAAGTTGTGGCAAACGATGATGTCTTTTATCTGCCACCAATTTGACTTTATCAAAGATTTTATGAACTCGGCGAACCCATTTATCATTAGAATCGGCACGTCCATAATTATCAACGTAAAATTGCACTTCGTCTTCAGGATTTGCCAACGTGTTGAATGGCAAAACAATTAAGCCGAACAACACGGGTAACATAAAAGTTGATAACCACCGTAAATGTATCATTGTACTTCCTTAAAATATAGATTGTCAGAAAACTAATTTGGCAGCCAACAGCTAAAGCAGTTGTCTGAAAGCGAAAGTACCCTAAAGGGCACTGAATAGATTAGCAGAGCCGGCCAACTTTAGTTTGGGCCGAACAAACTAAAGTTTGTACTCCAGGTTTGGGCTACGCGGTGCCAAAAAAAACATCATTTTTTTCAAATTGATACGCAAAGCCCTTTTACCATCCGTAGGCAACTTTGCCAAGTGCGGTTCAATCTTGTTTTCAAGTTGAGATAGCACTTTTTTTGCATCATTGTCAGTCTCCGAGCGTGCCACAAACGCTGCTTTCAACTGAGAAAAAATCTCTCTCTGTTCATCCCAAAATGTTGAAGGCATATTACGCCGAAATTGTGAGGCCGTCCACAACAACACTGTCCAACGTCCTAATTCAAAATAAGGTTTCCACTCGGTTTTTAGCCAATTCTCCTCAGCATCGGGTGGCAAAAGTAGCGTAGGCAGTGCGATTTCACTTTTTCCGAGTAAGGCCTCTCTACCGATCAACAAACCGGCCCCAAAAGCCTTAGCCGCTGGCGAAGGTTGCGCGGTGGGCCCAAATGCAAACACATTATCGGCCTCTCCTTCCCATCGAAATTGAAAATCACGCAATTTATTTTCCATTTCTCCTGTTTTCTGGGCATAAAAAGCTTGATAACTTTTATCGAGCGGACTTTCAGGCGCGGGCGGTTGCATGAACACGAATGTTAAGCTCACTGCCAACACTAACACAGCAGCGAAGGCCCAACCAACATGCCAACTCCAGCCTGAATTTATGAAATTTCCGTTAGAAATCAGCTTTGTAAACATTGAACGCAATTTTTGGAACCAATTTTCCCTAACCTCCGGTTTCTGTTTCGGAGTTTCTAAACGGGATAAGACGTTTTCCAATATATGAGGATAAGGGATTTCAGCGTCATTTTTGAGCTTATTGGCATGTGCGAGCAATGCACCCCGACAAATTTGTGCATCGCGCACCGTTTTAGGATCAGCATTAGCCACAGATTGCCCAGCGAGCAAATCGATCCAATCTTGATCATCTTTGTTAGACTTTTCTAAACGGGATAAGACGTTTTCCAATATATGAGGATAAGGGATTTCAGCGTCATTTTTGAGCCTATCGGCATGTGCAAGCAATGCACCCCGACAAATTTGTGCTTCGCGCACCGTTTTAGTATCGGCATTAGCCACAGATTGCCCAGCGAGCAAATCGATCCAATCTTGATCATCTTTGTTAGACATGATAAATACTCCAATTATAAAAATAAAGTCCAAAGCCAGGGGCGTTGCTATCCAGGGGCGATGCCCCTGGCTATATTAATGTCGCTATCCAGGGGCGATGCCCCTGGCTATATTAATGTCGCCCCGTTGGGCTTTTCTATGAGCTCTCTCCGCTATAGACGATCCTTGTGCAAAAATGTGAGGGCTTTTAAACAATTTAGAAGTGAAGCCTTATGCAATCTTGTTTAAAGCGCCATCATATATTAGTGTTAACTGAAATCAACACGAAAGTACACTTATATTAATTATATAGATTTTTGGCAGAGTCCAAACTTTAGTTTGTACGGCACCTGCGGAAAAATCGGGCTAATTGTGCCTCACATTTTTGTCTCTATTACGTCTATAAGGATATCGGAAAAAGTACAACTAATTACGCGGATAAACGAATTAGGATTAACTGAGTACAACTAATTACGCGGATAAACGAATTAGGATTAACTGAGTACAACTCATTTTGGGGAAAAGGCATCTTCAATGCGCCAACCCCGAAGAGGTTGGATGTTAAGAGCGATATGTTTTATCGCGATATGTTTTATCTGGGGAAGTGCCACAACCCTTCGGGGTAAAGTAAAAGTCAGCTAAAAAACAGAAATGCGCCCTTGAAAAATACCGATTTATTCCGGCTTCCGTCAATTCGTTCATTTCCCAATTCGTTGTACTACTAGCTTCAATCAATTCGTTCATTTCTCAATTCGTTGTACTAGCTTCAATCAATTCGTTCATTTCTCAATTCGTTGTACTACTAGATTGGCTTTTAGTTTCTATACCATACACATTAAGAAGATAACATGAAACGTCTTATGCGATTACCACTGATGTTCAGTGTTTTGTTCACGATATCAGTCATCAACACAGTTTCGGCGGCTCCTTCCTCAGAGAGTTTTGCCAAGCCTTTCTGGCTTGTCATTGCATTTGTGATAGGTTTAATTGCAGTCTTCAAATGGTTATATAAAGACAACCACAGTAGTGAAAGTCATGAAAACCCCTACCGCCCGCCGAAAATGATGCTTAAGGTGAATAGGGTGAATAAAGAACACCAACCCGACTTCCGAGCCGAGTTAATCCGCTTTTTAAAGTCTCATGGTTATCCAGCAGGCGGTATTTTTTGCAATGCAAAAATTGGGGAGACTCATGTAGATTATTTAATCACGGTTCCAAATACCAATGAAAAGCTGGCGATTATTACTGCTCAAAGGCTCGATGACAATCCTGTGCAATTAAGAAGGCAGATTATGACGGCTACTAGGCTCGATGACAATCCAGCGCAATTAAAAAGGCAGCTTGAAATGTGTCGGCAAAAAATGGGTGAGCCTGATTATCCTGTTTGTATTTTAACGGCGAGTGATGAGGCTAATCGTCAATATCCATTTGCTTTATATCAGCTTGATAACAATAGAATCTTCAAAGAAGTGAGCTTGGAGTCATTCCCAACTTTCTAAGCGTTGTCTTTAAATTCTACAAGGATTCGTTATAATAACGGATTAAAAGCAACAACTACAAGGATTCGTTATAATAACGGATTAAAAAGAGTGACGTCCAAGATAAATCTTGGACTCCTGCCAAGATAAATCTTGGTTTTTTTTACGGCAGTTTTGCTCTCAGTGCGTCTCTGTCTACCCACCAATCATCTTGCACCATGACATTGATTACTTGTGCTAAGCGCCCCAAAAAATCGTCTGGTGAGTCAAGTTCGAGTTTTTTTACCCAAGCTTCAAAATCCGCTTGGGCTTCGACATTGCTATGGCGACGCGCAACCGTGCCAAGTAATTGATTCGTAAAGAATAATAAGTTTTCACGTTCTTCATCTTCGGCGCGTAAATCGACGAGATAATGTGCCACCGCCGCCGCGACAGCGCCGCCGTCGGAATCATCTGGCGTTTCATTCACCAAATGTTCTAGCATGAGTACACTCAGTTCTGGCTCGATAGGAAAAGTGACAGCGAGCCAGACACCATTGCCTAGCGCGACTAATGAATCGGGCTGATCTGCACCAAACATAATATTACAGGCAAGTACTGCCCCTTCCCAATTTTCAGCCGCTGCGAAAATATTAAAAGCCTGTTGAGCCACTTGCCAAGCCTCGAAATTTTTTTGCAATTCCAAGCAAGTGCCCCCGTAGTCTAGTAAAAGTTCGGCACGTTTGATGGAATCCGTCTCGGACAATTGTGCGAGCTGGCCGTCAATTTCGGCCAATTTCCGTTCTAACAACTCGGTGGCGACTTGTATGTCTTCAGCATCTTCGGCGCCTTGTATTGAAGGATCGAAGTTTAAATATTTCATTGTTTCCTTGTTCCATTTCCAGTGTACAAAGGTGCTTAGCACCATCACAAACTTAAGTAGGTACGCATAAATCCATTTTTAGTGACGGTTTGTAGTAGGCGCTTTAGCGCCTTGCGTTTGTAGTAGGCGCTTTAGCGCCCAAGTTTATAACAAACACTTTAGCGCCCAAGTTTATAACAAACACTTTAGCGCCTTGCGTTTATAATAGAGTTGTCCGAAAATAAGGGTTCGGGCCGCACTTCGCACGGGCAAAAAACGGAGTACAACGAATTACGCGGATAAACGAATTATTAATCATTAATCATTAATTATTATTGAAAAATTCGGGCCGCACTTCGCACGGGCAAAAAAACGGAGTACAACGAATTACGCGGATAAACGAATTATTAATCATTAATCATTAATTATTATTGAAAAATTCGGGCCCGCACTTCGCACGGGCAAAAAAACGGAGTACAACGAATTACGCGGATAAACGAATTATTAATCATTAATCATTAATTATTATTGAAAAAATCGGGCCGCACTTCGCACGGGCAAAAAACGGAGTACAACGAATTACGCGGATAAACGAATTATTAATCATTAATCATTAATTATTATTGAAAAATTCGGGCCCGTGCTTCGCACGGGCAAACCAAAATCGGCCCAGCACCCGTGCGGGCAAAAAACCCCAAAAAAAACAAAGCCCAAAAACCAAAAACAGCAAAATCTAAAAACGCCAAACCCCAAATCTAAAGTAGCCTGGCGAGGCGCAACCCCACGTAGTGGTCGCGGTTGTCATGCGAGTACCTGAGACGGTTCGCCGCCCGCACGCTCCTCGGCAAGTAGTCCCACGCACCGCCGCGGAGCGCCCAAAGGCTGCCGCTTTTCTGACTACTACATCTATTTTCTTCACCATTGTATCTATTCTCGTACTTAGAGCATGTCCACTCCCAGACATTGCCCACGGTGTCATACAATCCAAAAGGATTGGGGCTAAAAGAACCAACGGGTGCCGTATATTCAAATCTATCACCACAATAATTGCCATAACAATTGGCTTTATTGGAGCCAATGTCATTGCCCCACCAATATTTTGTTGTAGTGCCGGCACGGGCGGCATATTCCCACTGAGCCTCAGTTGGCAAGCGATAGGTGTGCCCAGTTTGCTGACTTAACCACGCAGCATAAGCGGTGGCATCATCCCAAGACACATTGATGACTGGACGATTGCCACGTCCCCAACCTCTATCATTAGGTTTCTTTCTACCCGTTGCTTCGGCAAACTTATCATATTCGGCGAAAGTTACCTCATAACGCCCCATCGCAAAACGCGCCACCGATACCGAATGGACTGGCTTTTCTGAAGATAAGCCACCACCCTGAATATCACCCATTCGGAACGAGCCGCCCTTAATCCAGACCATTTCTGGCCCTTGACTACCGTCTTTCAGGCGATCACGGAAAAATTTCCCCGAACCTGTGGGCGTGGTTGGTGTAGACTCTATTTCTCGTCGAAAAGCCTGACGTTCTTCTTCGGCCTGAATTTTGCGCTGTGCCTGCCGCACTGCTTCTTCTTTACGCGCTAAACTGGCTTCCCGCTCTTTGAGTTTGGCTTGTGTACGTATGGCATCTTTTCGCTCTTGAGCCAAACGTTCGCGTTCCCTCTGAAGTTTGGTGTGTTCGCGCTGGGCGGCGGCTTTTTGCCGTGAGTCGTTAACAGCGGCTTGCGGATTAAAATAAAAAGGCTTATTTAAGGCCACCGAAAATTCGGGCTCCTGCATCTGATAGGTTGTCTCGATCACTTCATTGCGGACTTGTATCAATGCGTCGGTGATCGATAGATTAGGCACCTGTATCCATTTGATCAGTGATTTTATATAAGGGCTATTGCCTTGGCCTTCTTAACGATACGCCGGTTGCCCGGAAGCGGCCGCATACGCAATCAATGACGCCCCCGGTGTTCGTTGCGGCAACGCCAATCCCGGCGGAATCATATCGCCTTTGTACCAACTTTTGACAAAACGGGGCGGATTACGGCACGCATCTAAAATCAAGATGTTGACTTTATTCTCAACGGTTTTCATCGCGCTGAGCACATAATCCATCTTCACGGTTTCATCCGGCAAATCATAAACCGCCTTCAGTGTTTCTTGGGCACCTATCGGTATCAGATAATTAATGCCCTGATACTGTAGGCCGTGTCCTGAAAAATAAAATAAGCCAACGCCTTGTTTTTTAGACAAAAGTTGGCTAAATTCATGAATAGCCGCTTTCATCTGTTTGCGATTGAGATTGGTTTTATAAATCACCTCAAAATTGAGTTTAGGTAGGACTTCTGCCAATGCTTTCGCGTCATTGACTGGATTGGTTAAAAAACTATCCCCGGCATAGGCCGAATTGCCAATGACTAACGCCAAGCGTCTTAGAGGAGACGATGACGAGAACTCAGGCACAACGGCCGGGCTTGGGAGCGTACCAGTAGACGGCCCCTTGATACCGGAATCTTCCTCCGGTGAGTTACAAGCCGTTAATAAGATAACCGCGCTGATGAGGATTTTTTTCAATAACATGGTTGATTTCTCCAAACCTGACAGGTTTTAAAAACCTGTCAGGTTTATACGATAATAACGGATAAAAGCAACTACAAGGATTCGTTATAATAACGGATTAAAAAACGCAACGACAAGGATTACTTGCGTAATGATTGGATTGATTAGTGGGGCGGTTTTTGAACTATAAAACCCAAACACCGCCACGAGATAATCCGTTATTATAACGAATCCCTGTGCTAGATGCTTTTATGTTTTTTTCAGGCTTGGGGGCGGATTACGTTACCGCCAATTCGTTTATCCGCGTAATTCGTTGTACTACGTTACCGCCA
>Ga0190344_1001026_pt1 | contig 10947 bp, 10 predicted proteins | sample 48721323_MG_FD_161662 | JGI IMG/M metagenome (GOLD analysis project Ga0190344, IMG submission 161662) | Hydrothermal vent microbial mat bacterial communities from Southern Trench, Guaymas Basin, Mexico - 4872-13-2-3_MG | ecosystem: Environmental > Aquatic > Marine > Hydrothermal vents >... | reverse complement strand
CAAATCCGCAAGGGGCTAAAGCCCCTTGTCTTGCGTATTCGTAGGGGCGGACCTGTGTGTCCGCCCTTCATGTCTAACATTCTCGTAATTTTAATGTAGGGCGGGGATTTTAATCCCCGCCGCAGCAATGTCTACTACCGTTGCTATTTCACGGGCCGACCTGAAGGTCGCCCCTACAGCTGCTCGGAGGATGTGAAAGTAGGGGCGAACCTTGTGTTCGCCCTATTTAGATTCGCCCCTTGTCTTTTGCTGCACCGCCCTACTCGTACCCCGCCGCGTTATGCTACACTCCGTTTTGTGTATCAAATGACAAGCTGCTTTTCGAAAGGCATGAACCACCGTGACTGAGCAAACCAAAACAAACCTCCCCACCCGGGGGCAACGTCTGCTCTTCGCTCTGCGAACCCTGGGGCTGGGCGTAGTTCTGGGTGCTGGCGGGACCATCCTGATTCTTCAGGGCGGAGCCATAGGCATCTTCTTCGGTATCCCTCTGGCGGCGGGAGGCGGGCTGGGGATCATCGCCGGGCTGTACCAGCTCTTCAAGTATCTGCTGATTCCCCGGCGGCGGTTCACCTGTCCGCGCTGCGGGGTCGGGGGCGAGGTGCTGGGTGAATACCCGGCGACCACCTGCGCCAGCTGCGGGCTGCCGATCATCTTCCTCAACGCGGATAAGCTCCTCCACACCACCTGCAAACGCTGCGATGCCAGCTTCGGCGTGGGCGATGCAGAGGAAACCGAGGTCGCCTGCCCCGACTGTGGCTGGGTGCATATCATCGCCAGCGGCTTTGTTCAGGAGGCGGGCAAGCGAGAGCTTGAGCCGAGTCTGGAGGAGTTCAGCCCCGACGGCAGTTTTGCCGGAGACAAAGGTCTGCTCACCGACTCCCTCCGCAGCGACCGGGGGCGAATCCGCTTTGCCGGGCAGATTGCCAAGATGCTCTCCGAGCGTCAGCTTTCTCTGATCTGGGGCGAGCTTGTCGCCCGGCTCCGTGCCGGTGGGCAGGCGATGTCTCTGCTAGCACGGGCAGCGGAATCCGGCGAGCTGACCGAGGCTCCCGACTTCTGGGAGGAATTGAAGAGCAGCACCGCCCTGACCATCTTCGGCTGGGCGCGGTATCTGGAGCTGACAGGACCGAGGCTGCTCCGTCCCGTCGAGCTGGTGGTGGAGTTCCCCCTGGCAGGGCTGCTTGCGCATCAGCACCAGCTGGCGAAGCTCCCCGGCTTTGGCGAACCGTGGAACGACGAGGTCGCCGAGCTGGAGCTGATTACGAAGACCTTCAGCGGCACCCGCTATCGCCTGGCGGACTTCAAGACCCTGAAAGAGCTGGCGTTGACCCTGCTGCCCTCACTGGTGGATTACGGTCTGGACGACGAGGAGCGGGAACGGCTGGAGACGCTGTTCTCTGTGGAGAATCTCAAGGCAAGCCACCGCAAGGTCCTGGCGAAGTACCTCGGCGATGAGGCGGCTTCGGCAAAATATTTCTGCGACCTGACCCTCAACGGCAACGCCCGCGCCGGGCTGGCACTGCTCGACGACGGAGGGCTGGCATCCTTCGACCGCGCCCGGGCAACCTTCTACACCCCGGCGGAGCTGAAGGCGGTTTACTTTACCGAGAAAGAGCTTTACATCGAGACCACCGACGGCAAGAAGCACCAGCTCCCCGGCGGCATTCCTCGCGAACACCGGGCGTTTCTGCATCTGATTGATGTGGGGTAAGGTGGATAACTCGCAACCGCAATTCTGCGGGCCGACCTAAAGGTCGGCCCCTACAGACCCCTTGACGATGTTGACATTGCAGGGGCGATAGTCCACGGTCGCCCGACGGGTCTGCGACCCGTTTGGTCGTCGTGTTAATCGAGTCTATTCTGTTCCGCCCCCCATCCCAGCCTTCCCCCCAAAGGGGCGAAGGAGAAAACGGTTAAACATACGCGAGGGGTTGAATGAATCATAACCGTACAAAAGGTAACCGATGACAACAGCGAAACGTGTAATGGTGGTCTCTCTGGGCTGTGCCAAGAACCTCGTCGATACCGAGGTCATGCTCGGTCAGCTGGTCGAGCGGGGCTGGACTATCACCGCCGGCAGCGAAGCCGAGCTTTACCTCATCAACACCTGCGGCTTTCTGGAGGAAGCCCTCGCCGAGAGCTACGCCGAGATTGAGGAATTGGTCGAGCTGAAGCGGCGGAATCCGAACTCCCGCCTGGCAGTGGTCGGCTGCGGGGTCGAGGCGGCGCACAAGGAGATTCTCGAACGCTTCCCCGAAGCCGACCTCATCGTCGGCACCGGCTCGCTCCACCACCTGGGCGAGCTGGTGGACGAGCTGGCTAAAACGACCGACCCGCTGGAGGAGTTCCTGCCCCCCGGTGGAGCCTACGACGGCAACCCCGACCCGCTCCCTCTGCGGGTGGCGGCGACGGTTCCCCACGTCAGCTACCTGAAGCTGGCGGAGGGCTGCGACCTCGGCTGCACCTTCTGCGCCATTCCGACCCTGCGAGGAGCGCAGCGCAGCCGCCCGGTAGAGACTCTGGTTGACGAAGCCGTTTCTCTGGTTAGTGAAGGCGTGCGGGAGCTGATCCTCATTGCCCAGGAGACCACCGCCTACGGGCGCGACCTCTACGGCGAACCGTCGCTGCCCCGTTTGCTGCGGGAGCTGTCGCTGAACCTCCCCGAAGATGACCTCTGGCTGCGGATTCTCTACCCGAACCCCTTCCGGGTGGATCGGGAGCTGCTGGATCTGATGGCGGGGCTGCCCCAGATAGTGCCGTATCTCGACCTGCCGTTCCAGCATGTGGACGACGGCGTTCTGAAAGGCATGGGGCGCAGCGGTAGTGCCGCTGAACTGGCGGAGAAAATCGCCCAGGCACGGGAGCTAATGCCCGACCTGACCCTCCGTGGCACGGCGTTGGTGGGCTTCCCCGGTGAAGACCCCGCCGCCTTCGACCGTCTGGTAACCTTCGTAAAGGAAACCGCCTTCGATCATTTGGGGATCTTTCCCTTCTCACCCCGACCGGGAACCGCCGCCTTCGACCTGCCCTATCAGGTAAGCAACGACACGGGAAAACTCCGTGCCGAGGCGGTCTATCAGCTTCAGGAGGCGATCTCCCAAAGCAACCACGACGAGCTGGTCGGCGAGAACGACATCGTCCTGGTGGATGGGGTTGAGGGCAACACGGCAATCGCCCGCTCCCAACGCTTCTGCCCCGATGCCGACGGACACATCACCGTAAAGCTACCCGCCGACCACGACTGGCAGCCCGGCGACTTTCGGGAGGTCGTCTATACCGAGGCACGACCGTACGATTTAACCGCAAAACCTGAGGAATAATTATTGATTGCTATGTTTGCCGTTAAGACAAGGGGCTTCAGCCCCTTGCGAAAACCAGGCACGCTGCAAATTTAACAAGGGGTTAAAACCCCTTGTCTAAACCCCTTACGTGGATTACCCCATTTTCTTAAGGCCCTTCGATGACCCTGCCAAATAAGCTTACTCTGCTGCGGATCCTCCTCGCGCCGCTCTTTGCGGTGGCGGTGTTCTGGGACAACCCCTGGGCGTACCTCGCCGCATTCATCCTGCTGACCCTCGCCGCGCTCACCGACCTCATCGACGGTCACATCGCCCGGAAGACCAACTCCCACTCCGCCTTCGGTCGCTTCGCCGACCCCCTCGCCGACAAGCTCTACGTCCTCACCGCCCTCTTCTCCTTCGTGGCTCTGGGGGTGGCACCGCTCTGGCCGGTGTTGGTCATCCTCTGGCGAGAGATGATCGTAACCACCCTGCGCGCCTACGCCGCCCATCGCGGGGTCGAGGTTCCCTCCTCCAAACTAGGCAAGGCGAAGACCATGCTCCAGATGATCGCCGTGCTGGCAATCCTCGCCCACCTGACCCTGCGCTCGCTGCTGCCCCACCTGGGCATCGCCTGGGGCGAGGGGCTGGAGTACTGGTGGAGCGTCGCCGACTACGCCCTCATCGGAATCTCCGCCGCCCAGGCACTCATCTCCGGCATCGTCTATATCTGGAACGCCAGAGAGGTCATTGCTTCTGGACTGCATGGAGAAGATAAGTAGGTACGAAGCCTGCCTCACGCCTAAATCCGGCGATGATAATGTAGGGCGGGGATTTTAATCCCCGCCGAGAAAAACGATAACGCATAATAACAGCGAAGAGAACAATCACCCTACAGAAAGGACAACCAATGGCTACCAAGCTCATCATTCGCAATCCAAAACTCGCCAGCAACCAAGACAGCCCCTTCGGCAACGCCATCAACAAAGTGCTGGGCTATGAAGACACTCAACTCTCCATTGCCTGCCCTTACCTGAGTACGGATTACCTCAAAACAATGGTTACTGGTAGAAAAAACTGGAGACTGTTAACCGACATTAACGAGTGGCTGGGGATATTGAGGAGTGAGGAAAAAAGAAGTGAGGCGATAGAGTTCATTCGAGAACACCGTGAGAGGATTCGCAGCTACAACCGTCTTCACGCCAAAGTCGTAATTGGTAATGACTTGGCTATGCTCGGCTCTGCCAATTTCACCAAAATGGGGTTGAGAGAACGAGAAGAGGTTGCTGTACTTATCGATGACAGCCCAATTATCCAGGAGCTACAAGATTGGTTCGATGGCATTTGGAATCGTGCTTATCTACCAACCAACGAGCAGATTGAGCAGCATCTCGTCCGACTATCAAAAGTGGAGCGGGTAAGTGTCCCCCGTCTTCCAAGCAAAGAGAAAACCTACACAACTCGTTCGCCACAGCTTAACTCGCTAGGCTATGCGGGACGGTGGAAGCATCTCGCAGAGACAATGGCAAAAGCCCCCAACCGTAAGTGGATAAACGATTACTTAGATTTGGTAGAAGAGGTGATAACACTAACGGGATTAGAAAGTGATGATCCTCGTTTGGTAACTTCATGCACCCAAAGTGGTCGGATAAACGTCAATCTCAGAAACAGGCTGGTATTAGGAGCTTTTGAGACTATAGCTCACCAAATTAGAATGATTGCCCCATTTGATTATCCTGAAAAAACACCCGAACTTGAATGCACCCGCTACAAAGATGAAGGTTTTGACAAAAGTTCAAGGGAAGAAATGGCACCCCGCCTGATTGGCTTCAAGTTAGATGACCTAACCAAAATACCACTTAAGTTGAAGCAAGAATGGCGAAAACTTCTCCCGGAACAACCTGATCTCGATGATCAACCCAAACACAAGAAAAGAGATCATGAACCTCTTGTCTGGCAAGCCGCTATGGATTTGCCAGAAGGCGAAGATTTTCGTAAAAAGCTCCTTGACGAAGCTGACGAATTGCGAGGACACTAAATGACCTTCATAAAGCGTACCAAAGTAAAGGGAGACCTGCCCCGGCTGGCGTTTTGGGAGTACCCTTACATGCTGCTGGCGAGCTTCGGGTTGACCGGCTACGCCCCGGTGGCTAGCGGAACCGTCGCCTCCTTCGCGGCGTTGATTGTCTATCTGCTGCTCCCCGTGGCGGCTCTCGGCTGGCTGCTGCCGCTGCTGGGAGTGCTGCTCTTTATTGGTGGAGTCCCGGCGACGAGCTGGATGGCGAACCGCTACGAGGACGAAGACCCCTCGCAGGCCACGGTGGACGAGGGCGCGGTGATGCTGCTGGTGCTGGTCGGGCTGCCCAGGGAGTGGGGCTTTGTGCTGCTCGCCTTCGCCCTGTTCCGCCTCTTCGACATCTTCAAGCCGCCCCCCTGCAAGGCGGCGGAGCGGCTCTCCAACGGCTGGGGAATCATGGTGGACGACCTGATCGCCGGGTTCTACTCGGCGGTGATCCTCTGGGCGGTTTACCTTGCCGACCTGATGCCCGCCTGGCTGCGAGGCGACTTGCCAGTGATTTGGTAACGGTGGGGGATTGTTGCAATCTATTGAGTTTCTGGCATTAAGCCCCTACAAAATCCCCATCAGCACGAGGTGTTGAGACAAGGGATTTTAACCCCTTGCTAAAATCTGTGACGTACTTCAATTCCGCAAGGGGCTGAAGCCCCTTGTCTTAAAACCACCCTCTTTTACCTGTCGAGGTTCAAAATGGATAACGAAACACAAGAACTCACCGAAACCACAGAATACGCCCAGCCGCTGCCTCAGCTTCTCGATGCCATCCTGGAGCCGGAGGCGGCCTACGCCGACCTCAAGCGCAAACCGCGCTGGCTGGTCTTCTTCCTCGTCTGCACGGCGGTGCTGATGGCTCTGATTCCCCTTGCCCAGCCCTATAACCTGACAGCCGGGCAGGAGCGGATGGACCATTACATCAGCGAGAACCGCAGCCAACTGGGCGAGGAGCAGCTGGCACAGATGGAGCAGATGCGGGAGAACATGGGCGAAGGCTTCATGTTCACGTACCTGCCATACATTGCTACGCCGGTGCTGATGCTGATCTTCATCCTCCTGGTGGCAACGGGGCTGAACATCGGTGTGGGGATGACCGGCATCAAGCTCGGCTTCAAGCCCGCCCTCTCCATCGCCTCGCTGACGCTGATAGTATCGACAATCGGCGGCATCGTCGGGCTGGTACTGGTACTGGTCAAAGGCGATGTGAACGTGGGGACGAACCTCTCCCTGCTCTTCCCCCGCTATCCGGCGGAGTGGTACACCAGGCTGCTCAAGGCGTTCGCCTCCCAGCTCGACCTCTTCGCCGTCTGGGCGATTTACCTCTACACCGTTGGTGTCAGCAAGGTTACGGGGCTTTCGACGAAGCGTTCCTTCCGGGTGGTCTTTATCCTCTGGATAATCTGGGCGTTGCTCGGTACGGCGCTGGGCTATCTGGGATTCGCGGGCTGATAACCCGTACAGCTGCTATCTCCTTCCCCCCTTTGGGGAGAGGGTCGGGATGGGGGACTGTCGGAATAAATGTACGTTTGCACAAGCTAGCAAATGTTCTAGGGTTTCGCTGCACAATAGCTCCTTCGTGAGTTCAATATTCGTTGAGAATAGCCACCCTCCCTTAATCCCTCCCCCCAATGGGGGGAGGGTAAGATTTCAACGTATAGGTGAGGTTTCGTAGGGGCGCAGCGTGCTGCGCCCTTTGCTAATTCTGCCAGATGACCTGACCTTACGTCCCCCCAACAAACACCACCTTGTACAATTCCCTTGCCAGCCCCTATAATCTCTCTGTACCTCAACCTCAAACCCCTTGACCAAACTTCAAGAATACACCGGGCTTGTGCATCTGCACTCCACCTGCTCCGACGGCACCTGGCAGCCGGGGTGGCTGGTGGGTGAGGCTCTGCGTGCCGGACTGGAGTTCCTATTCCTCACCGACCACGACAACATCGAGGCGAAGGAACAGGGCTGGTACGGCTGGTTTGAGCCGGGGGGCATCGACGGCACTCACCCCATTGGCAGGCGGCTGACTCGCCCAACCGAGGCGGACTTCCCGGTTCCCCGACTGTTGATGTGCGTCGGTGCCGAGGTTACTCCGAAGAACTCCCACTACCTCGCTCTGGGTACCGATGAGCTGCCCAGCCCCTTCCTCCCGTCTCAGGGAATCATTGACCACGTCCGGCACTCCGGCGGGGTCGGGGTAGTCGCCCATCCCGACCATCGGGGGAATCGTCGCTTCGGCATCGGGAGCTACGGCTGGCGGGACTGGAGTGTCAGCGGCTACGACCTCGTTGACCTCTGGGATCTGATGACCGACTGGCAGGACGCCCTCCACGGGCTGCCCAGCGCGTACTTCGCCTACCGCTTCCCTGCCTGGGTACTGCGGGGGCCGAAGTCGGCGACCCTGCGCCGCTGGGACGAGCAGCTGCGGGAACGCCCGGCTCCGGTGATCGGCTGCTGCGACAACCACGGGCGGCTCTATCGGCTTTTTCGGGACTTCCACCTGCTGCCCTACCCGGTGGCGATGCGAATCCTGCGACTCCATGTCCTCTGTGAGCCGCTGGAAGGCTTAGAGCCAGCGGTAGCCGAGGGAACCCTACTCCGGGCGATGGTCGCCGGACGGAGCTTCATCGCCAACGACTTCTGGCGGCGGGCGAAGGGCTTCCGCTTCTCCGCCGTAGGTAAGAAGAGAACTGCCCTGATGGGCGATACCGTCTCTCCGAGTGGTGGTCCCTGGCGGCTGCGTATAACCCTGCCAACCGAGGGGCGCATCACCCTGCTCCGCGATGGCAAGCCGTGGCGGGTTGTTGTCGGCAGAAAACTGGAGGAACGGGTTGACTCCGGCATCTTCCGGGTTGAGGTCGAGCAGCACCTGCCCCGTCTCTTCGGCAGGAGACTAAGCAACAGATACGTGCCGTGGATCTACTCCAACGCCATTCGGATCGTAGCGGGATAAACCTTACGCAACCGTAGGGGCGTATTGCAATACGCCCCCTATAAAACCGCCTCTCATACAATATCTGGAGGTTCACCATGAAAGCCCTGCCCACCATTTTTCTGACCCTGCTCCTGCTCACCGTGGGTTGTAACGGTGAGGAGCCGTCGCCGACCGAGGAGTTTCCGACGGCGGCGGAGATTACCGCCGAGTTGGAGGCAGCCAACGACTTCGCCCCGGACCACCGCATCTCCCCCTGGAACTGGACGCAATCTCCGGTGGTCTCGCTGGAAGACCCTGAGCTGTACCTCGGCTTCAGCTTTACCAACAGTACCGATGAGGCGATTGGGGCGAACGAGCTATGGGGCTCCTCTCGCCTGACGCTCAGGCTCGCCCACGCACCGGATTACCTCCTCAACATTCCGCTAATGGAGATGATGGACGACGGCGAGATCAGCGACGGTCTGTCCCCCGGCGAGCAGGAGACGATGGTCGGGGACGTCGCCCTGGTGGCGACCTTTGAGGAGAAGGGGCTGTATCACCTGGGCTGGGAGACCCCCTTCGGTCAATCCATCTTCGGCATCATCGCCCTGCCAGAAATGGAGTATCTGCTCTATCGTCTGGACAGCGACCCCGCCTACAACAGCTGGGGGCTGTACATGTACGGCGAAGACGGCGTGGTGATGAACGGTCTCGGTCGGCGGACGATTGACCTCGGCGAGGCGATGCTCCCCGACCTGATCGAGCGGCTGGACGACGAGCGGGAGTGCTTCATCGAGGGCAGTGAGGAGGCGACCATCGGTTCGATGTACGCCCACCGGGTCTGCGATTACGCGGCGATTATGATCGCCAGAATCGCCCGGCTGGAGGTTCCCGAACTGCGGGGGAGGTCAGCGGTCGCCCGTCAACCGGGGATTGAAGTGGTGCGGGAGTGGTGTGATCAGCTCTACGGTCCCGAATAGCTCTCCCCCCCCATTGGGGAGAGGGTTGGGGTGGGGGGCTATCGCTAACTAGCGTTAATTCCCCAGCATCACCAAGTGGCAGCTGGTTTAGCCGCGCGATGTCCTCGTGGCAGATGAGCTGCGCTCATCTAGTGGGCGACCGTGGACGGTCGCCCCTACAGCTACTCGGAGGATGTGAGAGTGTGGCGCGAATCTATGTGCAGCTTTAAGCTGCTGCGTTGCCGTTGACCTCTTGCGATGTTTATCTTATGCTTCTGCTACGTTCGTTCGCACGCTTAGCTTCCTCCGACAAAAGGATACCCATGGATTACATCCCTCTGATTCTGGCTGGTCTGCTGGCGGTTGCCGCTGTCATCGCCCACAGCAAGACGAAAACCACCGCCTTCCTCTTCATCATGCTCGGCTTCGTCATCCAGTTCCTGATCATGATCTTCCCGCTCATCGGCATCTACATCACCTTCATCCTCTATCTAAACTGGGTCGCCTACGCCCTGATCCTCATCGGTCTGCTGATGGTGAAGAAAGATTAAGTAACGCAGCGACCAACGGGAGGCAGCTTAAAGCTGCACATGGCATAGCGACTTATCGTTTGTTGTAGGGGCAACCCCCTGTGGTTGCCCTTTTCAATAAATAGCCCCCCTCCCCCCTCTGGTGGGGGAACTCGTCCCACAGGATTGAGTGTGAGGGGCTATCGCTAACCAGCGTTAATTCCCCGGCACCACTAAATGGCAGCTGGTTTAGCCGCGCGATGTCCTCGTGGCAGTCTCTATTTGTAGAGAACAGCCCCCCTTCCCAGCCTTCCCCCCCAAAGGGGGGGAGGAGAAACGATTTATACAAATGTGATATTTTCTAGGGCGAAGCCCCTGTGCCTGCTCTTTTTGTGAATCTGCCTCTCAACACCCCCTACCCCTGCTAACATCCAGGTGGTACAATGGTGTCGGTTCAGTAGAGTATCGCTTAACAAATTACAGAAGGAGCCGTTGTGGGCGTTTATGAGTTCAAGGCGGGGCGGCGTTTCCTCGTCCGGGTACCGAAGGGCGCGGAGCTGGTCGGCTACATCACCGAGCTTATCCAGAAAGAGAACATCCGCCAGGGTGAGATCACGGCAATCGGAGCCGTCGCCGACGCCGCTATCGGCTTCTACGACCAAGAGACCCACGGGTACCACGAGGTCGAGCTGACCGGGGGACTGGAGATAGTCTCGCTAACCGGGAACATCTCCCTGAAAGACGGCAAGCCCCACCTCCACGCCCACGCCGGGCTGGCGGATCACTCCGGGGCGATGTTCGGCGGACACCTCAGCCGCGCCACCGTCTTCCTCACCGAGATCGTGATTCACGAGTTCCTCGGCGGAGAAGAGAAAGAGCTGGAACGAGTCCCCGATGAGACAACCGGATTAAGCTGTTGGACGTGAAACGAGATATTGCAGGGGCGTATTGCAATACGCCCCTACGGTGGTATTCTTAGAACAATGACAGCTCCCAGCACTACCCAACTTCATAAAACATTCATTACTCTCAGGAGGCAAAGCTGAAAAATATCCTGCGTAAACTCATTCCCGATTCCCTCTGGCCCCACCTGCGCCTAGGCTGGTTTAGAATCAGAGGCTTCTTCCTGCGAAGGAAAAACGGCAGCGTAGAATGCCCCATCTGCAATGGACGCTTCCACCGCTTCCTCCCCCACGGCTCAGAACGCATCTGTCCGGGT
>Ga0190344_1001025_pt1 | contig 10951 bp, 11 predicted proteins | sample 48721323_MG_FD_161662 | JGI IMG/M metagenome (GOLD analysis project Ga0190344, IMG submission 161662) | Hydrothermal vent microbial mat bacterial communities from Southern Trench, Guaymas Basin, Mexico - 4872-13-2-3_MG | ecosystem: Environmental > Aquatic > Marine > Hydrothermal vents >... | reverse complement strand
TATTGTTATATGAACAACAGACGCAATTCATTTATGAAACCAGATGTGTTTGAGTTTCATTATCAAGAAACACTTCCATATTTTATGAAACACTATGGTTTTGATACTTACAGGTTGGATTTATTCGGGGGTGAGCCAACAACTTATTGGAATCTGATCGAATATATAATTAATCGAACAAAAGATGATAAAAGACTTGATCATATTTTCTTACCAACAAACGGTTTAAATTTGACATCACATGATATCTCAATGTTGAAAAAGAATAATGTTAAAGTATCATTATCATTTGATGGAATATGGTCTAAAAAGTTGCACACATATATAAAAAATAGCCATATTTATAAACAATTAGTTAATAAATGTTCTGTGTGTGTGACCCCTGATCATATGAATATGGCAGAAAACTTTGAATTTCTAATGAATGAATTTGAACTGATTCCAGAGTTCAAAATAGTAAGGGATTCTATATGGAATGAGGAACACGTTGAACAATTTAAGGTTGAACTACAAAAACTTAAACAAACATATTTTAAATACATCAAACAAAACGTAAAAGCATTTCCATTTGAGCACCAGTTGTTAATGATGTTAGAATCTCGAAACCATAAAATGAAAAAAATGAGATGTTTTGTCGGGAATAGTGGAGTCGCATTTGGGAGTAATAAAAAGGTATACCCATGTGCAAGATTTCTAACCGATGATTATTATCCAATTTATGAAGATGGACTAAACATCAAGAATCTAACTATCATTGATGATTTTTCATCAAAATTTACAGATGAATGTATAAACTGTGAACAAACTGAGTTTTGTGATAACATGTGCCTTCACCAAGAATTAACAAATAATGGCCTTCTCGCTAACGTGTGTAGCGTATATAAGGCGATTACTGAAATCGTGATTGACATTAACCATGAATTAAAGAACGACGAAATATGGAGACATTACATTAAGGAGAGTATAAATGGACAGAAATAAAGATATCTATTGTGCATGTTTATTGATGTTTAGCGCATCAGAATTTCTATACAAACATGACGAAGAGTTTTCTAATCTACTTTTAGAGAAAACAAGGGAATATGTGAATACAATTGAAGTTGATGAAAAATTAATAAATGAGGTTAAAGAATATGCCAGACAAATCGAGGAATCTATTGACAAGACTCAGGCAATTCAATAATGATTTAAATAAAATATTAGAAGATAAGAAATATAAATCATTCACTTTTGAAGTGACATTGACTGAGGGATGTAATTGGAATTGTGAGTATTGTTTTGAGGGAAATGTTAAAAAAACCTCAAAGAAAAATAGACTCACAGAAAACCCTCAAGTCTTGTTAAATACAATAGATAAAATTCTAAATGGGAAATGGTTCAAAGAAAAATTTGATCGAATGAATATTGATTTTTGGGGTGGGGAACCAACTTTAAATCTACCTCTAATGAAAATAATATTAGATCATTATGAAAATGATGAAAGAGTATCATTTTTCCTTTACACAAATGGGTCAAGAATTAATAAGTTGATTCCATTGATTCAGGATTTAAAAGATAAACCAGCTTTATCTAAAGAAAAGATTTTAGTTCAAATATCATACGATGGCAATCCAATTCATGATATGAGAAGACTAGATTGTGCTGGGAATGCAACATCGAATATTGCAAAAAAGGCAATGGGGGCATTGTTCTCACATCAAATACCCTTTCATTTAAAATCAACATTGATGCCAAAAGATTTTATACATATGCCAGAAGCATGGGATGATATAAATGAATTAAGAAAAATGTATGGTAATAGAGTTAATTATAGTCCAACAATTGATTACTTTACTGTGGATTTCAATGAACAGTATTATAAAGATTTAGAACAAAGCCTACTTAAAATTGCTAAAAAAGAGTTAGAAAATAACAAAACTGTTGAAAATTTCACTTTTGCATGGTTTGGACGTGAAAATAAAGTTGCATGTGGGAGCGGTAAATATATGTGCGCGGTGGACATTAATGGAAATGTCCATTTTTGTCATGGTTGTATTTATGGCGACCATATGAGATTTGCTAACATATATAAAGACGATAAAATATTCAAGGGAATTGCTCGAAACAATGAAATGCTGAAAGATTCTGTTTATGACTTGGAATGTGAAAAATGTGTGGCAACCACATGTTTAAGATGTAATTATTTAAAATATCTGAACAGCAAAAAATCAAAATTTATTGATAGGTTTTATGATTTCAAAAGCCAGCCAGATTTATGCAAATATTATCAATTGGCCGGAAAAATAGACCGAGCTGTTAGAGAGATCGCATGGAGGAAAAAATAAATGTCATGTTCATGCAATGGGTATTGTAATAATGCAGAATGCTCTAACCACATTGCTACTTGTTCAAATAGTTATTCCTTTACCGCAATTAGTGTAGGATTAACAATTGATAATGATCATATCAATCAAATCAGAACAGCTGTGGATGGAGCATACACAAGACGAGGGTTATCGCTCCCATCTTGGCCAAATTATCCTGCTGCAGGTGGCTTTGTAGATACAATTACAGCGGCAAGGTATAATACGGCAAAAACAAATATTAACGCGCTACATGCTGATCTTGTAACATCAGTATTTAGCGGAAATATTCTTGCAGCACACACACAAGAGTTACAAACTGATGCAAATACAGTAAGAAATGAATGTATCTGTAATTATAACTGTACATGTAACATAAATTGTACATGTAATGTAAACTGTGTTTGTAATTATCATCCAAATATTCTCAGGGAGGAAAGAGTAAATGGCTAATCCATTATTTTATACAGAAGTAAAAAAGATCGGCGATGGAACCGTATATCAGATTGTAGACGTTCAAGCATATGACACACAGTTCGCCAAACCTGTTGAAAATATTGTAAATTTTAGTGATGAAGTTTCAATTGAATTAAAGAAAAATCTTGTTGCTGGAAACGAAATTACTATTCCTGTAACTGATGCGGCTGGTGATGCTACTCTTGATGCTTTCACAATCACAGAACCAGATGATCTTGATAAATATAAAGCACAGAAAAAAGCAGCAATTCAAAACATTTTTACATTCAATTTAGCATCACTTGGTGGTCTGACATTTTTTAGAGTATTGAGATCATTCTCAATTCTTGCATCGAGTGGATTTTTTATCACTGATGAAAACAGGGAAGAAAAATATCTTGAAATTATCAACACAGGGGATGAAGATTTGATCAATGCTTTAGAAGAATATCTTGATGCATATGATGCTACATCTCCTATTGTTTCAATGTATACTGACTTAAAACAAGCGTTGTTGGATATTGATGCTGCAACCAATGAAGCGGAAGTTGATACTGCAATTCATATGTTTGAAACAGCAAGTTAAGAAAGGCTTATGAATGAAATTCTTATTTTCAGGAAAGAAGTTCATGTTATTAAAGCGAGGAAGTTATACAGTAACAAAACGATTTTGTGAATGGTTCGATGAAAAGGTAGATTTTATAGAGGGTTCGAAATTAACTATATCTGATTATAAAAAATATCGAAAAGTTATTTTTCGAACCCAAGTGCCTTCTGCTTATAATGTTTCTGTTAATGGTATTGCATTAAGAAATGTTAATCATCTGGTGTATATCAGAAATGAACATTTAACCCCTCTCTTAAACTCATGCACAAATGGATTTCATTACTACAAAAGAAATGAGAAAATCAAACATTATATTCCTCTTATCACTCCATTCAACGTGGATAAAATCCAAAGAGATATACCATGTTTGGGGTTTTATGAAAGGAATTGCATTACCCGAGATTCTTTTGACTGGTTTATTGAATTAGTTAAAGGACTAAGAGTTGATGTTGATATTTATTTTATGGGGAATCCTCCAGTAATAGATTTTCAACAACTATCTCAACATGTCAAAAGCACAACCCATACATTTGATAACAAAGAGTTCTATTCAAATATCACACATTATATTTATCCCAGATCAAAAATGTGGGATGATCCCTTTCCTCATAGCATGCTTGAAGCGTTACAATCAGATTGTCAAATAATATCACCAACAATACCAAATAGACAACATATGGATGGGGTTGATGATATACTAGATTGTATCAAATATCATACAAGTTTTAATCCCGATATATATTATAATAACTCAAACTCAATTATATTATCAGACTTCACATCATTTTATGAACGAGTGTTTGAAAATGATTTTGAGTATTCATTTGATAGGGATAAATACAAAAGATTTGATGAATGGATTGAAGGGGAAGTTGTATGAATGCTGTATTAATGTATAATTTTATACCCCCAATGGTAAATGGTGCAATCATAAACTCATTTGAATATTTTTTATGTGCTTATGAACACAACAAAAATGTCTTTTTATACTTTATCAATACAAACATTAATACAAAAGAGATGTTTGTTGAAATGATAAGAGAGAGATATAATCTTGATGGAATTGAAGATTTTCACAAAAACATTTTGATATGTAACCGAAATGATTTGTTATATATGAAGTTTAAAACTGTATTAGTTCATGATTATTCAACAATTAAAATGACAAGGGGGTTGATTAACGCAGATGAAATATTGGTAATTAGCGATAATCATACTACAAATTTTGACTACATGTATTCAAAGAAAACAAACAATGTTACATATTTTGCAGAGATGCCTTTTCAATATAAAGATATAAATTACAAAATGAAAATGTTGTTCTCAAGATATAAACCAATTGATACATGTGATAAAGCAACATATATCCATTCTCCAAAAAATACTGATAGAAGTTTTGTTGATCAATTAAATTTACCAGATCAACCAATAATATTTCGAGAAACTGGCCATATGAAGGGTTTGTTTACAAAGTTTGATACTTTTGTTTATTATCATGCTCACACCTGGTTTGATTTAAGTCCAAGATTGATGCATGAATGTTATTTTTATAATAAAAAGATTATTTATATAAATGATTTTGAATTGAAGGATGGCAGCTGGTATAGGTATGAAGATTTGAAAAGAAATGGAATAAAAGGAAGATATTTAACTCCAAGCGATCCAATTATAGGAAAGATGATATGAATTTAATGGTATATTATCATTCAGGTAGAGCAGATGGAGTTTTAACTTCAATAATTGATACATATATCAATCTATCAAAGTTTACTGATATTTCATTGAAAATAAACACTGATAGTGTTGGTCGTTTTTATTTATTGTGTAAACGGAATAGGTTTTTTGGTTTTCCAGATATAATGAAATGTGTGACTCTTGACAAATCATTTGAAGCAAACACTATAATAACATCAACAAAAGTTTTATACGATGATATTGAACTAAAATGTGACAGGCTTTTGTTATTAGATAGTTTTGATATGGCCAAGGCCAAATTTGGTATGTTGCCTGAACCAATTAGTCCATGTAAAAATACAATTCTGTTGTGCAATCCTGCAACAATGAATAATTGGTTTACATGTCAAGAGTATTATCATAAGTTTAGTTCTGAACGTATTAATACATTAACAACATATGGGCAATTGTTATATATAAGAGCCAACAAGAATAATAGTCTTTTAAAGGACAATATCTATTATGAAAATATTGGTAAAGCAATATTTGAAATGTTATACCTTGGAGGAAGCGTCACATATTATGGGGATAAAACCCATGATGGGTTATATTACTATTTAAAATTGTTTGGTATTGACGGAGAAAAGGATTATATTTCACTTCCAATAACTAAACATGATATTGAAGAAAAACTGATAATGAAAAATGATGATCTTTTATTGGAGATTCTATGAGCTATTATATCCAATTGTTTTTGACACGGAACTGCAACCAAACCTGTTATTATTGCAGTATATATCGTAACGCAAATGAAATTGAATGTGATATCTCAAAATTAAATTGGGTATTATCCAATAGTCCTAAGAATGTTAATATAGAATTGACAGGTGGAGAAGTTGGATTAATAACTAACATTGATGATGTATTTAAAACTGCCTATGATCATCCAAATGTTGGGAAAATTATTGTTTTATCAAATGGTCTGATAAGAAAACAGGGAGTTGATTGGTTAGACAAGGTTGAATACCATGAGCATTTAATTAAAGATATACAAGGAAGGGAGATCATCAAGTTTTACGATTTAGACTTTTATCACAGCAATAATATAATTGTTGGCACAGAGATGACTGTAAAATCTATATTATTCAACTGGGACTATTATAAAACAACTGAGTTTGTAACTGATAAATTTAAAATAAAGTTGATGAATGACAAGACACACAATATTAAACACTATATAGTTCAAGCGACAGAACTATATACTCTTTTGAAAAATAAAAGAGAATTAAAAATGATCGAAGCATTCAAGGATAATTCATTATACAAAGATATTAAATCAATATGTAGTTTGAATCCGCCACATCCATATATTGATTTTGAAGATAATATGATTGGTCATTGTGCTATAAGATTTAATATATGTGAAAAAGTCAAATTAACTGAATCTAATTATAAAAAATTACCATTTGGTAAATTATTTGGTGAATATAATTATTGCCAGTCGTGTTATGCATTTGACCCTGGTCATGAAAAAGCATCATTTATATTAAAATCCAGAAGGGGAGAATTTAGAAATAGGAGCTATAATGATAAGAATAAGTAAATCTTTTTCATTTGATGGCTATTTAGATAGACTACAGAGTTATTTGAAAACTTATAATTTCAACCATGATGAAATAATAGAGGAATTTGAATCAAAGATATGTGAATATACAGAAGCTAAATATTGTATTGCCATAAACAGCGCAACATCTGGTATACTAATGGTTTTAGCTGCAATAATGGGCGATACAAGGACTGAAGTTCTCATATCATCATATGGTTATCCAGCCGCTTACAGGGCATGTAATTTTCTTGGGTTAAACCCTATTATGATTGACATGGAAATGGAAACATTGGGAATGAATCCTGATATTTTAGAAAAGCATATCTCAAGAAATACATTGGCAGTTGTAAACGTGGAAACAAATGGGATGATCGGGCAATTAGACAGGATTAAATCTATTTGTCATGAAAAGGGAGTTTTCCTCTTGGAGGATTCAGCACCATCAATGACACAAAAATATGATGGAAAAATCGTTGGAACACATGGTGATGCTGGAGTCTATTCATTTGCACCAACTAAAGTTTTAAACTCAGGTGAAGGTGGTGCTATTGTTACAAATGACAGAACTTTTGCTGATAAATTGAAGGCATTGAGATATAATCCAGATTTCTCATGCTTCTGGCCAATCTCATTAAATTTTTCTATGTCTCCATTTTTAGCAGCGATCTTAATTCCACAATTTAACGCAATAGAAAAACTGAGAAAACAGAGAGAATCAGTTCACAACTTATATAAAAAGAACGGACTCGATATTTTTGAAAATCCTCGGGTCACAAACTCATATCCATATGCAATTTATAAAACACCATTCGCAAAACAGCTAAAAGAAAAGCTGGATCGGTTAAGAATTGGGAACGTATACCGAGGATATGCAGTCACTCCAAATTGCCCAGGTGCAATTGAGATGGACACTGAAATAATTTTCCTTCCAAAGCTCAATGATATGACAGAAGATCAGATTAAATCTGTATGTACAATTGCAAAGAGGTTTTAACATGGCATGGTTTAGTTTTATTCTAACAGAAAAATGTGATTGGAACTGCTGTTATTGTCAGTTTCCATTATTAGACGATCACAATGAGATAAATTCCGATAAAATTTCAAGACATGTCCCTTATATAAGGAATGTAATAAAGAAGACTGAGACAGTATCTGAGGCATCTATAGAGATTCAGGGTGGTGAGGTTGGTCTAATTGAGAAAGAAACTCTAATTTCATTCCTTGAAACGCTAAATATGCCTGTTTTCGTATCAACAAACGGAGAGTTTCTCAAAAGAGGATATCATTTAGATGAAAAGATAAGACCATATATAAGAGAGGTTCAATGGCATCTATGTCAAGACCCAGGCGATTACAAATTAGAGGTGGATTATAATGATAATGAATTGTTTATTAACAAAGGAATTGTACACTCGAATGTTGATGAAATTATAGCATTTATCAAACAAAACCCTCATATTGAGTTCAATTACGTAGAATTGGAATGTAATATACAAGAGAAGAGAACGAGTGATATAGACGTTCTGAGGGGTTTGTATAACAGATTACAAGGACTTCCAAACGTTGGAAAAAATGTATTTGATATTTTAGAACGTCGATTTAATGATGCGCCTGATAAAAGAGAAAAATGTCATGACTACCATAGTGTTGTATCAATAAATCTGGCAAATGAATCAATCTGTTTATGTCAAAGAGTTACAGATGTAAATATTCCATTAACCAGAAAAAATTTGATAAAAAGGGTAATAACATATCCCAATAAGTGTTTTGAATATCCTGATTCAATGATGGGGTGTGATTCATGTATTAGATTGTACTCAGGTAAATTTGAATTTGGAAAAATACTAAGAGATACATTAAAAATAAGGAGACTTGATTTTGAAAATTGATTTCATGCAAGGTCCAAGCAGTTATGTCTATGTTTCTTCATTTGGTTCCAGAATCCTCACAGAAAATTTACTGAGAGATGATCGCCTGGAAACAACATTCAATAAAGAAACAATACTTAATGAGATTAGAACTCAATCATACATAAGGGACAAAGTTGCTCCTAAATTGAATGACCTTCGTTCAGACATTTCAAAAGTATATGGAATAGGTCTTAAATCTGCTGCATCCGTATATGCATCATATAGATATTGTCAAAACATCCCAAATACAGTTAAGTCAGATACTGTTTTGTATTCTGCTAACAATGGGGTATTTGATTTCCCAACAATAATGAGTCTTTTAAATGCTGGTATTCGTGTAGTTGTTGGAGGTCCAACAGCGACAATAACAGACTCCAAAATCATCAGAGAACAGTTTATAAAACATGGAGCAAAGAATCTACAGAATTTGATTCTTGTATCTGGGTTTGTTGATTTGAAAACTGATTTATATAAAATAGTTAATGATTGGAAAGATGTTGTTATTGAATCGAATGATTTTACAACGCTTTGGGATTGTCAAAAAGACTTTATGCATCCTTATATGCATATACTCAGAAGAATACCAAAGAAAACAGCGTCATTTAAAATATCTACAATCTTTAAAGGTGGTTGTTGGTGGGGGAAATGTACTTTTTGTAATTATGGAAAAATCCCTGCACATCTTTTTGTTGAAGATACATCTGTGGAAAAGGTTGCTGAATCTCTAATAAAATCATGTGATTTGTATAATACGGACAAGATATTTGTTGCCGATGATTATTTCTTATTCACAGATTTTAATGAGGCTGTATTTAAAATCCTAAAGGAACATAAAATCAAAATAGAAATATACAGCGGTATTCATATGCTCAAAAATATTCCATATATTAAAAAAGTCAATAAATACATCAACTCAATTTCATTAGGTGTTGAGTCATTTGACAATTTCTCTTTGAAATATATAAACAAAGGGTACAATAGGAATGATATAAATAAAGCATTTGAAAATGTGTCTAAATATTGTAGTGATTTAGAAGTAGTTATGATGTTGATGATGGACTTACCAGTTAAACGTAAAGAGGATGTAATAGAAAACTATAAAAATATAAAGATTACAAAGGAAAAATTAAACGCAAACGGTATTAACGTTCACATGATACCAAAACTATTAGAAATTAGTTGGGCATTAAGAAAAACATTTCCTGATAATCAATTTTTAAAAGTTGTCTCTCCTGACGCTAAGGATATATCAGGGAGATATATTATTTGGCAAGCATTAGAAGAATTGGGGGTTGTTGATAGAAAAGTGTACAAGAGCCGAACAACTCCATTTAAAAGATATGGTTCTGATGGAAATGTTATAAAATCAGATCTATTTATAATACCAGATGATATTTTTGAAGGATTAAAAAATGAAGATTGAATATCTTAGAGGTCTTGGTGATATAAGATTCCTTGCATCATCAACAAGAATAATAGCAAATAATTTAATGAGGGATGAAAGACTAGACGTGAGATTCAATCCAACATCATTCACGCAGGATGTTCAAACTGTTAAGTATATAATTGATCATTTAAGATCTATTGAAATTCCCTCATTAATTAAAGCATCAACAGAATTGTGGTTTATTCCTGCAAGACTAATCACAACCACAAGCAAATTCATTGATAAAATTATTGATACTATACAATATGATACGGTATTATATAGTGCCCATGTCGGAGTGTATGATTATATTCCAATCAAACGATTATTGGAACGTGGGTTTAAAGTAGTTATTGGAGGTCCAACAACAATATGTGCAGGTAGTAAAATAAGACCAAGACTACTTGAACTTGGCTGTACTCCAGAGATGTTAAAGAATCTGATAATTGTAAAAGGATATGTCGATTTAACTACGGACCTATATTCAATTATAAAAGAATGGAAAGATACAACAATAGAATCAAATGATTTCAGTACAATATGGGATTGTGTAGATGATCCATTTGAAAAATTCTTCAATATTACAAAAAAACTAACTAAAAACTATCCTGGAGCAAACTTTGTGCCTGAATCAATATTAAATGTTGTCGTTCTTAGAAACTTCTGTGTGTGGGGAAAATGCAAATTTTGTCATTATCCATTTATATCAAAGAACAATTATGTAACAAATACTCCACCCGAAAAGGTTGCTGAAAACATCTTGCAAACATGCGAATTATATAAAACCAAAAACGTCTTTTTGTCGGATGGTTGTTTTATATTCAACCAACACGTTGAAACTATTTTAAAAATATTAAGACGTAACGATATCTACACATCAATGTTAATTCGTATTCCATATTTAAAGAATAAGAAAATCATCGACAAGAT